>ENA-UERG01001460-UERG01001460.1-human-gut-metagenome-genome-assembly--contig:-NODE-1460-length-19594-cov-6.039350_pt1 | contig 19594 bp, 20 predicted proteins | sample MGYA00242954_ERZ507954 | MGnify/ENA primary metagenome ERZ507954 (study PRJEB26167, sample SAMN06115478) | human gut metagenome | host: Homo sapiens | place: China:Sichuan | collected 2015-01-21... | reverse complement strand
GTGATTTTCCTTTTTTATATTCCGGCTGTCTTTATTTCTGACCTCCGCTTTTTCTTCTCCCTTAAATATAAGCTTTCCGTAGCTCACATATGCCTTACAGCCCTTTGGCAGTGAGATGGCTGCCCCACTATCTGCGCTGTAGAGCTTCATAACCTCTTTTACATGATTATTGCCTATATCCTTAAGTCCACCGCACACCCTTCCGATAAGCTCCCTTATTACAAGGGTCTGTATCAGCTCCTTCTGGGCTTTAAGGTCTTCAAGGCTTATGAAATACCGGTTTTCTGTAGGATCTCCTACTACATTTGCAGTGATAAGATCATCCACATAGCCCTTTACGAAATCTGTGTACATTCCTGCCATATCCGCAAGCTTCACTATGTGTTCCATGGCTCTGTCATTCACCTCTTCGAGCTCCGGAAGCACCTTGTGCCTGATCTTGTTTCTGGCATATATGGTTTCAAGGTTCGTAGAGTCTGTCACAAAGGCAATGCCTTTCTCTGCCAGATATTCCTCTATCTCATGCCTGGTGGTATCTATAAGGGGTCTGATCACCCTGTCCCTTACGGCAGGTATGCCGCTCACTCCTGCAAGTCCTGTTCCCCTTGCCATGTTAAGCAGCACTGTCTCACAGAGATCGTTACAGTTATGGGCTACAGCTATGCGGTAGTCCTGTCCTGTCTCATCTCCCACCCGGGCAAATGCCTTGTAGCGTTCCATTCTTCCGGCTTCTTCCACCGTAAGGTGCTGCTCCTCCGCAATCTTCTCCACAGGAATATTAAAGACCCTAAGAGGTATCCCAAGCTTCCCGCAATATGTCTCAACAAAGCTCTGGTCAGAATCCGCTTCAGCCCCTCTTATCATATGATTTACATGGACGCAGATCATATTCAGGTCAAGCACATCCTTAAGACCTGCAAGCATTGTAAGGAGGCACACGGAATCTGCTCCGCCTGATATACCCACAACACAGGTATCACCCTTTTTTAACATATTATATTGTTTTATGGTATTTAATACTTTCTCTTCCGCAGGGTTCATAAACACGTATTCCTTATTAACAGTAAAACTATATTTCTTTCAAATTTTATTTCTTCCGGATTACATTTCTTTAAATCAATGTCCCCTTATAAATAATATATCATTGCAATATTCTATAAATATGACGTTACAGATGATATAATAGCACAGGAAGGTACGATTTTCCACTCCCGGGGTATTACATATCAATATATGACATTGTAAAAGCACACAGGCAGGTCTGTTTTGCATCACCATAGTATTGCCTTTTCAAATATCACGAGTTGGCAACCACCACCATTACCGTGGCATCGTCATAGAACACTCCCTGATTTCTCGAAAGCAGTTCTCCCGATATATCGTCCATGATCTTCTTCACCGCACTCTCCCTGTTGTCGGTGTTATAGCTTCTGTGACTTAAGAACCTTGCAAATTCCTTCTCATCATAATCCTCCGTATGGGAAAATATGCCGTCACTTGCCATTATCACAATATCTCCGTCAGACAACTGCTCACTGCTGCTGTCGCACTCCACTTCAGGAAGTACTCCTATAGGAAGAGTTGTACCCTGGACTATGTGACAGCTTCCGTCCCTGACAACAAAGGTGGCAGAAGCTCCCTGCTTGTACATCTTAAGCTCCCCGCTGTAGAGATCTATCATGCCCATGTCAAATGTAGTGAAATTACTTCCCCGGTTCTTCTCCGAAAGACATTTATTAGCAAAGGCAATAGCATAGAGGGGATCGAAGCCTGCATCGAGCATTTCCTCCATGGTATTTATAAGTATCTCACTTTCTGAAGCGGCTATACTCCCACTGCCCATTCCGTCTGCCAGCATAAGAACCAGCTTACCGTCATCATTTTCCCGGACGGAGAAGCTGTCACCGGATATCACGGAGCCCTGCTTCTTAACCCGTCTAACCTGAAATGCACACTGGAATACGGCGATATCCTCAAAGACTATCATATGATCGTCCACCGGAATGTATTCCGGAGCATCCGCCGCCGGGCGTATACGCCTGTCCATTACATGCTCAAGCACCGCCGCCACCTGTCTGGTTCTGACCCTCTTTCTGGTGTGTGCTCTAAGGGTCAGATAATAACGGCTGTGATCCGCCTCATTCATTGCCATGGTGAGTTGCTCTAACACAACATTCATGGCAAGCAGCTCCTGACGAAGTTTCTCTTCCCTTGAGTTGCTTGCAGGCTCCAGTCTTTCAATATCCTCAGAAAACTTCTCGATCAATTCTCCAACCTCCGACAATCCTATACGGCTCACGTCTCCACCACATCCTGCAAGGGTATACTCTATCCTCTTAAATATCCCCGACAAATCAGCTATCTTTCTGGCAGTAAGCCTGTTTATCTCCACCGCCGCACACCGGTCATGCTCAGCCCGGATATTCTCTCCGTAATAGCACATCCAGTATGCCGGAGTCACTGCAAATAACAGCGCAGGCACCAAAAGCACCTGTATTCCAGGGAATGTAAACAGGTAGCCGAAGAAGGTGACGCCTGTAAGCATACCGCCAAGGACATATAATCCCACAGTGCCGTATTTTATGCCGCCAAAAACACTTCTGCCGAGAAGTGCCATTATTATCATGGTTATCACCGCGGCAATATAGGTTGTCTCTCCTGTCCTGACTGACCAGATGGCACTTATGGCAAATGCTATCCCAAGTCCATAGGCTCCCCCGTACTTCTGCAGGGTACAAAGAGCAATGTACATACCGAATATCTCGCCTATATGTATAAGTCCTGCTATGGTATATGGCATGCCCCATGCCATGACTGCCATTATTACCATCACCGCTAACATCTGTTCATTAAGGTTGTCCTCCCTGCCCTTTTCATTTACCAGGACATTGAGACCGATCTTCACAACAGGTATAAGTGTCACGGCAATGATCCCCGACAAAAGCAGCATGATCCACTGTCTGTAGTCTCCGCCGGCATAGATGTTGTACGCCATTCCTACTATATAATATATAAACAGTATCATGAGATTATTTGCAGATTTCAAGTGCAGTACCCAGGAGACCCCTGCCATAATGAGAACATAACTTATAAACAACACAGTCTTCTCTCCGGCATCGGGAAGGAAAAGGTACTGTCCGTTCGTAACCACCGCCTCAGGAACAAAGAACAGAGAAGCCATTCCCGCCATTATGCTGAGTACATACCCGGGAGTGCTGAGCTTTATGTAATACGCCCCTGTCAAAAGGGCAACTGCAAATGGATTCGTGCCCAGAAAAAAAGCTCTCCCTCCAAAAAAACCTACCGCATACAATAATAGTCGTCTAACCTTCTCTTCCATCCTACAATGCTCCCTTCAATTTCTGTAGACTTCCACTAAATGGTACAAGCATTATATGGTGACAGGACATCAAAAAAAGACGAAAACTGAAATTGGTTTTCGTCTTTTCTCTTCCTGTTTTGCTGTAACGATATCCGTAAGATGTTCTAATCCCCCGCCCTGATAACTGTCTCGTCAGGATACACAAGTCCAAGCTGATTTCTTGCTACTTCCTCCACATACTTCTTGGTCTGCATATACACTTCCTTCTTCTCCAGTTCAGTATATTCATCCTTTGCCTCGTCAATATCAGCCTGTATGGAAGCCTTCTGGCCCTCAAGATAAGTCCTGCGTTCCTTAAGTGCTGTTGACCTATAATAAAGAATGCCTGCGAATAAAACGCAGGACACAATAATAACTAGCGTTGCGAGTTTAGAATACCTACGAGATACGGCATTTCTACTCCTCATCAATCAAATCCCCTTTGTACAATTTTTCATTAACATAATTTTACAGTTTATGACAATTTATGTCAACAAACTTTTTTACCACTTTGACCACTTTTCCCAAATCCTGACTTATTCGGCACAATATATAGTTGAAAATCGCCGAAGCAGTGCAACTTATTGTGGTAAAATAGAGCAAATTTCCCAAAAAAAATCCAAAAATATGGTAAAAATACAAATTTCCCTGAGAGTATACATAAATCAGTCCTATTGTAATCACACATATTGCTAATCCATATGCAATATCCAATAGAATGTTAATTATGTTGTACATATGAAGGCATTTCTGCAATGCCCTTAAGACATCCAATGTAATTCCGGAAGCAGAACCAAAAAGTATAAAAATTAAGAATGTTACTGTCTGGCTTCTGATAAGCTCTGTCATTATTTAAACAACCGCTTAAACTTTGATGCGGTATTTGCAGCGTAATTAAGCCCGCATATCTCGCCGGTTATGCTCATACTGCATTTCTCACTGTCCAGGTTCTTCACCATCAGCTCCCGGCCTCTTACACACAGCCTCCCCATGCTGGTGTCACATATTATCTCCTCCGGCTCTGCTGATATAACTTTCTCTATACCTGTAAATTCTCCGTTCTCCCTGTCAGAAAGCATGACTTTATGACTCTGGCTGTTCTGAGTTTCCGTAGACATATAAAAAAACCACCCCTGAACTATGTATTGCGACATCATGGGACGTCAAATATAACATAGTATATGTGTGGTTTCTTTCTTTTATGTTTAATACCTTAAACGTACTTGAACATATCCTTTGCGTCTTCCTTTTTGGTGGTATCAAGGATCATGGTTACCTCTACTTTGACGTTCTTGTTGCCAAAGCCGATCTCTATAACGTCTCCGACCTTAACGTCATAGGACGCCTTAACTACTTTGCCATTTACCAGAACCCTGCCTGCGTCACAGGCTTCATTTGCAATGGTCCTTCTCTTGATAAGTCTTGATACCTTTAAATATTTGTCAAGTCTCATTTCATTTCCTTTCCGGTGCTGATCCGTCTGTTTAATCATGCCCCTTATCTGCAAAAAAAAGCCGGCTACAATGCACCTTATGGTACACGAACCAGCTTTCTCATTAACCAATCTATATCTGATAAATTAGTTGATAGCGTCCTTTAAAGCCTTACCAGCCTTGAACTTAGGAGCCTTTGAAGCAGCGATCTTCATTGTCTCGCCTGTCTGAGGATTTCTACCCTCTCTTGCTGCTCTCTCTGAAACCTCGAATGTACCGAATCCAACTAACTGGATCTTCTCACCCTTCTTTAATTCCTCTGCTACTACATCTGTGAAAGCCTTTAATGCGCTCTCAGCGTCTTTCTTTGTTAATTCTGTCTTCTCAGCGATAGCTGCTACTAATTCAGTCTTGTTCATTGAAATAATACCTCCATTCATACTTTTTAATGTCTGCCGAGCTAATCCAGACATCTTCCCTGTGCCCCCGGGCACACTAACATGTATAGTTATACCCAATATGTCTATATTTGTCAAGGAAAATGTCCCTTTTAACAGCCAAAAAGCCTTATTTTTACAATGTTTCCGGGAATCACCCCTCCATCTGCCTGCCTAAAAATCTGGCAGCAAGATCCACTGCTTTTTTCTCTGTATCTCCGATAGCTTTTCCTGCGTCTCTGTTAAGCAGCACCACAGCCCCGATGGCGTCTCCCTGACATATTATGGTCTGGATCACCTGTCCCTCAAAGGAAATATCATCATCGGTTATGTTTATACAATTTCCGGTCTTAACCTCTCCGGACACAGACTTCCTGAGGTCTATGAGCTCCGACAGTTTTCTGCTGATGGCTCTTCCCTGCAGCTCCTTCTTCCCCTTTCCTGCCACTGCAACAATGTGCTCCCTGTCTGTGATACACACGGAGCAGCCGAGGGTTGCCGCCATGATCTCTGCATACTGCCCTGCAAATTCCTTAAGCTCCAGCATTGGTGAGAACTTCTTAAGCACCACCTCACCATCTGCTGCCGTATATATCTCCAGCGGGTCCCCCTCTCTTATCCTCAGATTTTTTCTTATCTCCTTGGGAACAACTATCCTGCCAAGTTCATCTATTCGTCTGACTATTCCCGTTGCTTTCATATAGAAAATTCCTCCTGCGGTTCCATAATTTAATGGTAGTATGTGGAAGCAGAAGGAATTTATTCATTTGCACCAAACGCAAATGCTTATAAGCCGTCACCTGCAACAGGCTTAAGTCATGAAATGACAGTTTTTGAACATTTTCCCGATCAACTGAGAAGCGGTGGATGCACTTACAGCAAGCAGGTGTAAAAAAAGCGAATCACCCGGCAATTATTTAGCAACCATTTGAAAATCATATAAAATTTTTTTAAAAAAAGGTGTTGACATTTTCAATCTATAGGAGTAGTTTAGTTGTCGAACAAAGAGCAAATGCAAAGAACAGAATACGGTTGCCAGAGATCCAGTACTTCAGAGAGCCGTTGGCTGGTGTGAAACGGTGTATGTCTATGGTGATTATCCTCTGCGAGCAGTGCACTGAATTTCTTCACGATAAGTGATGAACACTAGGTGTCACCGGTCTTCCACCGTTAAAAGGAAACTTATTTCAAGAGCTGTGTTGGCACAGTTTCAGAGATGAGGCATGAGAGGTCATTTATTTTCAAATGGCAAATAAAGTGGTATCGCGGAAGTTACAGGCTTTCGTCTTTATGTTGAGTAAAGACGAGAGCCTTTTTTAATTTCTTTTTTGTTTACTCTTTGCATATATATATTATTAAGAAAGGAGCCGTCAGTAGACGGAAAAAGAAATGAATGGATTAGTAATAGTATTGATCGGAATCGTAGTTTTAGGTGCCGGCTATCTTTTCTATGGAAGATGGCTTGCAAAGAAATGGGGGCTTGATCCAAAGGCCAAGACTCCTGCTTACACACATGAGGATGGACAGGATTATGTTCCATCGTCCAAATTCACTGTATTTTCACACCAGTTTTCATCCATAGCCGGTGCCGGTCCTGTAACCGGACCAATACTCGCGTCGGTATTCGGATGGGTGCCTGTTCTTCTGTGGTTACTGGTTGGCGGATTGTTCTTCGGTGCCGTACAGGATTTCGGTTCACTGTATGCATCAGTTAAGAACGAAGGAAAGTCAATGGGTATGATCATTGAGAAGTACATAGGAAGGTTCGGCAGGAAGCTGTTCATGTTATTCTGCTGGCTCTTCACATTGCTGGTTATCGCAGCATTCACAGATATGGTTGCCGGAACCTTCATGAGTACCGGTGCCGGAACCGAAGCATTTTCAGCAGCAACCAAAAATGCAAATGCTTCCGCCGCCTCAATATCAATGCTCTTCATAGTAGTAGCGGTCGTCTTTGGTATCATACAGAAGCATGTGAAAATGAATGAGGGTGTCCGTGCAGTTGTTGCAATAGCTCTTCTTGTTGGAATGTTTGCCCTTGGTATGGTTCTTCCAATGACTGCTTCAAAGACAGCATGGATCTACATTGTTATGGCTTACCTGTTCCTTGCGTCAGTAATGCCAATGTGGCTTCTTATGCAGCCTAGAGATTACATGACAACCTTCATGCTCCTTGGTATGATAATCGGTGCCGTTGTGGGTGTATTTGTAGCTCATCCTTCAATGGAGCTTAACGCGTTCAATGGCTTCAATGTAAATGGAAGCTACCTCTTCCCTACATTATTTGTAACTATAGCCTGTGGTGCTGTATCAGGTTTCCACAGCCTTGTATCATCAGGTACTTCATCAAAGACCATAAGCAATGAAAAGGATATGCCGATGGTTGGTTATGGTGCCATGGTCGTTGAGTCTCTTCTTGGTATTGTTGCATTAGTTGTTGTGGGTGCTGTTGCTGTAAACGGCACAAAGCCTGACGGAACACCATTTTCAATATTCTCATCAGGTGTGGCAGGATTCCTTGAGAAGCTCGGACTTCCTGTACATGTTGCAACTGTATTCATGACAATGTGTGTATCTGCTCTTGCTCTTACATCCCTTGACTCAGTAGCAAGAATAGGCCGTATGTCATTCCAGGAATTATTCTATGGAGACACAACTGATACTTCAAAAATGCCTGTATGGCAGAAGATCCTTACAAATAAGTATTTCGCAACAGTTATAACATTGTTCTTCGGTTACTTACTTACACTTGGCGGATACAACAACGTATGGCCTTTGTTCGGTTCAGCAAACCAGCTCCTTGCAGCTCTGGTTCTCATTGCTCTTGCTGTATTCCTTAAGACAACAGGAAGAACCGGCTGGACTCTTTACGCACCAATGTTCATCATGTTAGCTGTTACATTCACAGCTCTTATCCAGAAGACTGTTGCTCTTGTAAGAAACATAATGGCAGGTCAGGCAACATTTCTTGTAGACGGACTTCAGTTCATAGTTGCCATCCTTCTTATGGTTCTTGGTGTACTTGTTGCATTCAGCTGCTTAAAGAAGCTCTTCACAGCTAAGAAAGAGGAAGCTTAAAGTATTTAGGGCTTAATATGAATTTTAATAAGTGTTTTAATTAAGAAGATAAATATATAGATTAGTATTTTGTTTCCTACAAGTGGGGCACAGTGACAGGATTTCCTGGACTGTGCCCCGCTTGTTTTGTTTTATAACTACTTTAGCTTGCCATACTTCCTTGGCGAGATTAAATACTGCCTAGCCCTTAGGCCAGCCTGCATAGAATGCCACATGAGTGATAACTGCTGCTATCTTCTTCATTTTTCCTGATATATTGTGATTGACTGATCCGTCATCTTTTTACAATATATATATCCTTTCCGTCAATTTTTAATACATACTTCTTAAAGAGTTTCAACCCACTTGCTTACTGACTGCTTATTTGCACCGTTAAGAAGCTTGCCCTCAACGATATGTGCATTTGGAGCAGATGGCTGAAGCTCACGAACTGTATTGCCAAATCCACTTCCGCCTGATGTTGCGAAAAGCACGATCTTCTTTCCTGAGAAGTCATATGACTCAAGGAAAGTGTTGATTATAGTTGGTGCCACATACCACCAGATTGGGAAACCGATAATGATCTCATCATATGGAGCCACGTCAATGTCACCTGTGATGATCTCCGGTCTTATCTTCTTGTCACTCATCTCAACACTGCTTCTTGACTTTTTGTCCATCCAGTTGAGGTCGGCATCTGTATAACGAACCTTAGGTGTAATCTCATATAAATCTGCATCTGCTGCCTCTGCAACCATTTCCGCTGTCCTCTTTGTTACGCCGCTGGCACTGAAATATGCAACTAATCTTTTACTCATAATATCTACCTCCTGTACAAAATATAAGATTGTTTAAAAATATGACTACAGCATCGCTGTCCTAAAAAATAAACCCATAGAGAACTTTCACTCTATGGGTTCATTTTAATATTTCTAATACAATTATGTCTAATACTTATATATTATTATTTTCTATGCCCCAAAGGCATTAATCTCCTTTATGAATTTATTTACAGCCTGGGAATATGGGATATTGCGTCTCCAGGCAATCACAGTATTTGAGGTTATCTCCGGATACAATCTTCTCTGCACCAACACATCATCACGCCAGTATTTGGCTGCACCTTCTATTGATACCGGATAGCCGAGACCGTAGGCTGCCATGACACCTGCATTTGTCCCGAGATTACTGGTAAATGCCACATTAAGCTTGCTGAAATCCTTGCCGAACCAGTTGGCGATCTCACTCTGGACATTCTGCCGCTCCGGAAGTATCACCGGCTTGTCAAGAAGGTCCGCCTTGGTTATGTATTCATTTGCAGCTAAGGGATCGTCAGGCCTCATGCCCACAACCCAGTGGTCGCTTCCGGACAACCTTATATAGTCCATGCCCTCCGTGTCCACCGGCTCCATGAACAACCCGATATCCACAACACCCTTATTCATCATCTCATAAACCGTGTCCGCGGTGGCGGTATGTATGGCGATCTGGACCATTGGATATTTCTCCTTAAAGCTCCTGCATATCTCTGCCAGAGTCTCCACCGCTGCAAATTCCCCACATCCCACAGTCACAGTTCCATCAACCAGCTCGCAGTCTCCCTTAAATTCCTCAAATATCTTATCCTCAAGATCGGTTATCTCAAGTGCCCGACGCTTAAGCAAAATCCCATCATCTGTAAGGGTGATGTTGTGTCCGCCACGCCTGAACAATGTGGTTCCAAGCTCTTCCTCCAATGCCGCAAGCTGCCTTGAAAGAGTTGGCTGTGTTATATGTAATTGTTCCGCAGCCTTAGTAAAGCTCTGCTCTCTTGCCACTGTCAGAAAATATCTTAAAACCCTTAACTCCATACGCTTCTCCTTATCATTTGAACAACAACATCTTCGTTATAACGAACAGGTACTCTCCGCCGTTCTTCCTTCGTAGTCGAACTTTCCGTCGTTCTTCTCCTCCAGTGCCTTTATCATATGGTAGGTGTACTCATTGTAAGGCGTTGGTATCCCAAGCTCCCTGCCCATTCGGATTAATGCCCCTGAGAACATATCTATCTCGGTCTTTCGTCCGGCGTCAATATCCTGCAGGGTAGAATATCTTGCAGACGGCGGAACAGGACTCCCGTGTACTGATGGTCCCGAAGCCTTGGTCATGTCTATCCCCTTCGCCTTGGCGATTGCTTCAAGCTCGCCCCGAAGTCCGTCGCTTATGGCCTTCATGTGTATACTGTCATTGTAGCAGCCAACTCCCGCCCCCAGTATTGCCTGGGGAAGGTTGTTACACACATTTAGCCTGAATTTGCTCCACACCTCTTCTATTATGTGTTCGGATGAGTTGTAATGTAATCCTGTATCTGCAAATAACTCTTCAATCCCACGAACTCTCTCACTGTCATAAGGAGCATTTTTCTCTCCAAATATAATTCCTATGGTCGTCTCCGGATCGAAGCAGAAATTATCGTCCTCTCTGTGGGACGCCACCTTAATAAGGGAGTACAACACATGTTCCTCTCCAACCTGTGCCGCAATGATCTCCTCACTGTCAACGCCATTCATGAGACTCATGACTGTGGTGTTATTTCCCACGACTCTCTTTATGCTGTCCATTGCTGCAGGCAATGCACCATATTTCAGGCATACAATCAAAAGATCTACATTGTATGCCTCCTCCGGAGTCCACACCTCAGGATGGTAAACTGTGCCATTTATGGTAATTCCTTTATCCTTAAGTCTCTTATTTCTATCATTCTCTGCAACAACTCCAAGGCTTATGCCCGATTTATTTGAAAGTCCCCATATCATATAGGCACCTACGGCACCTGCCCCAAGTATCGCTACATGTTTCATCTTCATTTGATTATCTCCTTCTATTCTTCAGAAAGCTCTGCCTTAACGTCCTTATACATTTCCTCATTCATGTCATATCCCAGATAAAATATTCCCCGGTAAAATGACTCTGACAACTGAGTCATACTGCCATCAATATATTTTTCTGCAATGTCTCCAAGCATTTCTATGATATCAAGCTTCCAGCCTTTTTCCTCATCACCGCAATCCCAGAAGCCCGTCATGTCACGGTCTGAGGTATTCCCGCAAGGAACTGAACAGGAAGAGCAGCCCGGGGAGATACGATACTTCTCATCGTGTATCTTCCTGATCACTTCATTTATTTCATCCTTACTTTTTTTATCATCATATTTTGCAACAGCAAGCACTGCCTCTGCGACGATCCTGTCGGTGTCGGCTGTCTTACCGGAATTACTTGTAGCACCCACAAGACCTATCAGTGCCCCAAGAATATTATCTCTTTCCATCTATATCTCCCATAATCTGCAAATTATTTTCTATGACCTTTTATACTTGACATTATATATTCTTACTCACCATATTTTTTGCAGTCAACAAACCCTACACCAGTTCATTAAAAATTTTTCTATTTTATTCTCCCATGGTATTCCTTAGGGGTGCAGCCCATTATCTCATGAAAATGTTTTGTAAAATAGCTGGGTGAGGAAAATGCCACAGACATTATAATTTTAAATCTTATTTTTGACAATCTTATTTTCTCTCAATAACCTCACCCTGATCCCTGTTGGACAGGTATATGCCGAGTTGATTATTTAACGCTCTTCAGGAAATTCTCTATCATGATCCTGCCGTCATCTGTCATTACGGATTCCGGGTGGAACTGGAGTCCGAATACAGGATACTCTGTGTGCTCCACAGCCATTACCTCTCCGTCTTCGCTTACAGCTGTGACCTTAAGTTCCTTTGGAAGGGTCGCAGGGTCAACTGCAAGGGAATGATATCTTGCTGCGTAGAAACGCTCCGGCAACCCAGCAAATACAGCGCTTTCGCAGGTTTTGATCATTTCCTTCCTCTTTCCGTGCATAAGCTCCTTAGCATAGGTTACTGTAGCGCCAAAAGCCTGGCATATTGCCTGGTGTCCCAGGCATATTCCAAGTATAGGAACCTTGCCGGCAAAATACTTTATCACGTCTATACATACTCCGGCGTCCTCAGGTCTTCCCGGTCCCGGAGATATGATTATGGCTTCGGGAGCCATTTTCTCGATCTCCTCCACTGTGCAGTCATCATTTCTTATGACCTTCACATCACTGTTGACGCTGCCCACAAGCTGATACACATTGTATGAGAAGCTGTCATAATTATCTATCAGTAATATCATTCCAGTCCTCCCTCCGCAAGCTTCACAGCGTCTACCACTGCCCTTGCCTTATTTACACATTCCTCAGCTTCCTTTGCAGGATTTGAGTCGCTGACGATACCTGCTCCGGATCTTATGCAGATACTGCCGTTCTTCTTATATACAAGTCTTATGGCGATACACACGTCAAGATTTCCCGCGAAATCAATGTAGCCTATGGCTCCACCGTATATGCCTCGCTTGCTCTGCTCAAGCTCTTCTATTATCTCGCAGGCACGGAACTTAGGTGCACCTGACAGAGTGCCGGCAGGAAGTATGGCATCAACTGCGTCAACGCAATCCTTATCATCACGGATCTCCCCCACAACTGTTGAACCAATGTGCATTACATGGGAGTATCTCTCTATCTCCATATACTTCTCCACATGGACCGAACCGATCTTGCTTATCTTTCCTATATCATTTCTTCCCAGATCCACCAGCATGTTGTGCTCAGCCAGCTCCTTCTCATCTGCAAGAAGCTCCTTTTCTGAGGCAATGTCAGCCTCAGGGGTCTTGCCTCTTGGTCTGGTTCCCGCCAGCGGAAATGTACTTATGCTGCCCTTGTCAAGCTTCGCAAGGGTCTCCGGCGAAGCTCCGGCGATCTCAATGTCATCACTGGAGAAATAAAACATGTATGGGGATGGATTTGTAGTCCTTAAAACCCTGTATGTGTCGAACAGACTACCCTCAGCCTCGGCTCTCATGGGATTGGACAGTACCACCTGGAATATGTCTCCCTCATGGATATAGTCCTTCGCCTTTTCCACCATGCCCATATACTGTTCCCTGGAGAACTGCGGCTTGATCTCCGTCTTAAGCTTAAGGGGCTGAAACTCCTTCTTCTTACCACTCTTTATAAGCTCCGCAAGTCTCTTTAATCTGTCCTCTGCCTTAACATATGAGTTGTCAATGTCCTCTGCCTTCACCCCTGTGATCAGGTATATCTTCTGTTTAAAATTGTCAAATGCAATGACGTCGTTAAACAGCATAAGATCCATGTCCTTAAAGTCACCCTCGCCATGGTCGGCAAGCTTTAACTTCGGCTCGCTGTACTGTATGTAATCGTATGAGAAATATCCCACAAGACCACCTGTAAATGTAGGCATTCCCGGAACCACCGCTGTCTTGTGCCCGGCGATTATCTTTCTTAATACATTTCCCGGATGGGAGGTTCTCTCACTGCTTATGACCTTGCTGTTTCCGTCAACTGTCTCCTTCACGGTTACGATTCCGTTGTTGCAGGTCACCTCAAGGATCGGGTCATATCCAAGGAATGTATAGCGTCCCCAGTTCTCACTCTGTCCCGCACTCTCAAGAAGATAGCACTGGCGGCTTACCTCCCTGAGTCTTCTGGTGACTTCTATGGGAGTGTATCTGTCGGACAACATTTCCATACATACCGGTATTCTTCTGTAGTCCCCATTTTCTGCAATTTCCTTTACTGTCTTAAGTTCAGGATACATGACATGCCTCCTTCATACTCTTCACATACTCACCCACATACTTTGATGCTTCCTTGCCGTATTTCTCAAGAAGCTTGACTATGGCTGATCCAACGATAACGCCGTCTGCCTCTGCTGCCATAACCTTTGCCTGCTCAGGTGTTGAGATACCGAAGCCTATGGCACATGGCACGTCGGTATTTGCCCTGATTATATCAACAATTGAATTTATATCTGTCTTTATCTCACTTCTCACACCTGTAACACCAAGACTTGACACAATGTAGATAAATCCCTTCGCCTCTGCCGCGATCATGGCGATCCTGTCTCCTGATGTAGGGGCTACCATTGAGATAAGATCTACGCCATATTTCTCACAGACGTCGAGGAACTCTCCCTTCTCCTCATAAGGGATGTCCGGAAGGATAAGTCCGTCTATGCCGATCTCCTTACAGATTGAGATGAATTTCTCTGCACCGTAGGAGAATATTACATTTGCATAGGTCATGAATACCATGGGTATGGTTACTTCTTTTCTTAAGTCCTTAACCATTGCGAATACATCATCGGTTGTAACTCCGTTACTCAACGCTCTGATATTTGCTCCCTGGATAACAGGGCCTTCTGCCGTAGGATCTGAAAATGGTATTCCAAGCTCGATAAGGTCGGCACCGTTTGCAGCCATCTCCTTTACAACAAGCTTGGTGGTGTCAAGATCCGGATCACCACAGGTAATAAAAGGTATAAATGCTTTTCCGTTCTTAAATGCTTCTGCTATCTTACTCATAAATGTTCTCTCCTCTGTATCTGGCGATAGCTGCACAGTCCTTATCGCCTCTGCCTGATATTGTAACTACTATTATCTGATCCTTGTCCATGGTCGGTGCCAGCTTTCTGGCGTATGCAACGGCGTGGGCAGACTCTATTGCAGGGATTATTCCCTCAGTCTTTGCAAGGTACTCAAATGCCTCAACCGCCTCGTCGTCTGTGATCGGCACATATTCTGCACGGCCTATGTCGTGAAGGTATGCATGCTCCGGTCCCACACCCGGATAGTCAAGTCCGGCTGAGATTGAATATACCGGTGCGATCTGCCCGTATTTATCCTGGCAGAAGTAAGACTTCATGCCGTGGAATATTCCCAGGCTTCCTGTATTTACTGTAGCCGCTGTTTCAAATGTATCTATTCCTCTTCCGGCAGCCTCACAGCCTATGAGCTTGACGCCCTCGTCCTCAATGAAATTGTAGAAGGAACCAATGGCATTTGAACCGCCTCCCACACATGCGATAACTGCATCAGGAAGTCTTCCCTCCTTCTCCATGATCTGCTCCTTGATCTCCTTTGAGATAACTGCCTGGAAATCACGGACGATGGTTGGGAAAGGATGTGGTCCCATTACTGAGCCCAGGCAATAGTGAGTATCACTGATCCTTGAGGTCCACTCCCTCATTGCCTCTGATACGGCATCCTTAAGAGTTGCGGTTCCGCTCTTAACAGGGACTACATCTGCTCCGAGAAGCTTCATACGGTACACGTTAAGTGCCTGTCTCTTGGTATCCTCTTCGCCCATATATACTACACATTCCATTCCCATAAGGGCGGCTGCTGTAGCTGTGGCAACTCCGTGCTGTCCTGCACCGGTCTCGGCGATAAGCCTTGTCTTGCCCATCTTCTTGGCAAGCAGTGCCTGTCCAAGTACGTTATTTATCTTGTGGGCTCCCGTGTGGTTCAGGTCTTCTCTCTTTAAGTAGACCTTTGCTCCACCCAGATCCTTTGTCATCTTTTCTGCGTAATATAATCTTGAAGGTCTTCCCGCATATTCATTTAAAAGCTCTGTAAGCTCTTTGTTAAATTCAGGATCATTCTTGTAATGATCGTATGCTTCCTCCAGCTCTATAACTGCATTCATAAGTGTCTCCGGAATGTACTGTCCACCATGAATACCAAATCTTCCTTTTGTATTTGTCATCTTTATGTCTCCTTCCTATTGAACATCAGCCCATAATAAATCGCCTACGGCGAGAGCTGACGCTACATGTCAAGTTTTCATAGAAAACTTGACACAATCCTTTTGTATGTCTTCTGTTCTCTAAGCTATGGTTTTTATGATTGATTTTTTTATTGCTTTTTTTATTGCTCATATATACATATAATCAGTCCTGCTTATTTTTCTATTCGGTTCGACCTGCTTATTAACCAGCAGTCGCCCAAACTCGTCCATACGGACTTCAAACATGGGCTTTGTGCTGGTAGCAAGGTCAAACCTCATTACGAAAAATTTCACCATGGACTGTTTTATATGTATATATGAGCTTCCACTAAAGCGCCCTTGTGTTTTTTACGAAAGCTGCCATCTTATCTGGGTCTTTGTGTCCATTGGTTTCGATTCCTGAGCTTACGTCCACTGCAAATGGCTGAACTGTCTCAACTGCTTTTTCTATATTCTCTGGAATCAGTCCTCCTGCCAGAAAGAATTCTCTCTTAATACCTTTTATAAGCTGCCAGTTAAAGGTTGCTCCCTCGCCCTTTCCCGGATCGAACATTATATAATCTGCAGAGCTTTTTACTGCTTCTGTAATTACATCATCTGTTGATTTTCCATATGTCTCAGTGATTGCATTGCCTGTAGGCTTTTCAGGTGTCTCAATGTTCGCATTGCCTGCCAGGTTTATGTTCTCGCCGGTCTTCTTCATCTTAAATGCCTTTATTACTGTAAGCCCTGCATCGTGAAGCTTCTTTATATATTCCTCGTTTTCATTTCCATGAAGCTGTGCTATGTCTATGATGCCCACATTATAATAGCTTATTACCTGTTCAGCCGGAGCATTGACAAATACTCCTACGGCCTTTATCTCCGGATCGAGTTTTCCCTTTAGCCTCGCTGCCTGTATTGCACTGACATTTCTGCTGCTTCTGTCCCAGAAAATGAAGCCTATGTATTCCGGCTTTAGTTTATTTGCAATTTCTATATCCTGAACCCTTGTCAGGCCACATAGCTTTATTCTCGTCATGAAACCTCCTGTATCTTTAGCTTTGCACCAGGCTTTCTCGTCAATGCCCGGAAGCAATGTCTCTAATTATTATATTTTTCTGTCAGACTTTCAATTCATCAAGCTTTTGTTTCTTGTCGTCAGCTCTCATAAGTGTTTCACCTATCAATACAGCATTTACCCCGGCATCCTTTAACACCTTGATATCCTCTGCCGTCTTCACTCCGCTCTCTGCCACAAATATCACATTCTCCGGCACCAGTGCCCGAAGCCTTCTGCTGTTTCCGGTGTCCACGGAGAAGTCCTTGAGATTCCGGTTATTTACCCCGATGATCCTTGCACCTGCATTTACCGCCATGGCGATCTCTGCCTCGTCGTGAGCCTCCACCAAGGCACTCATGCCAAGCCCGTCACATATGCCTATGTATTTCTTTATCTGCGCCTCTGTAAGTATGGAACAAATTAGCAGCACCGCCGAGGCACCAAGAAGCTTCGCCTCATATATCATGTACTCGTTTACTGTGAAATCCTTTCTGATACATGGGATACTTACCCTTTCGGTGATCTCCTTCAGATACTCATTCTTTCCAAGGAACCACTTAGGCTCCGTGAGGACTGATATGCAGTCGGCACCTGCCTTTTCGTACTCCTCCGCAATCTCTGCATAAGGGAAATCCTCTGCGATGACCCCCTTTGAAGGTGACGCCTTTTTACATTCGCAAATGAACGAAAGCTCCTTTCCGGAAAGTGCATTTTCAAATTCAAATTTTCCCTTAGGCATATCCTCTGCCATTTTTTTGATGTCAGAAAGACTTATCTGCTTTTCTGCCTGCTCTACTCTGTATGTGGCATATGCTGCCAGTTCTGCAAGAATTGACATTTATATCTCCTTCTCGTAAATCTATATATCTGCAAATATTATCTGTTGCTTACTTCGATGAATTTCTCAAGGGTCTCAGCTGCCTTGCCTGAGTCGATGATCTCTGCCGCAAGCTCTGTACCTGCCTTGAAGCTGTCTGCCTTTCCCCCGATATAGAGGGCTGCTCCGGCATTCATGAGAACCGCATTTCTCTTTGGACCCTTCTCACCCTTAAGGATATTTCTTGTGATCTCTGCATTTTCTGCAGGAGTGCCACCCTTAAGCTCATCCTTTGTACATTTGTCAAATCCGAAATCCTCAGGATTGATGATGTATGTCTTGAACCATCCGTCCTTGAACTCGCAGATCTTAGTTGGTGCACTCATGGAGATCTCATCCAGCTTGTCCATTCCGTATACCACCATTCCACGTTCAACGCCGAGATTTATAAGAACCTGTGCCAATGGCTCTACAAGGTACTCGTCGTATACGCCAAGCAACTGCATTTTAGGGTTTCCCGGATTGGTAAGAGGTCCAAGGATGTTAAATACTGTTCTGAAACCAAGCTCTTTTCTTATTGCTCCCACATACTTCATTGATGTGTGATATTTCTGTGCGAAGAAGAAGCACATGCCTGCTTCCTTGAGAAGCTCTACACACTTTTCAGGCTCCTGATTTATATTTACCCCAAGTGCTTCAAGACAATCCGCTGTACCACAGAGGGATGAAGCTGCTCTGTTTCCGTGCTTTGCAACCTTCATTCCGCCGGCTGCTGCAACAAGAGCTGCTGTTGTGGAAATGTTAAAGCTCTGAGCATTGTCTCCGCCTGTTCCTACGATTTCAAATATATCCATTCCTGTGTCAACCTTTGTGGCGTGATCTCTCATGGCTGCCGCACAGCCTGCGATCTCGTCTGTTGTCTCTGCCTTTGCACTCTTGGTTGAAAGTGCTGCAAGGAATGCTGCATTCTGGGTTGGTGTTGTCTCACCACTCATTATTTCGTTCATTACTTCATACGCTTCCCGGTATGAGAGGTCCTCTTTGTTTACAATTTTTACGATAGCTTCTTTGATCATGGTTTTTCTCCTTTCATTGAATACCTGTCCATCTGCACTTCTATATGGTATTAGCTGATTGTCTGTCAGGAGGTGTTTTCATGACTATTTTAATTATTTGCATTAAAAAAGTCCCTGACAGATATTAAATATCTATCAAGGACGAATATACTTTATTATCCGCGGTGCCACCCTGAATTCATGGAAACGACCCATGCTCTTAGCTGAATACCTTCATATTCACGACAACTTACGTATGCCACACGTCACAGAATACTCTGCATAGCTCAAATGCATTTGACTGTGCCCTCAGGAGTCCATTCCCATCCTACTATTCTACTGCATCTCACCACCGCAGCTCTCTGGAAGACATCGTAAAGAGGTACTCCTCTCCTTCATCGGTTTATAGCTTTATTAAATTTTCTTTTTTGTTACATTATAAAACATAAACTGTGAATGTCAATACCTTATCATTGTACTATTTTCAACAAATAACCATGCGATCAATGCAAATGCTCCACCCCTCCGTCAATCGTCATTTGTCTATTTCAGTGGACTTCCATTAATCATTAAAACTTTCATTTTTCACCGCTTTTCATGAATATTAATCCATTTAAAGTTTACATTTTATACAACGCCTCTTGTGTTCCGAACATATGTTTGATATAATGAATATGGTGCTACCCTATTCGGTAGGCGGTTAGTTCTTCTCCACAGGAGTTATAGCCTGTGTTTACATAGAAATCCTTCCAGGAA
>ENA-UERG01001456-UERG01001456.1-human-gut-metagenome-genome-assembly--contig:-NODE-1456-length-19633-cov-5.179894_pt1 | contig 19633 bp, 16 predicted proteins | sample MGYA00242954_ERZ507954 | MGnify/ENA primary metagenome ERZ507954 (study PRJEB26167, sample SAMN06115478) | human gut metagenome | host: Homo sapiens | place: China:Sichuan | collected 2015-01-21... | reverse complement strand
GCGTTGGAATTTGGTTCTTATGAAACAAATCGGCGCGGTAAAAATCTAGTATTTGGGGATTGGAGAGGTGTATGAAACTGCTGTGGAGGTCGGGACGCAGGCGCGGTAAAGCTGATGGCAAAGAAAAGGAAAAAGACATTAGGGAAAGCAGGAAACCGTGGTCGGGAATAACGGCACAGAAAGTAAGTATCGTGGCAGTGCTGTTTTTAGTAATGTATGCGCTGGGAGCGCTGACAGCAAAAAAGGCGGAGAGTGTCGGTGTGTCGGCATTACTGCATGAAAAAAGTGAAAACTGGGGACTGGGTTTTGGCACGGAAGGAAAGCCGCCGACAGGAAATGCGAGTGCGGAGGAATTAAAAAAATACAATGCGTATTTTATCGGGGATACAACACAGAATACGATTTATCTGACATTTGACTGCGGCTATGAAAACGGCAATACAGAGCCGATTTTAGATGCGTTGAAAAAACATGATGTAAAGGTGACCTTTTTTGTGGTCGGAAATTTTCTGGAAACCAGCCCGGAGATAGTCAAACGGATGATTGCGGAGGGGCATACGGTCGGCAATCATACCTATCATCATCTGGATATGTCATCCATTTCAAGCATGGATGCCTTTAAAAAGGAAACGCAGGACGTTGAAAATCTGTTTGAGCAGATTACAGGGACACCGATAACAAAATTTTACCGTCCGCCGCAGGGCAAATACAATATTGAAAACTTAAAAATGGCGCAAGAGCTTGGCTACCACACGTTTTTCTGGAGTCTTGCTTATGTGGACTGGTATCAGGATAAACAGCCGACAAAAGACGAAGCGTTTGGCAAGCTGCTTAAAAGAATACACCCCGGCGCAATCGTACTGTTACATTCCACGTCTTCGACAAATGCGCAGATTTTAGACGAATTGTTGACCAAGTGGGAAGAAATGGGCTATACTATAAAACCGTTGACAGAACTGGCTGGCGCAGCAACATGACACATAATAAATGTATTGTTTGACAAAACTTTAGGAAAAATGTTTGGCGAAGCCGGGTGAAGCGTGTAAAGATATAGATTTATGCGTGTACAGACAAAGAAAGAGAGTAAGATGAAGAAAAATGGGAGGAAACGAAACGTGAATACGAAAGAGTATGAAACAAAGGAGCTGCTTTCACGGTTTGCACCGTATTATAAGCCGCATATGGGGACGCTCTGCATGGATTTATTCTGTGCGGCGCTGACAACAATCTGCGAGCTTGTGCTTCCGCTGATTATGCGTTATATTACCAACGAAGGAATCCGGGATCTTGCGGCGTTGTCCGTAAAGACCATTCTGATGTTGGGTGCATTGTATCTGGTACTGCGTATTATTGATGGTATTGCCAATTATTATATGGCATATACGGGGCATGTTATGGGTGCAAAGATTGAAACCGGTATGCGTAAAGATGCATATGCGCATTTGCAGAAGCTGTCTGATACGTATTATAACAATACGAAAGTCGGTCAGATTATGGGGCGGATTACCAACGATTTATTTGATGTTACCGAATTTGCGCATCACTGTCCAGAGGAATTCTTTATTGCGGCGATTAAAGGCATTGCAGGCTTTGCAATTCTTGCAATGATTAATCTGTGGCTGACACTGATTATTTTTGTGATTGTGCCGGTTATGGTTCTATCCTGTATGAAGCTGAACCGCAAAATGAAAAAGGCATTTGCGGCACAGCGGTATCAGATTGGTGAATTAAATGCGCGTATTGAAGATACCTTGCTGGGTCAGAAGGTTGTGAAGGCTTTCACAAATGAAGATATGGAGAAGCAGAAGTGTGATGTGGATAAGCAGAGCTTCTTTGGGATTAAAAAAGAAACGTATAAATATATGGGCGCATTCCAGACCACAACCAGAATGTTTGACGGTGTGATGTATCTGGCAGTTGTGGTTGCCGGCGGTATTTTTATGGTTAGAGGCATGATTCTGCCGGGCGATCTGGTTGCGTATATGCTGTATGTAACGACATTTATTGCAACAATCCGCAGAATCATTGAATTTGCCGAGCAGTTCCAGCGCGGTATGACGGGAATTGAGCGCTTTTTACAGATTATGGACGCCCAAATCGACATTTTTGACGAGCCGGGTGCAGTTGAATTAAAAGATGTAACAGGAGATATTACATTTAAAGATGTAAGCTTTGAGTATCCGGATGACCACAATCAGGTCTTTGAAAATCTGAATCTGACGATTCGTCCGGGCGAAAAGGTTGCCATTGTCGGACCGTCAGGCGGTGGAAAGACCACACTTTGTAACCTGATTCCGCGTTTTTATGATATTGATTCCGGCGAAATCAGCATTGACGGTAAAAATATCAAATCGTTTACGTTAAAGAGCCTGCGCCAGCAGATTGGCATTGTACAGCAGGACGTCTATCTGTTTTCGGGTACGGTGTATGACAATATTGTATACGGCAGCTTAAATGCGACAAAGGAACAGGTTATTGAAGCCGCAAAGCTTGCCGGGGCAGATGGATTTATCAGGGAACTAAAAGACGGCTATCAGACCTATATCGGAGAACGAGGTGTGAAGCTTTCCGGCGGACAAAAACAAAGAATCAGCATCGCAAGGGTATTTTTAAAGAACCCGGCGATACTGATTCTGGATGAAGCGACCTCGGCGCTGGACAATGAAAGCGAGTATGAGGTTGCTAAGTCGTTAGAGAAGCTGTCAAAGGGCAGAACAACGATTACCATTGCACACCGCTTATCCAGTATCCGCAATTCGGACAGAATCTTAGTGCTTACGCAGGAAGGCATTGCCGAAGAAGGAAACCACGAAGCACTTATGGAAAAGAAAGGCATTTACTACCAGTTCTATACCATGGCGGACCGGCTGAAATAGCGGCGATGTCAGAAGCGGAACCGGTCACTTCATTCTGCATAACGGATAAGCCTTCGGTTACGGTGGCGTTTGGTTCAAGCTGTTTTATCGTAGTTATCTTATATTTTACACATGTTTCGGATTTTCGCGCAGGGCACTTTCTACATATTCCATAATGTAGTAGTTGTCCTCCGGCATCTGGCAGCCGACGATATACGTGCCTTCATTTTCAGAAGAACGGATAATTCGGCCTTCCAGTACGGAATGGGCGGTCAGTGCAAAGTTATCAATGGCAATGGAAATGTCACGGCCCTTGGCAGAGGCAAAGAACGGGTCTTTTACCAGAAGGGCAAAACCGTTTGCACTGATATTGTCTAACTGACCCTTAAAGGTTTCACCGGAATTTTTCACGGTAATCGTACAGGTGTTGGAAATATCCATGCGTGGATATTTCCGGCGGTTTATAATCTGCGGACGGCTGGTAATCTGAATACGGTAAGTTCCTTCCGCAGCTGTTTTACCGCTGTCAGACTGAATCTTGGCATGGCTCCAGCAGTAAAGAACATTACCGACAGTAACCTGTACGGTACATGCTGCCGGTTTTGGCAGGCTGAGCTTCTTTTCAAGAGAGGCAAAAAGCGTATTTTCAACCTGTTCCAGTAATTCACCGTGGTATTCAATGTCTTTAGAAGAAGCATCATCATGAACGGTTACGGTCATCTTCATGCCGCGTTTTACATCATCAATGCCCATGAAACCGCCGATACCCAGTTCGCACATTAAATCCTGGATAACATCTTCAATGTTGTTGATATTCAGAGCCGTTTCCTCATATTTACTGCTCATGCGTTTGGTCGTTTCGTCAGAGTCGGAAATGCAGTTGGTCATGACATTTACAATATCAGTAACGTTTTCCATGTTGGAAACCAGCTGGCGGTTGGAATTTTCCACTTCTTTAATAGCGGTGTCAATAACCTGGATATGTTCACCCAGCTGTGAAGAATCCGCAGTAATTTTACCGACATTTTCGCCGGTTAAGGTTACTTTTTCAAGGGTCAGCTGAATCAGTTTCAAGGTCTGTTCGATAGAAGATGTCATTTTTTCTGAAATCTCATCCAGACGGGTTAAGGCATCCTGAATCTGACCGGATGAAGATTTGGTTTCGGTACTTAATGTGCGAATCTGTTCGGCAACGACCGCAAAGCCTTTTCCGGCTTCGCCGGCGCGTGCGGCTTCAATCGAAGCATTTAAGGCAAGCAGATTGGTCTGGCTTGAAATGCTGTCAATCGTACCGGTTTCTTCTTTTACTTTTTCAAATTCTGATTTGAATTCCTGTAAAACATTTTCAACTTCGCCAGACAGTTCAGACATCGTTCCGGCAGTTTTTACCAGTTCGTCAAGGTCTGCGGAACTGGTCTGTGCATGTGTAACGGATTCAGCTGTTAAGGAAACCATTTCGTTGATTAATGCAACAACGTGTTCCACCTGTGCATTAATATCACCGGTCATATCGGTGGAGGAGGTGGTATGCTGCTGTAATTTTCCGTTGTTGTCAGTTAATTCATTCATGCCAAGTAAAACAACGTCAGAGCCGTGTTTGTTTTCAGAAGCCAGTTCACGGACAACGGTAATACCGTTCATAATGGTATTGCTGGCAGTTTTTACCTTTTCAACGGTTGAGATGACACGCTGTAAGTCAGCCTTGATACTGTCGGTTAAAGCCCCATCAGATTCGTTTAAATGGCGGATAGACAGCACGTAGCAGATATAACATAAAACAATGCAGGATACCTGTAACTGGTAATTTTTTATATCAGCCGCAGAGTTGCAGCCAAGTACGACACCGCGGTATAAGGCGCTGCCGATGATGACAAGCGTATTGGCGATGCCGCAACGAATCATAAAGCTGCGGTTCTTGTAAAGAACCAGAAGGCTTGTGACAGGAAGCACATAGGTAAATGCAATCGGTGAAGCTGTTGTGCAGGATACAAAGGTATAAAAGATACCGTATCCGATAACAAGATCATATTTGTACAAATCAGTTGATTTTCCTTTTAGCCGCAGCAGAATATCGCCGATAAAGAAAGGAACCCAGCATAATACTACAAAAATAATGTAATTAGAAAACGGATACAGGCCGTTTGCGGCATCGGAGCCATAGTTGGCTGTGAGTAAAAGTGCAAAGACCAGCCAGATTCTGCGGGCTTTGATGTTGGCTTTTTCTTTGAAAACATTTTCATCATAGTTCATAAGTGTCATCTCCTGTTCTAGTATTTTTGAAGGAAATCAATCATGGATTTCATTGTCTGTAAACTTTCGTCAAGTTCCGGTTCAAATACGCTGAAAGCGTGTGTAAGCTTCGGATTTTTCGGAAAATTCAGTAAATCATGCGGCACCTGGTAACGTGCCAGTGCTTTTTCAAATTGTAACGTGTAGCGTTTTAAGTAATCGTTGTGGCTGGTTACCAGAAAACACGGCGGAAGTGCCTTTATAATATCAGGGTGTTCGGGATTTACAAACGGCGCAAAGGCACTCTTTTTGTAATTCTTTCCGTAAAGATACTTTGGAAGAAACAACCCGATTTTATCCTTTTTTGTTGTATAAAACATGCCACTGATGAGTCCCAGCGCATTGATATGTAAAGAAGACGGAGTGACTTTGGCAGCTTTTGCTGCGGCAGGGGCATGCTGCAGGGCAGCAGTGTAGGTTAAAAGACACGCACCGCCACTGTCTCCGACTGCATATACATGGGACAGATCACCGTTATCGGAAGAAATCCGCGTTTTTAAAAAGTCCATGGCACAGGCTAAATCCTGACACTGGTCGAAAAATGAACAGTCCGGTATCAGACGGTATTCCACGCTGTAGACTAAAAAACCAAGTTCGCTTAACCGCATGCAAAATAACCGGTTAAATTCTTTGCTGCCAAGTAAAAGTCCGCCGCCATGCACATTTACAATTACCGGGAGAAGTTCGCCGTCCTGTTTTTTCGGGCGGTAACAGTCCAGACGGTGTGAATCGCGGATGTGTGATTTACTGCTTTGCGGTGGGAAGTCCGTGTCCAAAGAAGTGTTGTCTTTTGCGGCAGAGCCGTCTGTCATATAAGGAATGTTTTTTATCTCTGTGACAGTATCCGGGAAAGTAAGTGTTAAATTCCGTTCGGCAGACGATTTCTCAAAGTCTTTTCGCTGTTTATAAAAATTTCTTATCATAAAGTCACTCATAGCAGTCTCCTATCATGGCCAGGGGGTTTTACCATGGCATCATATCATTATTTTAAGATATTTTTGAGGGCTTTTCAACAAAATAATGAAAATGATATCTTTTGATGGTGTCTGCGGGAATTAGTAGTCTTTTTTGATAAATTATGGTATACTTCTTAATAAAGAACTATGGCTGACTTACTAAAAGGAGAAATGTTTATGGAAAATTATAATGAAGCTTTTTTCAGGGCGAAGACGAACAAAAGAGCAAGCATAACATGGGTGCTTCTGCTGATCGTTGCGTGCATTTATTATGGCATCAAAGTCGGCACCGGAACACTGACACCGGGCTATTACGCAGCATTTGCGATTGTGGGCTGGGCAGTCTATATTGTCGGACAGGCACTGCTATTTATTAAAGGAATGGATTTTAAACCGTATAAATGGATTGTGGGACTGGGATATCTTGCATTTTATTCGGTCATTGCATGGACGGCACTCGACCAGATTTCATATGTGTTTATCCTGCCGTTAATTTCAATTCTGATTTTATACAAAGACCCGAAGTTTATCCGCACGATGATGTGGATTACACTTTTTGTACTGATTTCAAGTAATGCTTATAAGGGGCTGGCAAAGGGCATGATGGATTATATGGCAAGTCCTGAATGTGCATTACAGCTGGTCATTGTAATTGGTTGTTATGTTTGTACCAATATGGCAATCAAACATCTGGTAGAATCCGATGGGGCGCTTACGCAGTCTATTAAAAGCAACTTAGAGCGCGTTGTCCGTACCGTAGAACAGGTTAAGGATGCAAGTAATGCCGTTGTAGACGGTGTAACGGTTGTCCGTGAACTGGCAGACGAGAACAGAACGGGTGCCAATGATGTTATGAAGGATATGCAGAATCTCGATGCCAACAACAGTGTCTTAAATGAAAAGACCCTTTCTTCCATGGAGATGACAAAGGTCATTGATACACAGGTCAAAGGTGTGGCTGACCTGATGGAACAGGTAGTAGACCTGATCGGGGCATCGGTTGAACATGCCAATGTGAGTGCGGGTGAACTGGTAGAGGTTGTGGAAACAACCAATAAGATGGCAGACCTTTCAAAACAGGTTGAACAGATTCTGGAAGATTTTAAGAAAGAATTTGAAAATGTAAAAGAAGAAACCAGTACAATTGAGGGCATTACCTCAAAGACCAATTTACTGGCGTTAAATGCTTCCATTGAAGCGGCAAGAGCCGGAGAAGCCGGAAAGGGCTTTGCGGTTGTAGCCAATGAAATCCGTAATTTGAGCAGCGGCACACAGGCATCTTCTAACAGTATCATGGAAGCGCTTTCCCATCTGGAAGAAACATCCCAGAAGATGCTTGAATCCATTGCAGAAACCATTGAACTGATACAGGTTAATATTGAAAAGGTATCGAATGTCAATGTAAGTGTAACCAATATTACACAGGACGCTACCAGTCTTGGAGAGAATATTAAGGTTGTGGATAGTGCCGTTAAAGAAGTGGAAAGTTCTAACCGCACACTGACAGAGAATATGAATCAGGTCGGTGAAGTCATGGAAGTCATGACACAGAGCATCAGCGGTGCAGAACTGACGACAAAGACAATGTTAAGCAAGTACGAAGCCAGCGCAAAGAGTGCCATGGATATTGAAGGTGTAGTTGGTAAGCTGATGCGTGAACTGGGTGTTGGCGGATTTATGGGTGTTCAGGATATTAAACAGGGCATGAAGATTTCTATTGCTTTTGGGGATGCTGGCGGTAAGAAAGATGAATATCTGGGTGAAGTCGTAGACTGTATTGATAAAGATATTTTTGTAACACTGGATAGTAAGAGCGGACAGGCAGTTGATAAGCGTGACAGAAATGCGTTCTGCCGGTTAAATATTGTTGTGGATAATGTATTGTACTGCTGGGAGCACGTAGCAGTACAATACAGCAGACATGGCGAAAAGGGTCAGTTTAAGCTGAGCATTGAAACCAATCCACAGGTATTTAACAGAAGAAAATATCCGCGTATGCCGCTGGATAACAGATGTACAATCCGTATCAGCGGACAGGATACAGCTTATGACGGCAAGATGGTCAATATCAGTGCCAATGGTTTCGCATTTTCAGTAAACGATTCTGTATTTGAGCGTGCGAAGGGCAAAAATGTTACACTGGACGTTCAGGGCTTTGATGTGTTAGGCGATAAACCGCTGGAAGGCTGTGTTATCCGCTGTTCTAATAATGATGGAGAATATATTATCGGCTGCAGAATGCCGGAAGACAGCGAAGCAATTAAGGATTATGTAAGTAAGAATTACTGCGAATAAGATGCAGTACAAGCAGGATAACCCTCTGTTTACAGATATTGGTTTATAAAAAACTAGTGTGAACAGATGGCTTAGGTTTGTATAAATATTCACATTTTCCACATACTAACTCCAAAGCTAATATATAGCAAAAAGAGCGGCTTTATTGATTTGAACAGACATAGATTAATAAAGCTGCCGGCCCAAATATAGCATTGGAGGAAAGCAGATTATGAAAGCGACAGGCATTGTAAGAAGAATCGATGATTTGGGGAGAATTGTCATTCCCAAAGAAATCAGAAGAACGCTTCGCATCCGGGAGACAGACCCGCTTGAAATATTTACCGATAAAGAGGGTGAGATAATCTTAAAAAAATATTCACCCATCGGAGAGCTGGGGGCTTTTGCCAAAGAGTATGCGGAGTCGCTTGCGCAGACAACAGGGCATACCGTCTGCGTTTCGGACCGCGACCAGATTATTGCGGCAGCAGGTCCGGATAAAAAGGACATGATAAAAAAGAATATCACGAAAAAAATGGAGCAGCTTTTAGATAACAGAAGCACACTTGTTGCGGCAAGCGGGGACAGGGAGTTTGTGCCGGTTGCGGAGAATCTGGAAGAAGAATATAAGGAACAGGCATTAAGTCCGATTATCTGTGCCGGGGATGTACTCGGAGCAGTGATTATTACGACAAAAGACGGTAAAATACATTTTACGGATACCGAAAAAGCACTGGCTGTTGCAGCAGCTGATTTTTTAGGAAGACAGATGGAATCTTGATTGTGGAATTTAAGGGAGTATAAAAAACAGATGAAAAATCAAGAGTATTTAAAAGAAACGTATGAATGGAAGGACCTGCTGGCAATTGTGCATAAGCTGCGCCAGCCGGACGGCTGTCCGTGGGACAGCACGCAGACCTATGAGAGCATGAAAAAATGTGTGGCCGATGAAGCCGCAGAGGTTGTGGAAGCCGTAGACAACGAGGATTTTATCAATCTGAGGGAAGAACTCGGCGATTTAATGCTTCAGGTGCTGATGTATGCGGAAATTGCGCAGGAACGGCAGGAATTTACATTGGATGATGTTATTGACGAGCTGGCAAAGAAACTGGTCAGAAGACATCCGAATGTATTTGGCGATGAAGAAATGTCAAGGACACCCGGTGAAGGATTAAGCGTGTGGAAACGCGTAAAAAAAGAAGAAAAGCTGGGACGGTTAAAAGAGTACGAAAAGATGTATGAACAGGGGAAAATCCCTTTAAAGGCACTTGAAAAACAGCGGGAGAAATGCCGTATTTTAGAGGCACAGGAAGGCGCAGAGTAGGCGTGCGTTGGCATTTTTACTAAATTTTTGACGGGATTTCATTACAAAACCCTTGAAATGCCGTGAAAATGCCTAAAATAGGCGGTTTGTATTGACAAAAGCTGTAAAAAAGTTTATAAATGATTTTGTTGGGGAAATCCAATAGAAATATACTGATTGAGGAGAGAAATTCACATGAATAAGACTGAGTTAGTTGCAGCAATTGCTGACAAGACTGAATTATCTAAAAAAGACAGCGAAAAGGCATTAAAGGCATTTATCGATGTTGTAGGCGAAGAATTAAAGAAGGGCGAAAAAATCCAGTTAGTTGGTTTCGGTACTTTTGAAGTAACTGAAAGAGCAGCAAGAACAGGTAAGAACCCACAGACAGGCAAGGAAATTAAGATTGCAGCTTGCAAGGCACCTAAGTTTAAGGCTGGTAAGGCTTTAAAGGATGCTGTAAACGCTTAATTTAAGGCAAAAGAGAATCTAAGGCTGCCGTGCCGCCGATTGTATAATCGCGGGTGCGGCAGTTTTTTCATATGTGCGCCTGGCGGGGCTGCCGCCGGGATACAGCAAAAAGGAGCAGCGATGAGATTAGATAAATATTTAAAGGTATCCAGACTGATTAAGCGCCGTACCGTGGCAAATGAGGCGTGTGATGCGGGCAGGGTTGTGATTAACGGAAAAGTGGCAAAAGCATCGGCAGATGTAAAAGCCGGTGACGTGATTGAAATCGCATTTGGCAATAAGTCTGTGAAAGTCCGTGTAACCGATGTAAAGGATACTGTCAAAAAAGAAGAAGCAGCAGATATGTTTGAATATCTGTAGGCGGTTCTGAAATCATGCGGGCAGACATATACTGATACAATCAAGTATCAGGATGGAGGCCGTTATGGAAGAAAAAGTAAAACAGAAGCGTCTGCATAAAATGCACATGGAAAACCGCAATAAGCTGGAAATGACGGGCATCATCGATGTCATTTCTTTTGATTTAAATAAAGTTATTCTGGAATCCGACTGCGGCATGATTACGATTAAAGGTGCAAATCTGCATGTCAGCCGGCTGTCCGTGGAAAAAGGAGAACTGGATATTGACGGTACGATTGAAAGCTATGCCTATTCCGAGGTAAATTCCTATGCCAAAAAGGGAGAATCCATGCTTGGAAGGCTGTTTCGATGATTGCAAAACTAATCTGGTGGGAGGGCAGGACATTATTGTCGGCACTCTTTTTAGGAATGGTGCTGGCATTAGAATATGACTGTATCCGTATCTTCAGACGCGTAATCCGTCATAAAAATATATGGGTGATGTCGGCAGAAGATATTTTGTACTGGATATATGCGGCAGTTACCGTATTTTGCATGACCTATGAAGTAAATGACGGTATTTTAAGAGGTTTTCTGGTGACAGGTTTTTTGGCAGGGGCGGTTTTATACCGGTATGCATTTGGCACATTTTTTGTAAAATACACTACAAAATTCATAAATTTATGTTTAAAGCCATTGAAAAAAGCACTCTGTTTGATTAAAATAGGAGTACATAAAATAACAGGCTGCATCAAAGCGGCGGCTGTAAGGAAAAGGGGGCAGGGCAATGAAGTTTGAAACACGCAGGGAAAGAGAAACAAGAAGAAAGCGGCAGAAACAGTCAGCAATTTTAGGCATGGTGCTTGCATTTGCCCTTGTCATGATTATGGGCGCTGTGATCTGGAGCGGCAAGCGGACACTGGAAAAGCAGAATAAAGAATATCAGGCACGCGTGGCACAGTTGCAGGAGCAGGTGGAAGAACAGCAGAACCGGTCTGATGAGATTGATGAATATAAAAAGTATATCCAGACCAAAAAATTTGCCGAAGAAGTTGCAAAGGACAAATTCGGCATGATTTATCCGGATGAACTGGTATTTAAACCGGAAAACTAATAAAATATTGTGACAGGTTACACTACCTGACAAAAACTGCACAAAACAGCGTCTATAATAGGCAGAAAAATGCCAGAAGCAGGAGGGGCTGTATGAGTGAAAGGGTGCAGGATTATGTAGTGGACTATTCCGTAACAAAGCTGGAGGAAACCGCCAGGACATTCAGACGTCTTGGCGAAGCGTATGAAAACGCTTCGGAACCGCAAAAAAGCGGTACCGGAATTTCCAAACAGCTTTTTTTAGTTGCGGATGTACTGGAAGAATGTATGACCATGTATGTGCATACGGAAGACGGAAAAAAAGATTTTGTCAGGGAACTGACACGCAAATGTTTCGTGAACGGGATACGCATAAAAAACGTACAGCATTTGTCAAAAAAAAATGGCAGAAATGCCATTGTGTTTCAGGCAAGGACTGTGGGCAGAAGCTGTGTGGCAGCAAAAAAAGTTGTTCCGGTGCTTACGGAAGTGCTGCGGAGCGGATATTATCCGGATGATTCCAACCGCCGGATTATCAATGAAGAATATCATCAGTACATTTTTATTCAGGAAGACCGGTTTAAACTGCTCAGTGGTGTGGCAAGAATGAATAAGGGGAAAAGTCATTTTAATGGGGATAACTTTCTGATTTCGCGGTTAGAATGTGGAAAAGCCATTGCGGCGATTGCAGACGGCATGGGCAGCGGAAAACGCGCTTACATTGAAAGCCGTATGGTCATTGAACTGATGGAAAACTGTATTGATGCCGGGTTTGATGAAAAAGCATCCATTGATCTGATTAATTCTGCGTATATTGCAGGCGGCGGAACGGGAAATCCGGTAACAATGGACATGAGTGTGATAGACTGCCAGTCGGGGTATATGCACTGTATGAAGCTGGGTGCGGTATCCACCTTTATCAGGCGGGACAAGTGGGTGGAGATTATCCAGTCAACGACACTGCCGATGGGGGTGTTAGAACAGGTCGATTATGACTGCACGACAAAGAAACTCTATGACGGCGATTATATTGTTATGGTCAGTGACGGAGTACTGGATAATATTCCGTGTGTGAATAAAGAGGAACGCATGGCGCAGATGATTCATGCCCTGACGATACGGGAACCGTCCGCAATGGCAGAGAAACTTCTGGAACAGTCGCTTGCCTATAATGATATGAAAGCATCGGATGACTGTACGGTTTTGGTACTGGGACTGTTTGACACCTATGAAAAATGAGAATATAATTGTTTTATGGTAAAGAAAATATACAAATATATACAGGAACACCGGATGTTAGAAAATACAGGCATCCTTGTTGCCGGCTTGTCCGGCGGTGCGGATTCGGTATGTCTGGTGGCTGTTTTAAAAGAAATTATAGAAAAAGAACAACTGGATATCCGTCTTCTGGCGGTGCATGTCAATCACGGAATCCGCGGAACAGAGGCAGAACGGGATGAGCAGTTTGCGAAGCAGCTTTGCAGACAGTTATCGGTGGAATATATAAGCTGCAGGGTGGATGTGCCGTCTGTGGCACACCAGGAGAAGCTGTCAGAGGAAGAGGCGGGAAGAATCCTGCGCTACCGCATTTTTAAGGAAATTGCCACGCAGCAGGAAAAGCATACAGGCAGAAAAGTAAAAATCGCCGTGGCACACCATCAGAATGACCAGGCTGAAACCGTACTGATGAATCTGGTACGGGGTAGCAGCCTGCGCGGAATTTGTGGAATCCGTCCGGTGCGGGACAATATTATCCGTCCGCTCTTATGTGTGAGCCGTGCACAGATTGAGGAATATCTGACATTGCAAGGACTTTCTTATGTGACGGACAGCACCAATGAAGAACTGGTGTATACAAGAAATAAAATACGCCGGGAACTGATTCCGTATCTTGAGAAGAATCTGAATCCCAATGCCGTACAGAAGCTGACGGAACTTGCAGACAGCGTTTTGCAGGCGGAAGAATATATTGAACAGCAGGCGGCAGGGCTGTATGAAAAGGCGGTTATTTTACAGCCGCAGGAAAATCCGTCAAAACCGTCCGTAAAGTTGTCTGTAAAGGCGCTGGTTTCTGCACCGCCGGTTTTACAGCAGTATGTTATCCGGCAGGCAATAGAAGCGGCAGCCAATGGTGCAAAAGATATTTACAGGGTACATGTCGGGGCAGCGCAGGAGCTTCTTGAACATTCTGTCGGCAAATGTGTGAGCCTGCCGTATGGGCTGGTGGCGGTAAGGGGATATGATGAAATTACGATTGCGCGGGACAAAACGGCATATCCTGACAGCAGAAAGCAGTGTGGCGGTATACACGGCGGTACAGAGCAATGCGGAAGTCTGCCGCAAAATCCGGCTGACAGTGCGGTGCAGATGCCGGATTTACGGGAACTTGAAAAAATATGGCGTGGGAAGAGAATAACTATTCCTGTCAATGAGCCGGTGTATTTTACACGGGTAAACGAATGCCGTAAGGCAGTGGTCATTTTAGAACAGGGCAGCTTATCAGAAATTTATGGAAATAACGACTATACGAAACTCTTTGATTATGATAAAATAGAGGATAATTTTTCTTTTCGTTTCCGGAAAACGGCAGATTTTATAAAGATTGACAGGAATGGCACGAAAAAGACCTTAAAAAAAGAACTGATTGATAAGAAAGTGCCAAGGCAGGTAAGAGATGCGGTTCTTCTGCTTGCCGTATCCGATGAGATACTGTGGGCGGCAGGTGTCAGACGAAGCAGTGCCGGGCTGGTTACGGATTCGACCCAAAGGATATTAAAAATAAGCGTAGTAATGCAGGAGGATAAATGAAATGGAACAGCACCATATCAGTGTGATGATATCAGAGGAAGAAATTGAAAAGAGAGTGTGTGAACTGGCAGCCCAGATCAGCAGTGATTTTGCAGGGGAAACCGTAAAACTGATCTGCATTTTAAAGGGCAGTGCTTTTTTTGCGTGTGAACTTGCAAAAAGAATTACCGTGCCGGTAATGATTGATTTTATGCAGGTATCCAGCTATGGAAGCGGCACGGTATCAAGCGGAACAGTTCAGATTAAAAAAGACCTGGACGAGCCGTTAAAAGATGAAAATGTTATCATTGTTGAAGACATCATTGATTCCGGAAATACATTGTCAAGACTTGTTCCGATGTTACAGGAACGCGGACCGAAAGATTTACGGATCTGTACACTGCTTAGCAAGCCGGAACGCCGCGAAGTAGAAATAGATGTTGCTTATAACGGATTTGAAATTCCGGATAAATTTGTAGTCGGATATGGACTCGATTATGACCAGCATTACAGAAATCTGCCATATGTCGGTGTAATCGAAAGTGAATAAAGAATCAGGAGGCAAATTCCTCTCCTCGCCTTAGAGGCTCGGATTTTGCTTCGCAAAACAAGGAGGAATATATGAATACAAACAGAAATAAAATGGGAGGAGTTGGCATCTATCTGGTGGTTATAGCGGTGATTGCCGTGCTTTATTTTGCACTGGCAAGACTTTCACCATCGTCATCATCATACAGCTACAGCAATTTCCTGTGGGATGTCCAGAACGGATATGTATCCAGCGTGTTAATCAAGCAGAATTCAGAAGTGCCGACCGGTGTACTCTCTATTACCAAGACGGACAACGGCGAGGAACTGTTAAATGTTTCCGATGTGCATGAAATTGAACAGTTACTGCTGGATAACAATATCCGGTACACGTTAAAAGATGTGACAAGAGACAGCGTATGGATTACAACGATTCTTCCGTTTGGTATTTGTCTGGTGATTATTATTGTAATTATGATGATGACCAACAGACAGGCAGGCGGCGGTGGCGGCGCGAAGATGATGAACTTCGGAAAAAGCCGTGCCAAGCTGATGAACGGTACACAAAACCCTGTTACATTTAAAGATGTTGCCGGTCTTCAGGAAGAAAAAGAAGAACTTGAAGAAATTGTGGATTTCTTAAAAAATCCGGTGAAATATACAGAACTGGGCGCAAGAATCCCGAAAGGCGTGATTTTAACAGGTCCTCCGGGAACCGGTAAGACACTGCTTGCAAAGGCAGTAGCAGGAGAAGCGGGTGTGCCTTTCTTTAGCATTTCCGGTTCGGATTTCGTGGAAATGTTTGTCGGTGTCGGTGCTTCCCGTGTGCGTGACTTATTTGAAGAAGCCAAGAAAAACGCACCGTGTATCGTATTTATCGATGAAATCGATGCTGTGGCAAGACGCCGTGGTACCGGTATGGGCGGCGGACATGACGAGCGCGAGCAGACCTTAAACCAGATGCTTGTTGAGATGGACGGTTTTGGTATCAACGAAGGTATTATCGTGATGGCGGCAACAAACCGTATTGATATTTTAGACCCGGCGATTTTAAGACCGGGACGTTTTGACAGAAAAGTTGTTGTCGGACGGCCGGATGTACAGGGACGTCTTGAAATTTTAAATGTCCATGCGGCAAAGAAACCGCTCGGTGATGATGTGGATTTAGAAAGTCTTGCAAGAACCACAGCCGGATTTACCGGTGCGGATTTGGAAAATCTGTTAAATGAGGCGGCAATTAACGCAGCCAAGCGAAAAGAAAAATATATTACCAATGCAGATGTGAATTACGCATTTGTAAAGGTTGGCATCGGTGTGGAAAAACGCAGTAAGATTATTTCTGAAAAAGAAAAGAAGATTACGGCATACCACGAATCCGGACATGCAATTTTATTTCATCTGCTTCCGGATGTCGGTCCGGTGCATACGATTTCCATTATTCCGACGGGAATGGGGGCAGCAGGTTATACTATGCCGTTGCCGGAACGAGATGAAATGTTTAACACACGCGGAAAAATGCTTCAGAATATTATCGTCAGCTTAGGCGGACGTATTGCGGAAGAACTGGTATTTGATGATATTACCACCGGAGCATCACAGGATATTAAACAGGCCACGGAAACTGCCCGGTCAATGGTTACAAAATACGGCTTTTCATCAAAGCTGGGATTGATTAATTATGACAACGACAGTGATGAAGTCTTTATCGGCAGGGATCTGGCACATACCAGACCGTATGGTGAAGAGGTGGCTTCCCAGATTGATATGGAAGTAAAGAACATCATTGACGAGTGCTATGGCAAAGCCAAAAAGATGATTGAGGAGCATATGGACGTGCTTGAAAAGAGCGCACAGCTGCTTCTGGAAAAAGAAAAAGTAACCCGTGAGGAGTTTGAGGCGTTGTTTGAAAATTAGATTGTATTCAAAGGGTGGGGAAACAGTTGTGAAATATGCACAAAAAAAATCGACAAAATTCGTCAAGATTGTGAACACTTCACTTTGCGTTCATGATACTATAATTAACGTAAAAACCCCCCAATACATTATATATTTTTTGCTACACCCCATAATAAGTGAAATACCTTCTCCAAAAAGGACAGTCCCCCCAGACTGTCCTTTTTACTTTATAATAATAAGGCTGAAGAAAGTATTATGGTGGATGAATTAAAGAAATCTTAATAAATATATCTTATAGTTGAATAAATACCTTCAATGATATAAAATTATATGTGATTAATGTCAAGGAGCAGATTCTATGATAATAAGCGCAGCAGTTGAAAATCTTGCATCGTGGGAAAAGAAGTTGTTGTATATGTGTAATGCAAGACCTACCATCAATACAAGAGCTTTGTTTTCTGACGTTACAGAGGATTATAGAAGTCCGGCAGAGCCTATGCCGGGAGATACAGTAAAGATAAGACTGAGAACAGGACGTTATAATGTAGATAAAGCGTATATATATGTAAATAATGTAGAATACCCTATGACAAGGATCAAGGCTGAGGGTCTTTTTGATTATTATGAAGCAGACATTAAAGTTGGTGAAGAAAAGCTTTACTATTATTTTAAGGTTGAGACAGGAAAGGTCGTATGCTATTACAATCAGATAGGGGCGATAAAAGAACTTAATATATATTATAACTTCCAGATCATGCCAGGATTTAAAACACCTTCATGGGCTAAGGGAGCTGTTATGTACCAGATATTTGCAGACAGGTTTTATGATGGTGATAAGTCTAATAATGTACTGGATAATGAGTACAGCTATATAGGAGAGCATGTCTGTCAGGTAAAAGACTGGGACAAGTATCCTGCATCTATGGGAGTAAGGGAATTTTATGGTGGAGATTTAAAAGGAGTACTGGATAAGCTTGATTATCTAAGCGATTTAGGTATCGAGGTTATATATTTTAATCCTTTGTTTGTTTCACCATCCAATCACAAATACGATATCCAGGATTATGATTATATAGATCCACATTTTGGAGTGATAAGAAAAGATGATGGAGAACTTCTTAGTGATGGTGACCAGAACAATACACATGCAACACGCTATATAAACAGAGTTGCAAGCAGGGAGAATCTGGAAGCCAGTAACAGCTTTTTTGCAGAAGTTGTAAGACAGATTCATGAAAGAGGCATGAAAGTTATAATAGACGGCGTATTTAATCATTGTGGTTCATTCAATAAATGGATGGACAGAGAGCATATATACAGCTCAAGCGATGATGTTTATGAGTGTGGAGCATATGAAAAATACGAGAGTCCATATCACAGTTTCTTTAAGTTTTATGGTAATCAATGGCCAGACAATGGTTCATATGACGGCTGGTGGGGGCATGATACGCTTCCTAAGCTTAACTATGAGGAATCAAAGGAACTTGAGAATTATATACTTGATATAGGTAAAAAATGGGTATCAGAGCCTTATAATGTTGATGGCTGGAGACTTGATGTTGCAGCGGATCTTGGATATAGCAAAGAGTATAATCATGAGTTCTGGAGAAAGTTCAGAAAGGCTGTTAAGGAAGCCAATCCAGAAGCTATAATCCTTGCTGAGAATTATGGAGATTCATATGACTGGCTGCAGGGAGACGAATGGGATACAATCATGAACTATGATGCATTCATGGAGCCAGTGACATGGTTTCTTACAGGAATGGAAAAGCATAGCGATGAAATGCGCCCGGATTCATTAGGCAATCCTGCTTATTTCTTTGGTGCAATGCATCATAATATGGCACGAATGGGTGGACAGAGCTTTGCCATATCCATGAATGAACTGTCAAATCATGATCATTCAAGATTCCTTACAAGAACTAATCACGTTGTAGGAAGGGTTGCAGATTTAGGACCGGATGCAGCTAACCAGAATGTAAATAAAGCAGTATTTATGGAGGCGGTCGTTATACAGATGACTTGGCCTGGTGCACCAACAATATACTATGGAGACGAAGCGGGTGTATGTGGATTTACAGATCCTGATAATAGAAGAACATATCCATGGGGACATGAGGATAAGGAGCTTATTCAGTTCCATAAGGATGTTATAAAGATGCATAAGGAGAATGAAGTGCTTAGAACAGGGTCGTATAAGCAGCTTTGTTCAGAACACAATGTTATTGCATATGGAAGATTCAATATGAATGATGCAGTTGTTGTGGTTGTTAACAACGGCGAAGATGAAACAAGAGTAAAGGTTCCTGTATGGGAAACCGGACTTGGCATGGATGAGGATGTTGAACAGATAATGGTGACATTTGATGGTGGATATACTATAGACAGGCAGGGATACAGGCTTAAGGATGGAAAGCTTGATATAGGATTAAGAAAAACATCGGCAGTAGTGTTAAGAAAACTTCGCTGGTAGGAAATTAAGAAATGGAGTCAGATATGGCAGCAGATAATAATGATGGAAAGAAGATACAGCTTAACCGTAAAATGAGATTATGGAATAAGTATAAGAATCCAATAATCGGAGCTGTGTCGGTTATAGTTATAGTAATAGCAGCAGTAGTAGTATTAAGAGCATGTAGTGTTGGAAAACCGGATGGCAGTGGAAAACCGGATAATAAGAATAACAACAGCACAACAATGTCAGCTTCTGCAGATAAGACGGAAATACAGACAACAGCAGGCAGTACACAGGAGACAACAGCTTCTGTAAATGATAATACAACACAGACAACAGCAACTATGGCTTCTAAAGGAAGTGTTGTAAAGATAACAGATCCTGCGGA
>ENA-UERG01001443-UERG01001443.1-human-gut-metagenome-genome-assembly--contig:-NODE-1443-length-19752-cov-6.253621_pt1 | contig 19752 bp, 19 predicted proteins | sample MGYA00242954_ERZ507954 | MGnify/ENA primary metagenome ERZ507954 (study PRJEB26167, sample SAMN06115478) | human gut metagenome | host: Homo sapiens | place: China:Sichuan | collected 2015-01-21... | reverse complement strand
AACAGTCGCTGCGGGATGCGGCCATCTGGGATGAGGTAAAGGACCGGCTGAAAAAGTCGGCGCTGGGCCTTTCGGGCGGACAGCAGCAGCGCCTTTGCATCGCGCGGGCGCTGTCCGTCCAGCCGGACGTGCTTTTGATGGACGAGCCGACCAGCGCACTCGACCCAATTTCCACTTCCAAGATAGAAGAGCTTGCAATTGGGCTGAAAGACCACTACACTATAATCATCGTCACGCACAACATGCAGCAGGCGGTGCGTATCTCTGACCAGACGGCGTTCTTCCTTCTCGGAGAGCTTGTGGAATACGGCGATACCGAGCAGATGTTTGCGCAGCCGAAGGACAAGCGGACAGAGGATTACATCACGGGGAGGTTCGGATAATGAGAAGCCGGTTTGACGAGCAGCTTGCGCTGCTGAACAAGGATCTGATCGAAATGGGCGCAATGTGCGAGGAAGTGATCGCGCTGGCAGCCAAGGCGCTGCTGGACGGCGACCCCACGCTGGCCGCGAAGGTCGCGCCGCTCGATACGGAGATCGACCAGATGGAGCGCGACATCGAATCCATGTGCCTCAAGCTTCTGCTCCAGCAGCAGCCCGTCGCGCGTGACCTGCGCACCATCAGCGCGGCGCTGAAAATGATTACCGACATGGAGCGCATCGGCGATCAGGCGAGCGACATCTGTGAAATTGCGACAATGGGGCATCTTCGCAGTCCGCGCCCGGAGCATTTCGCGTCAATGGCGCAGGCGGCGATTTCGATGGTGCACCGCGCGATTGACGCGTACGTCCATAAAGATATTGAGCTGGCGCAGCAGGTGGAATTGTCCGACGACATTGTGGACGCGCTGTTCAACGACGTGAAGGCGGACTTGATTGCCGGGCTTCGCGGGCATCCCGACCGGACGGAGGAATGCCTTGATCTGCTGATGATTGCCAAGTATCTGGAGCGCATCGGCGACCACGCGGTCAACATTGCTGAATGGGTGGTGTACGCCATCACCGGGCTGTATAAAGGAGAAGAGCTGAAATGATCTTCGTTGTCGAAGACGATCACGGCGTTCGCGAGCTGGAGCTGTACGCGCTGCGTCAGTCGGGCTATGAGGCGGAAGGGTTCGAGACCCCCGCCGCGTTCCGTCAGGCGCTGGAAAAGGCCGTGCCGGACTGCGTGCTGCTGGACGTGATGCTGCCGGGTGAGGACGGCTTGTCCCTGCTGCGCTTCCTGCGCCGCGACGCACGCACCCGCCGCATGCCCGTGATTCTCGTCACCGCGCGCGACGCGGAAATGGACAAGGTGAATGGACTGGACTGCGGCGCGGACGATTACCTGACGAAGCCGTTCGGTGTGATGGAACTGCTGGCGCGCGTGCGTGCGCTGCTGCGGCGGACGCAGGAGGAAACGCCCTCCGCTGTCATGACGCTGGGCGACGTGACGCTTGACCGCGAGAGCCACCGCGTCACCGCTGGCGGACAGGAAATTGCCCTGACGCACATGGAGTTTGAGCTGCTGGCGTTCCTGATGGCGCACGCGGGCAAAGCCGTCACACGCGAAGTGCTGCTGGACGACGTGTGGGGCATCGCCTACTCCGGCGACACGCGCACGATTGACGTTCACGTCCGCACCCTGCGGCAGAAGCTCGGCGACAGCGGGCGGCTGATTGCCACCATCCGCAACGTCGGCTACCGCATGGACGAACATCCGGAAGCAGGTGAAAGCTGATGAAAAACCGCCTTTCTTCCCGTCTGCGCCTGACGCTGTCGGGCGTAACCCTGCTGACCCTTCTGCTGATGTGCGCGCTGGTATTCGCGGGCATGTACTTCCAGACGACCGCCGACAACCGCGAGCAGCTCCGGCAGCAGGCGGTGCAGTTGTCCTCCTACCTTGAGGCGTCGGATGACCCGGTTTCCCTGCTGCAAGGGAGCGTATTCACCCAGCGCGTAACGTATCTGGATACGGACGGCACGGTGCTGTATGACAGTGAAGTGGATGCGTCCCGCTTGGAGAGCCACGCCGGGCGCGAAGAATTTCAGCAGGCGCGCGAAAACGGCGAGGCGTTCACCGCCCGCAGCAGCGCGACCCTTGGGCAAACGAGCCTGTATTACGCCAAACGGCTGGCGGACGGGCGTGTCATCCGCGTTTCGGGCACGCAGCGCGGAATGCTGCGGCAGGTGCGCGATTTACTGGGGTATCTGCTGCTGGGCGCGGTGCTTTGCTTCGGTGCGGCGATGGCGTTTTCCCGCCCGTTGGCGAAGCGCCTTGCCGCCCCCATGAACGAGGTCAACCTTGACCAGCCGCTGGAAAGCGACGTTTACGAGGAGCTTTCGCCCATGCTTCGCCGCATGGCACAGCAAAACGCCCGCATTGCCGACCAGATGGCGTCTCTGACCGCCCAGCGGCATGAACTGGATACCGTCCTCGGCGGCATGAAGGAGGGCTTCGTCATCCTCGACGAGAAGCGGCATGTGCTGACGATGAACAACGCGGCACGGGCAATGTTCTGCATCACCAATGACCCGGTTGGACAGCCGATGATTGCCGTCAGCCGCGACGAAGCGCTGCTCCACCTTTGGGACGGGCAGGGTACGGAATGCGCGATGCAATTGAACGGCATGACCATCCACCTCTCCCGCAGCCATGTCGAAGGCGGCGGTACGGCGCTGCTGATGCAGGACGTCACCGCCGCACAGGCTGCTGAGGCAAGCCGCCGGCAATTCTCCGCCAACGTCAGCCACGAGCTGCGCACCCCGCTGACTACCATCAGCGGCTACGCGGAGCTGCTGTCCTCCGGGATGCTGCAGAAGCCGGAGGACGCGACGGAATTCGGGCGGAAGATTCTCGCCGAAAGCCGCCGCCTGCTGACGCTGATTGAGGACATCATCCGCCTGTCGCGCCTTGACGAGGGGGTGCGCGGCGAAGTGACCCCCGTCGATTTGACCGCGCTGATTCACCACTGCGTCCAGAAGCTGACGCCCGCCGCGCAGAATGCGCAGGTAAGCATCAGCGCCAGCGGAAATGGCCCTGTGCTGATTTCCGGCGACCATGCCCTGCTGGAAGAGATGCTGACGAACCTGCTGGAAAACGGCATCAAGTACAACCACGCGGGCGGATACGTCCGGGCGCGGGCAGAAATGGCGGACGGACGCGCCGTCGTGACTGTCGCGGACAACGGCGTAGGTATAGCGCCGGAGGATCAGCAGCGCGTATTCGAGCGCTTCTACCGCGTGGACAAGAGCCGCAGCAAGCAGACCGGCGGCACGGGACTGGGGCTGTCCATCGTCAAGCACGGCGCGCAGGTGCATCACGCGCAGATTGCCATGCAGAGCGCGCTGGGCGAGGGTACGACCATCACGCTGACTTTCCCGGCTCAGTCATCAGGCAAAAAATAACGCCGCCCCGACATGGTTTCCACCGGAATCGCATAGACCATTGCGCCGTCCTCCTCGTGCAGGGGGACGGCTTTTCCTTCCGCCAGAACGACCTGAATCGCCGCCGCATCCGGCGCTTCAAACTCCAGACACACCTGCGTGCAGACGGATAATGCCTCCGCCTTGCGCCCCTCCTTCGGCATCATCAGGCAAACGACCGGCTGCATCCCGTTCACGAACCACTCGAACCCCATCGGCACAACATACGGCGCGTGGCCGTCAAAGAACGCCGCGCGGACTGCCTTCGCCTGCCGCAGGATTTCCAGACATTCCACGAAACTGAGCGCCTGATAGCACATGCTGCTCACGCCGCCTCACCTCCCCCGCATCAGCGTATGCGCAGGGGGATTTTTCGTGTGATGCAGAAATTATACTATTTCCAGATAAGAATGCGCCAAGATGCGCCGCGAATTTTTCATTCTGGCTAACGTGAATGAAACGCAGCGTAGCAGCGCTACGCTAAGTGGAATGAGCGGACGCCAGAATGGAAAAGGCGCAAGCAGATGGCGCAGGTGAATCTGGAAATAGTATTAGCCAGAAAGCGAACATTTTCGTCAGGGAGTGCAGCAAAAGAACACGAAAAATCCACAAAAACCCTTTACGGCACACCATCCGATGCGTATAATTGTTGCATGACGAACGGAACACGCATCCGCCCGTCCACCTGATAAGGAGGTTGGTTCTCATGAAGAAGTTCTTTAGTCTCGTTCTTGCTCTGGCCATGGCGCTGAGCATGGCTTCCTTCGCGTCCGCAGAGGAAACGACGACGATTCACATCGGCGTGATTGGCCCGATGACCGGTGCTGCCGCCGTCTATGGTCTGGCAGTTGCGCGCGGCGCGGAAATCGCCGTGGAAGAAATCAACGCCGCCGGCAAGGTGAACATCGTGCTGGATGTGCAGGACGATGAAAACGACGCTGAAAAGTCCATCAACGCTTACAACGCGACGCTGGACAAGGGCACGCAGGTCATCCTTGGCTGCGTGACGACAACCCCCTGCATTGCTGTCTCCGCGCAGGCGTATGACGAGCGCGTGTTTATGCTCACGCCTTCCGCTTCCTCGCTGGAAGTCATCGCGAACAAGGACAATGCGTATCAGGTCTGCTTCACGGACCCGGCACAGGGCTCCGCGTCCGCTGAATATATCTTCAACAAGAAGGTCGGCGAGAAGGTCGCCATCATCTACAACAACGCCGACACCTATTCCACCGGTATCTATCAGACCTTTGAGAGCAAGGCTGCCGAGCTGGGGCTGAACATCGTTTCCGTGACCACCTTCACCAACGACACCACAGACTTCTCCGTGCAGGTGACCGAGGCCAAGAACGCCGGTGCGGACGTTGTGTTCCTGCCCATCTACTACACCCCCGCTTCCCAGATTCTCAACGCTGCCAACACCATGGGCTACAAGCCGGTGTTCTTCGGCGTTGACGGCATGGACGGCATCCTGACCATGCCCGGCTTCGATGTCGCGCTGGCGGAAGACGTCATGCTGCTGACCCCCTTCTCCGCGGACGCGCCGGACGAGCTGACCAAGAGCTTCGTCGGCAAGTATCAGGAAAAGTACGGCGAGGTGCCGAACCAGTTCGCGGCGGATGCGTATGACGGCATCTACGCGCTGGCGGCGGCCGCTGAAAAGGCTGGCGTGAAGGGCGACGAAGCGCCGGAAGATATCTGCGACGCGATGATTGCCGCCATGCAGGAACTGACCGTCACCGGTCTGACCGGCACGATGGTCTGGGATGCGACGGGCGCTGTCACCAAGACCCCGACGGCCGTCATCATCAAGAACGGCGTGTATGTCGGCGCTGAGGCGGCTGCAGCAGAGTAATCCCCCCTATTCCACACGTTTTCCTCATGCCGGAGGAGGAGCTTCCTTCTCCGGCATGAGCGTATCCGTCAGGTGCAGACAGAAGGTAATCAGCAACAGTTGGTGCAAGGGTGCACACGGACTGCTGCTGATTGCCTTGCTGTCTTTCAAGGGAAAGTGCTTTTCCCGCAGATTTCAGTCATTTGGAGGTGCAGGCAGGATGCTTCAGTTCTTCTCTTACCTCATCAACGGCATCAGCCTTGGCAGCGTGTATGCCATCATCGCCTTGGGCTACTCGATGGTCTACGGCATTGCCAAGATGCTGAACTTCGCCCACGGCGACGTCATCATGATTGGCGCGTACATTGCCTTCTGCGCCACGCAGTACTGGGGCATGTCCCCGCTGCTTGGCGTGCTGATTGCCATGATTGTCTGCACGGTGCTGGGCATGGTCATCGAGCGGCTGGCGTACAAGCCGCTGCGTCAGGCAACGAGCCTTGCCGTGCTGATTACCGCCATCGGCGTGAGCTACCTGCTGCAAAACCTGGCGCTGCTGGTGTTCGGCCCGAACCCCATGTCGTTTCCGTCCTTCGTCAGCATCCCGTCCATCAGCCTGTTTGACGGGCAGCTGATTCTGACCGGCGAAACAATCGTGACCGTGCTGGCGAACATCATCATCATGCTGGTGCTCACGTTCTTCACCTCCCACACGAAGATGGGCAAGGCGATGCGCGCCGTCAGCGAAGACCGCAGCGCGGCGGAACTGATGGGCATCAAGGTGAACGCGACGATTTCCCTGACCTTCGCCATCGGCAGCGCGCTGGCGGCGATTGCGGGCGTGCTGCTCTGCTCCACCTACCACACGCTGATGCCCACGACGGGTTCCATGCCGGGCATCAAGGCGTTCACGGCGGCTGTTTTCGGCGGCATCGGATCAATTCCCGGCGCGCTGCTGGGCGGCCTGCTGCTGGGCATCATTGAGATTCTCGGCAAGGCGTATGTGTCCATGGAGCTGGGCGACGCGCTGGTGTTCGCCGTGCTGATTATCGTGCTGCTGGTCAAGCCGACGGGGCTGCTGGGCAAGCCGATGCGGGAGAAGGTGTAACGGGATGAAGAAAACGATGAAAAAGTCAACAAAAGGCTTTCTGAACAACTTGATCACCTACGCCATCGTCATCATCGCGTTCGTCTTTACGCAGATGGCGCTGAGCAAGATGATTCCGGGCGTCACCATCAGCCGCTCCCTGAAGGGGCAGCTCATCCCGATTTGCGTCTACATCGTCATGGCGGTTTCGCTGAACCTGACGGTCGGCATCTCCGGCGAACTGTCGCTGGGTCACGCGGGCTTCATGAGCGTCGGCGCTTTCTCCGGCATCATCATGTCTGGCTGGCTGCTGAACGCCTTCCAGATGGAAAATGAGACGATGCGCCTCGTGCTGGCCATGCTGGCGGGCGGCGTATGCGCGGCGATTGCGGGTGTGCTGATCGGCATCCCGGTGCTGCGTCTGCGCGGCGACTACCTTGCCATCGTCACGCTGGCGTTCGGCGAAATCATCCGCAACGTCATGAACTGCCTGTATTTCGCGGTCAGCGACGGCAAGCTGATTGTCAACTTCAACAATCCCCGCATTGATGGCACGCTCCTGTACAACGGGCCGGCGGGGGCGGTGCGCGTCGGGCGCATCGCGACGTTCGAGGCGGGTTTCGTGCTGGTGCTGCTGACGCTGTTTGTCGTGCTGAACCTCATCAACAGCCGCTCTGGCCGCGCGATTATGGCAAGCCGCGACAATCGCATTGCCGCTGAAGCAATGGGCTTGAACGTGACGAAGTACAAGCTGATGGCGTTCGTCACCTCGGCGGCGCTGGCAGGCATGGCTGGCGCGCTGTTTGGGCTGAACTTCTCCTCCATCGCGCCGGACAAGTTCAAGTTTGATACGTCCATCCTCGTGCTGGTGTTCGTCGTGCTGGGCGGCATCGGCAATATCCGCGGTTCGGTGATTGCGGCGGCGCTGCTGACGGTGCTGCCGGAGGTGCTGCGTGAATTTGGCGACTACCGTATGCTGATTTACGCCATCGTGCTGATTGCCGTGATGCTGCTGGGCAACGCCCCGGTGGTGCGGCAGGTGCTCGAGCGCATCCGCCCCGCTAAAAAGGAAGCTGTGAAGGAAGGTGACGCGGCATGACTGAACCGCTGAAGCGTTTTAAGCCCAATACAAAGATGGTTCCCGTGCCGTCGCGCAGCATCATTCCGGAACGCGACGTGAATCATTCGCCCGTGCTGGAAGCCAGCCATCTGGGCATTGAGTTCGGCGGCCTGAAGGCAGTGGACGACGTGAACCTTGCCATCGGGCGCACAGAAATCTGCGGGCTTATTGGCCCCAACGGCGCGGGCAAGACAACGGTCTTTAACCTGCTGACAAAGGTCTATCAGCCCACAACCGGCACCGTGCTCATCAACGGCAAAGACACGGCAGGCATGAACACAGTGCAGGCCAGCAAGCTCGGCATTGCCCGCACGTTCCAAAACATCCGCCTGTTCGACAACATGACGGTGGAAGAGAACGTCCGCATCGGCCTGCACAACCAGATTAAGTACGGCATGTTTTCCGGCATTTTCCGTCTGCCGCAGTATTGGCAAGGCGAGAAGAAGCAACACGAAAAGGCGCTGGATTTGCTGAGCATCTTCGGCATGGAAAACATGGGCGATGTCAAGGCAGGATCGCTCCCCTACGGCGCACAGCGGCGCTTGGAGATTGTGCGCGCGCTGGCGACGAATCCGTCGCTTCTGCTGCTGGACGAACCCGCCGCGGGCATGAATCCGCACGAAACGGCGGAGCTGATGGAGAACATCATCAAAATCCGCGACCAGTTCCAGATTGCTATCCTGCTCATTGAGCATGACATGAATTTGGTCATGGGCATCTGCGAAGGCATCTGCGTGCTGAACTACGGGCGCATTATCGCCAAGGGCACGGCAGAGGAAATCCAGAACAACCCGGTCGTCATTGAGGCGTATCTGGGCAAGCAGAAGGAGGCGAAAGCATGAGTCTGCTGGAAGTCAACGATATCCACGTTTATTACGGCGCGATTCACGCAATCAAGGGCATTTCCTTCTCGGTGGATGAGGGCGAGGTCGTCACGCTGATCGGCGCAAACGGCGCGGGCAAATCCACGACGCTGAACACCGTTGCCGGACTGCTCCGCCCGCGCGAAGGCAGCATCCACTTCTGCGGCAAGGATCTGGCGCGCGTCCACGCGTCGGATATGGTGAAGCACGGCATGGCGCTCTGCCCCGAAGGGCGGCGCATCTTCCAGCAGATGACGGTGCTGGAAAACCTCGAAATGGGTGGCTTCACGCGCCCCGACAAGGAGATTCCGGGCAGCATTGAGCAGATGTTCGAGCTGTTCCCGCGCCTGAAGGAGCGCCAGAAGCAGATTGCCGGCACGCTCTCCGGCGGCGAGCAGCAGATGCTGGCGATGGCGCGCGCGCTGATGTCCAAGCCGCGCCTGCTGATGCTGGATGAGCCGTCGATGGGCCTTGCGCCGATTCTGGTCGAGCAGATTTTCGACATTATCCGCGCGCTGCACAAGAGCGGCACGACGATTCTGCTGGTGGAGCAGAACGCGCAAATGGCATTGTCCGTCGCGAACCGCGCGTATGTGCTGGAAACAGGCAAGATTTCCATGTCCGGCGACGCGCAGGAACTGCTGCACAACGATGCAGTCAGGAAGGCGTATCTGGGGGCGTAATGCCAAGCAGCCGGGAAGGTGGCAGAAGCCGCTTCCCGGTTTTTCTTTCGCGTCAAGATTTATACTAATTCTCATCTAAACCATGGCATTCGCACAGCATCTTTTCCGCCCCGGCTTTGCTTCGTTCCGCTCGCGCGTACCTCCAGTACGCCTCGCTTCACTCAGCTTTGCCGGAACGAAAAATCTGCTATGCTCGATTCCATGTTTTAGAATCGAATTAGTATTATTCTACATCCCACGCGTGATGGGTAGGTGAAAGTCCCTTGATTCCTGCCTGAATTTGCGGTATACTGAATCAGATTCCTTGCCGAAAGGAGATTCCCCCTATGCCGTCCAAAGACTTCGCCGCGCGCCGAAACCCCGCCATTGCGGGCTGCACCGCCACCGGCGTGCTGAAAATCCTCGCGCTCGTGTTCATGTTCATTGACCACGCGGGCAAAATGCTCTTCCCGCAGATTGCTGAAATGCGGATGCTGGGGCGCATTGCCTTTCCGCTGTACTGCTGGTGCATGGTCGTAGGCATCAGCTACACGCGCTCCGTGCCGAAATATCTGGGGCGGCTAATGCTGATTGGGCTGGTGTCGCAGCCGATTTACATGGTCGCGCTCAATCACAGCTGGAATCAGCCGAACATTTTCCTGACGCTGCTCGTCGCGCTGTGCGGCGTGTGGGGCTTGAAGGCGAAAAAACTGCTCAGCCACATTTGGGCGCCGATTCTGGCGCTCTTCGCGGCGCAGCTGCTGGGGTGCGACTATGGCTGGCGCGGCGTGATGCTGGTGATGCTGCTCTACGGCGTGCACGGCAGCCGGGCGGGCATTGCGTGCGTGATGATTGCGTTCTGCCTGTACTGGGGCGGCAGCAGTGTCGGCGTAACCCACCTGTTTGGGCAGGATGTCACGCCGCTGACCTCCTCCGCCATCGGCGCGGTGATTTCGCCGTGGCTGCGGCTGCAAACGATGGCAATTTGGGCGCTGCCGCTGATGCTGCTGCCCATCAGCCAGCAGGTGAAAATGCCGCGCTGGGTCGGCTATGCCCTCTATCCGCTGCATCTGGTGGTGCTGATTGCGCTGGAAGCGGCGCTTGCCCAGCCCATTCACACGGAGAACCTCATCAACGCTTGGAATGCGTTTGTATCCTTATTTTGACGAGGTGACGTATGGATTCCATCACCCCTGACCTTGACGAGGCCTTGCGTTATGCGGGCGTTTGCGCGGACGAAAGCGGCGACATGCACCGCAAAATGGCGGAAATCGCCGCGCAGTGCATGAAAACCGTCACGCCGCGCTGCACCTACCGCGTGTCCGAAATCGCGTGGGAAAACGGGATGCCGTCGCTCTTTGGCGGGCAGCTTGTTTTGCCCGGCAGAACCGCCGCGGTTATGCTGCGCTCGTGTTCCCACGCGGCGCTGCTTGTCTGTACCCTCGGCGCGACGTTCGATGCGCTGGCGCGGCAGGTACAGGCGCGGGATTTTGCGGATGCGCTGCTGCTGGACGGCTTCGGCGGCGCGTATGTCGAAGCGGGCTGCAACGCGGCGGAGCGCGAAATCGCCGCGAAACTGCCCGGCAAGTACCTCACCGACCGCTTCAGCCCCGGCTACGGCGATTTGCCGCTGGACGTGCAGGGTGCGCTGCTTGCCTTGACTGACGCGACCCGGCGGCTGGGCGTCACCCTCAGCGAATCGAACCTGATGAACCCGCTCAAGAGCGTCACCGCCGTGATTGGGCTGTCGGACACCCCGCAGCAGGCGCGGATTCGCGGCTGTGACTATTGCGCGATGCGGACGCGCTGCAATTTGCGAAAGGCAGGAAAAACCTGTGGAACATAAGCTGACTTTTCTGGATGGCGCAATGGGCACGATGCTCCAGCGCTACGGGCTAAAGCTCGGTGAAATTCCTGAGCTGCTTGCTATCACCAACCCGGATTTGCTGACGAATATCCACCGGCAATATATCGAAGCGGGCACGGAAATCGTCTATGCGAACACGTTTGGGGCGAATCGGCGGAAGATGCAGAAAACGCCCTACACGGTCGCGGACGTGGTGTCTGCCGCCATTGCAGCGGCGAAAAAGGCGTGCATCGGCACATCCGCCCGCGTCGCGCTGGATATTGGGCCCTTGGGCGAACTGCTTGAACCGATGGGCACGCTGCCGTTCGAGACGGCGGTGGATATGTTCGCGGAGATTGTGGACGCGGGCGTGAACGCGGGCGCTGACCTCATCTGCATCGAGACGATGACCGACCTGTACGAGGCGAAAGCCGCCCTGCTTGCCGCAAAGGAGCATTCGACGCTGCCCGTCTGGGTGACGATGAGCTTCGACGCAACCGGGCGCACCTTCACCGGCTGCACAATTCCGTCCATGGCGCGGACGCTGGAAGGCTTGGGCGCGGACGCGATTGGGCTGAACTGCTCGCAGGGGCCGAAGCAGCTACTGCCGCTCTTTCAGGAGCTTTGCCGCGTGACGACCCTGCCCGTGATTGCCAAACCGAACGCGGGTCTGCCCGACCCGGTTGATGGGCATTATGACCTGCCGCCGGAGGATTTCGCACGCACGATGGTGGATGTGGTGGGCGCGGGCGTGAGCATCGTCGGCGGCTGCTGCGGCACGAACCCCGACTACATCCGCGCACTGCACGGCGCTGTGCACACCATGACGCCCGGCGCGCGCGACATCCATCACGGCAGCTTCCTCTGCACGCCGACGATGCCGCTGGAAATCTCCGGCGTGCGGGTCATTGGCGAGCGCATCAATCCGACGGGCAAAAAGCGCTTCCAGCAGGCGTTATTGGCGGGCGATTTGGATTACATCGTCGATGTCGCCATTGCGCAGGTGGACGCGGGCGCGCAGATTCTGGACGTCAACGTCGGCTATCCGGGCGTGGATGAAGTCGCCATGCTCCCGCGCGTGGTCAAGAAATTGCAGGAAGCGGTGGATGTGCCGCTCCAGCTGGATTCCACCAACGCCGCCGCACTGGAAGCCGCCCTGCGCGTCTATAACGGCAAAGCGGCGGTCAACTCCGTCAACGGCGAAGAGAAAGCGCTGCAAACGCTGCTGCCGGTGGTGAAAAAATACGGCGCGGCGGTCGTCGGTCTGGCGCTGGACGAGAAGGGCTTGCCCAAAACGGCGGCGGAGCGCGTCGCAATCGCACGGCGCATTGTGGATGCGGCGGAACGCTTCGGCATCCCCCGCGAGGACGTCTTCATCGACTGCCTGACGCTGACCGTTTCCGCCCAGCAGGATCAGGCGGAAGAGACGCTCGCCGCCGTCCGCACGGTGCACCGCGACATGGGGCTGCAAACCGTGCTTGGCGTGTCGAACATTTCTTTCGGCCTGCCGAACCGCCTGCTGATGACGCAAACGTTCCTGATTCGCGCGCTGAACGAGGGCTTGACGCTGCCTATCATCAACCCGAACCAGAAGGAAATCATGGACGCGGTCGCGGCGTTCCGCGTGCTCAGCGGCGAGGACGAGGCGTGCGCGGCGTATGTCGAGCGCTTTGGCTCGGAAGCCGCGCTTGCCGCTGAAAAGCAGCGCGCCGCCGCTGTTTCGTCTGCCCCGACCGCGAAAGCAGCTGCCGCCGTCACCAACCTCGATGATGCGATTATCCGCGGCCTCAAGGCAGACGCGGCGCGCTTGGCAAAGGAAGCGCTGGCGACTGAAAACGAATTGTCGCTGGTGGAAAAGCACCTGATTCCCGCCTTGGATAAGGTTGGCACGGACTACGAGCGCGGCGTGGCGTTCCTGCCGCAGCTGCTGGGCGCGGCACAGGCGGCGCAGGCGGTGTTCTCCGTCATCCGCGACAGCTTGGCGGCGAAGGGCGGCGAACCCGTCAAGAAGGGGCGTATCGTGATTGCGACGGTCAAGGGCGATATCCACGACATTGGCAAGAACATCGTCCGCACGGTGCTGGAAAACTACGGCTACGACGTGCTGGATTTAGGGCGCGACGTGCCGTCGGAAACGGTGGTGGACGCGGTGGTGAAGGAGAACATCCGCCTTGTTGGTCTGTCTGCGCTGATGACGACGACCCTGCCGAGCATGGAGGAAACCGTGCGCCAGCTGCACGCCCTGCCGAATCCGCCGAGCATCATGGTGGGCGGCGCGGTGGTGACGCCGGAGTACGCGCAGAGCATGGGCGCGTTTTACGCCAAGGACGCGCGCGCATCGGTGGAGATTGCGAAAAAAGTGTTGGGATAAGGAGAATTTCGCCCATGCGTACCCTGCTGATGGCGGATATTCACGGCAATTTCGCCGCGCTTCGGGCGATTCTTTCGACCCCGGAGGCGCAGTCCTGCGGGCGCGTCATTTCCCTTGGCGATCAGGTGAATTTCGGCCCGGAAAGCCGCAAAGTCGTCGAAACCCTGCGTTCACTCGGCGCGACGATGCTCATGGGCAACCACGAGGAGCGGCTGCTGCATCCGGATGATTTTTCCGGCTACAACTGGGCGATGCTGCGTGTGACGGCAGGGCAATTGTCAGGCATTTCACTGGCTGATTTGCCGGTGGATGTCCGCATTGGTTCGGCGCTGCTGACGCACGGCACACCCGGCGACCCGTACCATTTGGTTTATCCGCCGGATTTGCCGGAGGTGCTGAAGGCACTGCCTAAGGACGTGTTGCTGCTGATTTCGGGGCATAATCACCTCTGCTGGGATGTCACTTCCGGGCAGCGGCGGGCGTTCAATCCGGGCAGTGCCGGGCTGAATGAGACGGGCACGGGCGCGCGGGCGATGTTCGCCATTTGGGATGGCGACGAGCTCACGCCGTGCAGCACGCCCTACGACGTAACAGAAAACGCCCGCGCGTACCTTTCCGGCGGATTTGCGCAGGAAGCGCCGGAAATGAGCCGGATGTGCCTGCAAGAGATGGAAACGGGGCAGTATCAAGGCGTTTTGCGGCTGATTCGGCATGTGAAGCACGTTGCGGAAGGCATGGGGCTGACGCTTGCCGACCGCGAAGCGTGGCTGGCGGCGGACGCGGCCGCCCCGTGGCGTGAACCCATTTCAACCGCGGATTTCTGGGCGCGAAAGGAGAAAGAAGCATGAGCGATACCATCGCAGCCATCGCGACTGCGCCGGGACAGGGCGGCATTGCGATTGTCCGCGTGTCGGGCGACATGGCGGAGGACATTTTACGCCGCATCTTCCGCCCAGTCGGCGGGAAACATCCGCTGCCGACGCATCTGCTAACCTACGGGTATATTGTGGAGGATACGGAGCGCATTGACGAGTGCATGGCGGTCATCATGCGCGCGCCCAAATCGTACACACGCGAGGATGTGGTGGAGTTCCAGCTGCACGGCGGCGGCTGTGTTGCGCAGAAGGTGCTTGCGCTGTGCCTGTCTTCCGGCGCACGCTTGGCGCAGCCGGGCGAATTTACCCGCCGGGCATTTTTAAGCGGTCGCATTGACTTAAGCCAAGCCGAAGCCGTCATGGACTTAATCGCCGCGCAGGGCGAGCAGAGCCGCAAAGCCGCCATGCGCCAGCTGACCGGGGGCGCGTCGTCGTTCATCCGCAAGGCGGCGGACGAATTGTACGCCATTCAGGCGGGCGTGGCGGCGTGTATTGACTATCCGGAGGAAATCAGCGAAGAGGAAGCCGCGAGCAACCTTGCGCCGCGCATTGCGCATCTGGCGAAAACGCTGGCGGACGCCTGCGACGAGCGCGCCGCGCGGCTGCTGCAATCGGGGCTTCGTGTCGCGCTGTGCGGGCAGCCGAACGTGGGCAAATCGAGCCTGCTCAACGCGCTGCTGGGCGAGGAAAAGGCGATTGTGACCGCGATTCCCGGCACGACGCGCGATTTGGTGGAGGGCACGCTGATGCTCTCCGGCAGCGTCATCCACCTGACGGACACCGCCGGCCTGCATGACACGGATGACCCGGTGGAGCGCATTGGCGTTGACCGCGCGCGACGCGCCTTGGCGGACGCGGACGTGGTGCTGCTGGTGCTGGACATGAGCCGTCCGCTGACGAATGAGGACGAATCGCTCCTGCGCACGCTGCATGGGCGCAATGGCTGTATCGTGCTGAACAAGAGCGATCTGCCGCCGGTGCTGACGGAAAGCAGCCTGCGCGAAAAAGCGGACGGCAAGCCGATTCTGACCGTCTCCGCGAGTGTTCCGGACAGTTTGCAGCCGCTGAAAAGCTACCTTGCGTCCCAAGCCGCCGTCAGCGACCAGCTCACCCTGACCCAGCCGCGCCACATTGAGGCCGCCCGCCGGGCGGTTGCCGCGCTGCATCAGGCGGAGGAAACGCTTCGCAGCTATTCGGTGGACTTGGCGGGCGTGGACTTGCAGCAGGCGCAGATGGCGCTGGCGGAAATCACGGGCGACGAGGTGGAGGAAAAGCTGCTCGATGAAGTGTTCGGCAGGTTCTGCGTGGGAAAATAAACAAAATGGGCAGGCACACCGCAAAAAGCGTACCTGCCTTTTCATTTACTTCCGCTCAATCACCGTCTGGCTGTCGCTGACGCCCGGGGTCGTCGGGTCAATCACAACGCCCAGGGTGCTCAGCAGGGACAGCAGCGCCGCGCCCAGCTGCATCACCTGCTCCTGCGCCACCGTCGTCTCAATGCCGAACAAGTCCAGCAGGTTGAACACGAACGTGCAGACGACCGCCAGCAGCGTCGTCAGCCAAACCTTGTTGCGGAAACGAAGCGACCAGTTGATTTTCATGCAATCATCCTTTCTGTGCAAATCTTTTTCTTCACGCTGGAAGAAAAATGGGAGGAAAATCGTTTTGTTTGTGGAAATGGTACATCATCCGACAACGAAAGGGGAGATTCTGATGAAGAAACGTGTTTTGTCAGCCCTGATGGCGCTGCTCCTGCTGATTCCTGCCGCCGGAAGTGCCGAGGAAGCGCCGATGCTGCTGGAATCCTACGCCTCACGCGGCGCGCGACAGGTGACGTTCGCCTATCCGGAAGGGTGCACGGTGGACGCGCGCGACAAGGTGGGGACGCTGGTATCCATCGACGAAAACACAAGCGTGTCGGTGGTTGTGACCAAGAAGGGCAACTCCGGCATCGACGAAATTCAGGAGAATATCGGCGATTCGTCGCTGATTCTCACGCTGTCCGACGATATGCAGCTCTACGCCACGCATGGGATTCCGAATTTCCCGTGGATGGGCAGCGATATCGTCGAAGTCGGCATCAACCTGCCCGGCGGCGTTGATGTGGTGGTGACTGCCCAGTGCCTCTATGGCGATACGGCAGTTTACGACCTGCTGCTGACCATCGTCGGCTCGCTCACGGATGCAGCGCCGCTGCAAACGTGGCTGGAGGAAACGTGGATTCCAACGGTGACGCAGGAATGACCATCGGGGGCTTGGGTGGACGCGCGTTCCACCCTTTTTTTATGCCGCCATCCGCCCGCGAATCTCCTGCAAGCCATGCTCCGCCTCGTCCATGCGCCCCTCCAGGCGGTAGGTGCGCTCAATCAGGTTGTTGTGCTGGGCGACGCGCTTTTCCAGCTGCGCCAAGCGGTACTGCGTCAGCCGGGAGGACGCCAGCACGCCCGCGCACGACCCCGCCAGCGTACAGAAGCCTGAAATCAGCGCCACAAGCAGCGATTCGCTCATGCGCCGCCTCCTTCCAGTGCCGCCCACGTCTGTTTGCCGACGATGCCGTCCACCTGTAAGCCCCGCTCGGACTGGAAGCCCTTCACGCTGCACCGCGTCATCGTGCCGAAAATGCCGTCTACGGCAAGTTCGTAGCCCGCGCGGTTCAGCAGCGTTTGCAGCAGGCGGACGGAATCGCCCCTGCTGCCCGTGCGGAGGGTCGGGCGGGACACGCTGGACGGAGTGGACACGGCGGAATCGTCCGCAGAATTGAAGTTGCTGGTTTCAGCCACGTCCTTCAGCCAGCCCCAATAGCGCCATTTGCCGATTTTGCTGTCCGCCTTGACCGCCATGCCCTCGGTGGAGGCGTGGACGATGCGCAGCGGCGACACGCTCGTGACCAGCCCGATGTGGCAGAAGTCGCCCAGCCCGTCTGAAAAGCGCGCGGGCGTTACGGGCTTCCACTTGAACACCGCCATGCCGGGGCGGAGGTCGGCGGCGGATGCAATCGTACCCGAACGGGCGAGGTACTTGCGGAAAATGGTGTTGCTGCCGTGGTAGATGGATGCGCCCTGACGGCGGAACGCGCGGACGAACATGCCGGAACAGTCGATGCCGCGCGCGTCGTTCGTGCCGGGGGATGCGTAGGGGAAGCCGATGCAGGCTTCAAAGTCGCTGATGAGCTGCGAAAGATTGAGCAAAAAATCACCTCCAATGATAATGAGCAATGGGATACTGTGCGTAACCTGTGGATAAACACGCGGAAGCAGTATGCAGATGCGACCAACTGAATCGCGCGAAAGGGTCAAGGGAGGAACTCCCTTGCGGAGTCCAGAGGCAGCGCCTCTGGTGGGGTTCAAGGGGTGAAACCCCTTATGCGCCCATCTTCTCGATGACCTTCAGCGTGATGACGGAGGTCACGAAGCCGCCGGGGTTTGTGGGCATCATCAGCAGGGAGTGCTGACCGGAATCAACCGCGCCGGTAGACGTGCGGCGGAGGTAGGGGAGCGCATCGAGCGACTGCGTTTTGCCCCACACGCTGTACGGGATTTCCGTGCCATCCACCAGGATGGTTTGGATGTACACGCCGTTGTCCGCCGTCATCCGCATCACGCAGGACAGCACCGACGGGTACTCATCCAGCGTGAAGGGGTGCGAAATCGGGGCGGTGTATGTGCCGGTCGCGCGATTGCGGAAGGTCAATTCCGTCAGCTTGCCGCCGATGAGCTTGCTTGCGTTCACCTCGCGCAGCAAATCGGCGATTTCGTCGGACAGCGCGGGCTGCCGGTTTGCCAGCGTCAGCGTCACCCGACCGGGCTGCCCGAACACGTCCGGAATGTGCATGGCGACAATGCGCTCCACCAGCACTGTATTTTCCTCCGGCAGCGCCAGCCGAAACCGCTGCCCCAGCCGGAAGGTATCCAGCGATTCGCCCGTGATGCGCGAGAGGTCGATGCCCTGCAGCTGCACCGTCGCGGTCGGCTGACTGTGCCGCTCCAAGTAGCGCTCCGCCACGCGCTTCAGCGTATCCGCATCCATGATTTGGTCACTGGTGAACGTCCGCGCGGCAATGCCCCACGTTTTCGTGTCCGCCGCGTCGATGTATTCGCGCCCCAGCAGCGGGGTCAACGTTACGCGGTCAAGCCCCTGCCCGCAGCCATAGGGGAACACGCGCGTGCAGAGCCGGCTGGCGTCGCGGGTGACGCGCACGGTGCTGATGTTGCGCGTCAGCCGCCCTTCGCACGAAATTTCCTCCGGCAGCTTGCGCAGATGCAGCTTCCACGGCAGCTTCGTCTGGTCGAACGCCCAGCAGAGGTTCGCGGGCAGCATGTCCAGCAAGCTCGTCAGCGCGGCGTAAATTGACTGCGTCTGCCCAATCGCGGAAATCACCAACCCCTCGTCCGCCTCGACGTCGCCCACCCGCCAGCGGATGCGCGTCTGGTAGCTCAGGATGCGCTTGAGGATGGTTTGCACGTTTTCCGCGTACGTCAGCGCGGGCAGCATGTCGTCCGCCAGCGTCGCCATCCCGTGCTCCAGCTGCACCACGCGCCGCAGCCCCGGCTCTTCGCTGATGCTGGAAACGCGGTAAATTTCGTCATCCCCGAAGCCATCACAAAGGCGCACAAAGTCCCGCACACAGACGGGCGCATCCTCCGGCGGCAGCACCATTTCCGCCATCGACAGCGGCTGAAGCGAACGGTCAACCGTCAGGCGAATCGGGTGCAGATCCGCGCGCGGTTTCATTTTGTCGTCCAGCAGACACGGCAGATTCATCAGCAATACCTCCCTTTGCACCGCCCGGACACAAACGCCGCGGCGCTGGCTTCCACGCGGATTTCGTTCAGCACACCCGGCCGCAGCAGCAAATCATCCGCGCTTTCGGGCGTGCGATAGGGCAGAATGGACACCGTGCTGTCATCCGATACCATTTCCGCCGCGAAAACGCCCGCGTCGTGGTGAATCCGAATTGCCGCGCCGGGGGCAAGCGTCAGCCCCTGAAAGCTGATTTTCCCCGCGGCGGATATGGTCAGCGTCGTGATGGCAGTGTCGCCAATGTTGCGAATCAGCAGGTTCAGCGGCGTTTCGGGCGCGTCGCCGGGGACGGCGAAGAGCTTAGACGGCGCATCGGACGTGTTCGGCATCAGGAAACTTGTCTCCGCCGCGTCCTCCCAGTAGGGGCAAGAGAAGGCGGTGAAAACAAGCGAGAGCGTCTCCAGCCAGTTGAGTGTGCTCATGGTCGGATACTGTGTGCAGACGACGCGCAGCACCCGCTTGCCGTCCTCGTGCAGCGTCAGCACGCCGCCCGCTTCCGCCCACGCCGCCACGAGGTGCAGCAGCTGATGCCGCGCGGCGATGTCGTATTCCTCAATCAGGAAGCGGACACGCAGGGACAGCTGCTCCCGCTGGCGGCGCAGCAGGTGCAGCCCGCCGCCGATGCGGCTCGCCGTCACCGTCCGCACGGCGGGCGCAAGCTCCTCCACATCCAGCAGGTGAATCCGCGCGTCAAGGTCGTGCAGGGTTGTGCCGTTCAGGGCACAGTAAAGTCGGTCAGCCAAGGGAAATGCGCCTCCTTTCTCATACTAATTCTCATCTAAACCATGTCATTCGCACAGCATCTTTTCCGCCCCGGCATTGCTTCGTTCCGCTCGCGCGTACCTCCAGTACGCCTCGCTTCACTCAGCTTTGCCGGAACGAAAAATCTGCTATGC
>ENA-UERG01001442-UERG01001442.1-human-gut-metagenome-genome-assembly--contig:-NODE-1442-length-19754-cov-5.299944_pt1 | contig 19754 bp, 20 predicted proteins | sample MGYA00242954_ERZ507954 | MGnify/ENA primary metagenome ERZ507954 (study PRJEB26167, sample SAMN06115478) | human gut metagenome | host: Homo sapiens | place: China:Sichuan | collected 2015-01-21... | reverse complement strand
GGATAACTTTCCCCCACATTCCGAGATGACGATCCAGCATTTTTGCGCTTCAATTGTGACATTTTATTGCCTACCCAAAAGTTTCAGCAACGGGACCGGGTCGTTCGCGGTAATGAGGGTACATTCGGGGTGAGACAGGCAAAACCGGACGTCTTCCTCGGTGTCGGCACAGTACAGGTGAACAGGCATTCCCTTTCCAAAAAAGATTGGCGCGACTTCGGAGCGCGCAATTGCCATGCTCAAACCGATTTCATCGTAATACCGGTAGCCCTCCTCATAGTCAAACCGTTTCATCTGAAAATCGGGATAGCCCATCGTGCGGGCATTGTACTGCACTTTCAGATATTTGATGGTCGGGGCGTCAAATGCATAGAAGCAGGCACGGTCGAACAGATGATACTGTTTGAGGATTGCAACCGCAATGTCAACCGTTTCTTCTGTGTATTCCTTGATTTCTACACCGAGAGCCATATCCGGACGCTTTCGGTGAACCAGTTCGCAAAGTTCCTGCAGGGTGGGAACCCGAATCCCCTGCCCGATATATTTCTCTCCGAATTTCCCGTAAAATCCGGCGTCAAGCGTCTTGATTTCTTCCAGCGTCATGTCCCGCAGGTGCTTCTGTACGCCACAGGTACGATAGGCAACGCCGTCATGCATCAGCACCGGAACCTTGTCCTTGGATAACCAAATATCGAATTCAAAGCCGTCAACGCCCAAATCAATGGCGGCTTCATAAGAAATCAGCGTGTTTTCGGGATACACTGCACAGTATCCTCTGTGTCCTTCGACAAATATGAACATATTTAAATTCCATCTCATTCCCCATCCCGAAAGGGCAATACCGCGCAATTCGGATTTTCTCTTACATCCGAAATATGTCAAAGACTTTTATAATCGTTCCCCCATTGTGCCATAGCGTCAAGAATCGGGCCGAGTGTCTCTCCAAGCGGCGAGAGCGCGTATTCCACGCGCGGCGGGACTTCGGGGTAAACGGTTCTCGTGATAATCCCGTCCGCCTCCATCTCGCGCAGGCTGTCGGTCAGCACCTTCTGGCTGATGCCTTCAAGATCTTTGCGAAGTTCGTTGAATCTCCACGGGCGGAAACGCAGGTTGCGGATAATGAGCAGCTTCCATTTGCTCCCGATGAGTTGTACCGTGGTTGCCACGGGGCAAGCGGGCAGTTCTTCTTTTGTCAGCATGATCATGCCCTCCTTTATGTTGCATTTGATTTTGCGTGTTACACACATATTATACCATAACATTCGCGTTTTTTCAAGTCTTTTCTATGAGTTACTTTTTTATTACCGAGGCACAAAAAAGTGCGTACTTTACAAGCCCGAAAAAATGTTGTATACTGTTCTTGCAAGCAGGGGAACGGATCCGCCCCGAAGCAAAAATCAAAGATAAAACAGGAGATTATATCATGAACAAAAACACATTCAAACAGGTAAAGCTCGCAAAGGGCGAGGTCAGCGTTTACGATTTCGGAAAGGTAAGACTGCACGCATATAAAACCAACGATTTCATTGACGACGAAGTATTTATCGTTGAGAAGAACGGCAAAGCCGTCGTGATCGAATCGCCTTGCTTCCGCGACAACATTTCCGAGCTGACCGAATACCTCAAGGATATGAAGGTTGAAGGCGTACTTGTCGCCTATCACGGTGCGGGGGCGACATTTTTGCCCGATGTACCGAAGTACGCCACGCAGAATGCGGTGGAATACTCCGAAAACGGCGGCGGAAAGGCGCTGATCACGAATTTCACCGCCGCATTCGGTGACATCTTTGACAACACCGTACATCAGGTGACAAACATCATCGGTGAGGGAAAAGTAACCATCGGCGGCATCGGATTCGTCATTCATCCGACGCACGAGGCGTTCGATATCGAAATTCCCGAAATCAACGCGGTCTATACGCATATGCTCGGTCACGACTGCCACTCTATTGTTGCGGGTTCTGGTCACGCCGATGCGATCATTTCCCAACTTCGCGGCTATATCGAAAAGGGCTACTGCCTGATTCTGACCTCGCATTACACGCCCGAGGATCTCAAGGATGCGGAAACGAAGATCGCGTACCTTGAAGACCTGAAAACCATTGCCGCAGAAAGCAAAAACGCCGAAGATTTCAAGGCAAAGGTATCCGCGCGCTATCCGCAGTATTTGGGGCAGAATTACCTTGATATGACCGCCGGCTTCTTCTTTGCCTGACAGGATGCAAAGCGAAAAAAGGCTGTATCTGATCCGCGCACTTTTAAGGGAACGGCGGGAGGATCTGTCCGTTCCGCAGGATGAGCAGGCGCAAAAGCGCCTGCTCCGCGCGCTTTTCAATGTCCGTCCACCGAAGCCCTGCGACGCGGAGTTTCTGCGGGTGCAGGACGAATATCTCAAAGAAGAAACGCAGCAAAAGGGCGTGACCGACTTGGCTACCCTTACGCCGATCCGCCCCGATGTTTACTTATGGCAGGGTGATATCACAACGCTGAAATGTGACGCCATCGTCAATGCCGCAAACAATCAAATGCTCGGCTGCTTCTGCCCGAATCACGGGTGCATCGACAATGCGATCCACACCTTCGCGGGCGTTGAACTTCGCCTTGCCTGTGCGGAGCTGATGACAAAGCAAGGGTACGATGAACCGACGGGACAGGCAAAAATCACGCCGGCATTCAATCTGCCGTGCCGGTATGTCCTCCACACGGTCGGACCGATTGTCGGCGGGCGGCTGACGGAAAGAGACTGCGAACTGCTGCGTTTCTGCTACCGCTCCTGTCTTGCGCTGGCGGATGAAAAACACCTCGGAAGTATCGCTTTCTGCTGTATCTCAACCGGAGAATTTCATTTTCCGAATGAGAGGGCGGCAGAGATCGCAATACAGGCTGTAAAGGATTATAAAAAAGAAACGAAAAGCGGAATCAAGGTGATATTTGATGTTTGGAAGAACGAGGATTACGAAATCTACAACCGACTGCTCGGTGCAGATACCAAAACTGAAAACCGCACTTGACGAAGCCGACGCGGTTGTCATAGGCGCGGGGGCGGGGCTTTCGACCTCGGCGGGCTTTCCCTACGACGGCGAGCGGTTTCATCAATATTTTGCTGATTTTGAGGCGAAATACGGCTTTCACGATATGTATTCGGGCGGGTTTTATTCGTATGCAACACCGGAGGAACACTGGGCATATTGGAGTCGGTATATCCTCATCAACCGCTATACGAACGCACCGAAGCCTGTCTACTCCGACCTTTTGCGCCTTGTCAATGGCAAGGACTGTTTTGTCATCACAACGAATGTTGACCACTGCTTTCAGAAGGCGGGATTCGACAAAAAACGGCTGTTTTACACGCAGGGCGACTATGGATTGTTTCAATGCAGTGAACCTTGCTGTCAGGAGACATGGGACAATGAAGCGGTTATCAGGCAAATGGTCGCAGAGCAAAAGGACATGAAAATTCCGTCTGCGCTCGTCCCGCGCTGTCCGCACTGCGGAAAGCCCCTGACTATGAATCTTCGTTCGGACGACAGGTTTGTCGAGGATGATGGCTGGCACGCGGCGGCGGGGCGGTATGCAAACTTTCTGCGCACCCGTGAGGGTCAAAAGGTATTGTTTCTCGAACTCGGCGTCGGGTATAACACGCCCGTTATCATCAAATATCCCTTCTGGCAGATGACCGCGAAAAATCCCCGCGCGACTTACGCCTGCATCAACCGCGGCGAGGTGTTCTGTCCCGGGGAGATTGCCGACAGAGCGGTTTGCGTTGACGGGGATATCGGAGAAGTACTTGAAAAAGTTCTGTGATAGTTCCTTCTGTTTTGACTTAGTAGTTGCATTTTCGTGGGTTCTATGGTATACCGGGTACATAACAATTTGTGCGGGCAGGTTGTCCGTCACCGAGGTGTCGCAACCATCCGGTTCTAACGAAAGCAATTTCATGGAGGTTCAAGTCCGCTTTCGGCTTGCCGAAAGTTTTGCCCGCACCAAAAAACCTCAGAAACGTCGGTTTCTGAGGTCTTTCTTTGCTTTTTGCTTTTTTCACCCGACAGACAATAGGTTGCGGGAGTCGCTGCCCGTAGCAACAACCCCCGCGACCTGCTTCGGTCAATGCGCAAGATATGTTTTTTCGATCACCGGTGCCAACTGCCGTGCAAAATACGCCAGTCCCTCCACCGTCAGGTGAATGCCGTCCGGCTTGGTATACTCCGCGTTTTGCAGGAGCGCATTCATATCGAAGAAATCGACTGTCAGCCCCTTTGCCTCAAGGAACTCGGGAATCCCTTTTTGCGATCCGACAATCGCACGGATCGCGCCGCCGACCGTTCCGTCCCGCTCCTCAAAAATTTCCGGAGAGGACAGGAACAGAATCTTCATATCCGGGTTCTTCCGCCGCAGGGCTTCGGCAATCGTTTGCGCCGAAGCTTTGAACATTCCGTCGGAATATGCGTCCCATTGGTCATTGCGGATGTAACGCGCGTCGTTTGTTCCGAGCATAACCGTTACGACATCCAATCCCGCTGCGTCCTTCAGGCAGGTTTTCCAGATCTCCGACTTGGTATAGGCGTTGCCAGCGTCGGTTCGCATTTCCCTTCCGCCCTCGCCGTAGTTTATCACTACCGCGTCGCGCCAGAGAAGATACCCGAGCTGTTTCGGATAGGTCAGATAGTCGTAGTTGTAATAGTCCTCGTTCCAGCCGACCGTGATGCTGTCCCCGATACAGCCGATGCGCGTCAGGCGGTAAGTTCCATCCAGTCGGAAGTCCGCGCTAAGGTCGTAGATCGCCTTGCCCTTTGCAAGCGCATCGCGCAGATGCGCTTCCAGTGCGTCCATGGCGTGCCATGTATTGCCGTAAGTCTCCCCGCAGACAGCAAGCGTGCTTTTCACCGTCATAATCCGGTAGCCGTCGGTCGGAAGTCCGCTGCAGACCGTGTAGGTCGCGCTCCGGGAGGTCATGCCGACGGTGATTTCGTGCTCGGCGCTGTCGGTGTCCATGTCGCAGACAACCTCAAGCCTGACTCCGCTGACCGCTTCGAGCATATCGCGTAACCGTTCGGCGCTCTGCCTGTCAAAATCGCAGTCCGCGATCAGGTCGCCTCCCCGAATGCTCTCTTTTGCAAGACGGGTGGAATCCTGTGCGTAAACGATACGGTAATCCGAAATCGGGTTGCCCGCAACCGTCAGCGCCGTAAAGCGGTCAACCGGCTCGCCTGCCGTTTCGGTCTCTTTTTCTGTTCGCCCATTCGGGACGGTCTCGGTTTCTGTCATGCCTGTCTCCTTTGATTCCCCGGCGGGGCGGCAGGCGGCGAGCAACAGCCCACACAGCACCGCCAAACCGCACAGCAGACGAACCCAAGCTGGTTTCCGTTTCGTGGATTTCATCAGTTCGGAACCTTCTCGTTCATGTTGTTGATAAACTTCGTCAGATTGCCCATGGCATTGGCGCGCAGACCTCCGAGCGTGGAGGAAAGCTCACCCGATTTCTGCTTCTGTGCAAGATCGTCCACTGCCGCCTGTACACCCGTGATACGCATTGCGCCGTCGGTATCAAAAACCTTGCTTGCAAAGATCAGCTCCAACATTTCCTGATCTTCGGAGGTCTGACAGATCTTGTTGATCATCAGCCACTCATACTCTGCTGCAACCACAGTCCGCTGTCCCTCTTTCGCGGCATAGCGGGAGAAATAGCCCATCGCGTCGGTAATTTTTGCGGTTCTGTCCGCATGACGGAGCGCGTTTGCGGGAATCATCAGCGGCAGATGGGAATATGCCGAGCAATAGGAGTAGAAGCCGTCCTGTCCCTCCTCATACATCGGCGTGGGCATGACATTGAAGGAATCCTTCATCATACCGGTGATATTGATGGCGGAGCTGAGCGTGGTGGTGTAGAAGAGCGCCTGATTGTTTGCAAACATACCCCAGATCTCACCCCATGCATTGGCGTCCGAAAGCACGCCGTGGCTTGCGTCGGCAAAAAGAACCTCGCCGTTCTCCGCAATGCCCTTGAGCAGCTTATCCAGCATATCCTGGCAGAGCGCGTACTCGGTACGCTCGGTAAAGACCAGCTTGAGCGATTGATCCTCCTGCGTCAGGATGGTTGACTTGCCCGAACCGAGATAGAGAATATACGGAAGCGGGCTTTCGGTCAACAGCCCCCACTTGCTGTCCTTGGTCAGCGCCTCCCCGCTCCCGTTGTTCAGGTCGGAGCGGTCGCGGAACATCGCACACATGGTTTCATAGGTCCACTTTCCGTCCTTTACCACCTCCAGAGGAGAGCCGTAAGTGTCGTAGTAGCCCCAAAGACCCCAGAGCGAGCCGTTTGCCAGAACGCCGTAGGTGCAAAGTTCGTCAAAGACCGTGAAGTCGCCCTCCAAAGTAAACAGCTTGCCGTTGATCTGATAACCCTTCTGAATCCGCTGATCCCAATAGGACGCGCCGAGGTTCAGCCCATCCAGTTTGTTCAGATCCGCCACAAGGCCGTTCGGGATTGCCGAAGGCATGACGTCCGCCGCAATGCCGAGCACGACATCTACATTATCCGCGCCGGAGTTCGCCATCATGGTCAGTTCCGTATTCATGCCGTACTTTTTCTCCAGCTTTCTCATGCGGATGTTGATGTTGAAATACTCCTCGAGAAAGCTGTTGCGGTTGTAGAACGCCCAGCTCAGGGTCGGGACTGATGAGGTATCGGAATCCTCGTCATTGATATACCATCTTGTGTCCTGACCGCCGTCTATTACCATCCAGTAGTCCGCGCCCTCAAAATTCTCGCGCTCCGGACGTTGGTCGTCCTCTCCCCCGCCCGTGGTCACACTGCCGGCAGGTTCACCGCCCGCGTCGGTCGTGCCCGCCGGGGTCTTGCCGCTGTCCTTTTTACATCCCGTAACCCCGACAGACAGCGCAAGCACCGTCATGCAGGCGAGCAGAAATGCCAAAATTCGTTTCATGTGTTCCTCACTTTCTTTCGTATGCGTGGTACGGGTCATCCGTCAGCAAGTCGCGGCAGTCTACGCTCACGTTTTCAAAAACGCCGGTTCCGTTTGCACTCTTCTGCGAGAGCATCGCAACGCCGCCCGCGTCCCGACGGAAGCCCGCGCGGAACACGGTGACGATTGACGAAAAATCGCCGTCCGCCTGGAATGCCGTCAGCACATAATCCTTTGTCATACTCACACCCGAAGCGTTCTTTGCCTCATACCAGAACACATAGCAGTTGTTGAAAAAGCTCACCGCATTGTGCGCCAGACGGAAGCCGACGCGGAAATGATCGCTGTAGCAGAAATCGAACCAGTTGGTGCCCCATTCATCCCAGAAGCCGCAGCTGTCGGCGTAGTCCGAATAATCCGAGTAGTAGAGCGGGTGAATGTTGGTCAGCTTGTTCGCCGCGCCGCGCAGATGCACGCCGATGTGAACCTTGCCGATGCGGATGTTGGTAAAGGTGTTGTCGTAGCCTTCTACAAAAATGCCCTTGGAGTCCTTTGTTCCCGTGCCGATGATGTTGCAGGAGGAAATGTCCGCGTCGGAAGAGCCGCCGTTGATGCCGAACTTGACGTGAATTCCGATCGGAGTGTTTTTGATGGCAACGCCGCTGATGACAACTTCTCTGCCGCCGTCAATCGAAATGCCGTTTGCCACGCCCGCGCCGTTGACAATACCGCCCTTGAAGAACCAGTTGCTCCCGTTGCGTTCGGAATTGTTGACCTTTGAATCCTGTGCGCCGAGGCGGATCATGGCTTCCTTGCTCGTCCAGTAATTGCGATCCGCCAGAATGATCGCATAATTGGAAAGCTGCAGGGAAACGCTCTTCGTCGGGTCGCCGGAGGTCGTAATGGGTTTGCGGATGAGATAAGTCCCGTCCGGGAAGAAGAGCGTCCGGTTCGGGTTTTCGTTGATAAGCGTTTGCAGGGCTTCGGTCACATCGGTCGAGCCGTCCGCCCGAACGCCGTGCTCGGTGACAACAAGGTAACCGAGACGGCTTTCGTCCGTATTGGGTGTGCTTTTGGTTTCTGCCATGGTGGTAATCTCCGTTTCACTTTGCCGCCCGCTGTCGGTGACAGCGGGGTCAGACCCCGCCGTGTTGCATCCGACCAACAGTCCCATAACTGCCATGGCGGCGAGAAGTATACTGATTGTTTTTTTGAATTTCATATCTGACCCTTTCGTGTTTCGGGTTCGTTATCTGCGGCTGTCTGTTCCGTTGCTTATGCAAACGGACCCCAGTCCGATCCGTCTGCCGGATTCGGCGCGGCGGTTTCATTGTCGGTTGACCTGTTACTTTCGGTATCGGGCGAAGCCGAAGCGGAGGGCGTTTTCACCTCCGCTCCGGTCGCGTCCGTTTTGATCCCGCTGTCCCGCAGAGTGGATTCGGAGGAATCGCCACCCGTGCAGGCAGAGAGACACACGGTAAGCAACAGCACCGCAAGCCATGCCGCAATGCGTTTTTTCATCGTTTCGTCACGACTTCGGAATTCCGAACCATTCCTGATTTGCCGGAATGACATTTTCCTTGGCGCTCTCATCCCAGACCGCGGAGGTGCGGATCAGGTCGGTTTCCGAGAGGTTCATAACAGCCGCGATGGGGGTCTGATAGTTCCGTTTCATATTCGTTTCCTCCTTATCCGATCTCGGTCACGGTCAGGTTGCTGACCTTGTAGCCAACGCCCGCTGTGCCAAAGCAAAGCTGTGCCTCGGTAAGAGCGGTTGTCGTTGTGACGGTCTTGCTCCAGGAACGGGTTCCGTTCTGTTCCTTCAAGGTTACCTTGACGGTATTTGCGTCCGTGACCTCAAAGGTAATGTGGAAGTTCTGCATACCCCAGCCGAGAGAGTTTCCGCTTCCGACCTGTTCCAATCCAAAGCCAAAGGTTCCGCTTGCCGCGCCGACCGCGCCCAATTCACTTGTGCCGTAAAGATAGGTCTGGAGCACGGCCAACGCATTTTCGGATTTTGTCATGTCGACGCCGACATTCGCCAACCAGAAATACGCTTTGCTGTGAGGACCTGATTTGAACGATGTCAGATTCAGATCGAATTCCAGTTTCTGACCGACCTTTACCGTCTTGTTTGCGGTAATGCAGGTGGCAGTATCCATCACAGCTCCGTCTTTTGCGGTTACCGCCTCGCCGTAGGTCACGGAATCCTTAGCAACGGTTACATAATCCGCACCGCTTCCGCTGATATAATCAAAGATTCCGCCCTCGGCAACCTCGGTCACGGTCAGATTGCTGATCTTGTAGGACAGCGCCGCAGTACCGAAGCAGAGCCGTGCGTCGGTAATCGGGGCGGTTGTGGTAATCGTTTCGGTATAATACCCCGTGTTGTTGCGCTCGGAGATGGTAACAACAACCGTGTTGCTGTCCTTGATATAGAAGCAGATGCGCTCCTTGGTCTGATCCCAATGGAGAGATCCTGCCTCGCCTGCAACCTCTTTGGTATTCATGCTGTTCCATGCGCCCGCACCCGCAATGCCGACACGACCGACCTGCAAAGCAGCTCCGTACTCATAAATCTGCATCCTGGCAAATGCGTTTTCGCCCTCTGTCATATTCTTGCTCGGGTCGCCCAGCCAGAAATATGCCTTTGTCGGCTTTCCGGAGGCAAGCAGATCCAGATCGAATTCCACCTTCATGCCGGGTTTCAGCGCAAGGTTCGCACTTACCATGGTTTCGGCGTTCATGTTGTTTGAATCAAGCGCCGTCACACCTGCTCCGTAGGTCACGGAATCCTTTGCAACGGTCATATAGTCCCCGCCCGCCGCATCGGATTTGATGTAAGAATAGGTCGGGAGAGTACCGACATCGAGAATCGACTCCACAATCCCGTTTTCTTCATAGCCTGCCATATTCCGATAGGCTTTCGCGACATCGTAAAGCGACCGATTGTTCCCGCTGTTGTACGGCGCGTACATCGTGCTTTGCTCTCCGTTCGTGTCGGTCACAACAGCATAGGCTCTCGCGGCAAACTTCATGTTCACGCTTGCATAGGTCTTGGGCAGATCCACCAGCGCCACGCGGAACACCTTGCTGCCGTCGGCGTTCTCCACCGACCAGCCCTTGCTTACCGCGTTCACATAGTTTCCCGCCGCCATGCTCTCAAGCGTGAAGTCACTTCCGATGCGATTCTCGGGTGCAATCAGCATTCCGTAAACGGCGCTTTCACCCCAAGTTTCAATGAAATCCGCCGCAACCGTTGCTTCAAAGCGGATTCCGTAATTCTCTGCGGTTCGGATGGACGCACCAGTTGTCATAACGATTTTGTCCGTCACCATCGCTTCGTCTGCCACTGCCGCAAACGGGAGCACTCCCACCAAGAGCAGAACTCCCGCAAGAAGCAGACCGAACGCTCTTGCCTTGCGTGTTTGTTTCATTGTGGTTTTCTCCTTTTCTTCTCTGTTGTTTCCGAGAAGCGCTGTTTGGATTATTTTGGAATCTGTCGTTTTTGATTTTTCCTTATTTTCTTCTTTTTTCCGCCTCCGTTCGGAAAAAGATTGCCGATTTTCTCAAAAAGTTGTTGACAAACAGCTCCATCGGTTGTATAATCATTATAACACATCACCAAACGACTCTCCACACCGATAGTGGAAATAAATGAAACAATATTGTCATCGGAGGACTCATGAGCCGCGAAAAGATTATTTACAACATCGACCGTGTACCGATCCGCCTGACCCATGAGGACTCGGAACGCGCCACCTTCAGCTTTTATTTCAAGACCGAATACACCCGTGCTGACAACGAACACACCCGCGACTGCGTCGTGGAAGCGCTCTCCGACATCCGTGCGGGGCAAACGGTCGAATTCGATTATGTGTGGCTCGCCAGCCGCACCTCGCAGGATTGCTTCTCGCAGGTCTGGTTCTGGCTCTTCGACGGCGCGGCAACGGACAACAATTACCTCCGCAACACCGTCAGCACCATGACCTTTCTCTACTACGGCAACGAGGACGCGTCCCATGCGGCGTTCGGAACCGATTGGAATCCGCTTTCCTTCCTGTTCACAGGGCCCGAAGCGCCGACGGGAATGCACTACGATGTACGGAAGTATCATATCTCCATCTCCGTGCGCGCGGCGCAGGGCGGAACCGATTTCCTTTACACGGTCACCGAAGCGGATCGCGGGTTTCACAACAGCTATTGTACAACCGTCCACAGCGACCGCGCCATTCCGAACGGGTTGCGCTTGGTGTTTTCCTCCAACCGTACCGCCTACGGCATTTCCAACCTTTCCGTGAATCAAAAATCGGTTTCTCTGCCGCGCCTTGATACCCCAACCGCCGCGGCGCAGGATTTTGTGGTGTTCAATGATTCCTCCTGCCGCACGGTGCATTTTCACGAGCAGATTGAAATTCTGCAGGTTCGGAGCGGCTGTATGTCCTGCACGGTCAACGGCGCCGACCTGACCCTTTCCCAAGGACAGACCCTGCTCATCAACAGCAACATCCCGCACCGCATCAAGTCGCAGACCGAAAACTCCGAGGTTACGGTTCTTGATTTCGACATTTACGATTGGATTGCGCAGTCCGACATGGAAAATGCCCAATACCCTTACTCCTTTCTCAGCCGCCACACGACAGTCCCCTACCGCATCTGGAACAGCACCGACGCGGAGGAGCTGATTTCGCACATCTATCGCATCGCGGAAGAAACCGAAGCCAAGCGCCCCGCCTATCGGATGTTTGTCAAAGCCTATATCACCTGGATTGCCGCCTACCTGTGGCGGGAAAATTTTCTGACCGACATTGACCTCGGGAAAAAGCCCGAGCTGAACCGCGTCCTCCCGGCAATCCGCTTCATTGACGAACATTATCACCAACCGCTGACATTGGATCAGATCAGCCGCGCGGTTCTGCTGGACCGCTCCTATCTTTGCAAGCTCTTCAAGCGCGCAACCGACACGACCCTGACCGATTACATCAACTATGTCCGCGTGCGTCGCGCGGCGGAGATGCTCCGTACCACCGACCGCAGTTCCATGGAGATCGCCTACGCCTGCGGGTTTGCCTCCCAGCAATACTTCAACCGCATTTTCAAGCGGGAGTTCGGGCAAACGCCCAAAGCCTTCCGGATCAGTCAACGGATCGACTGACGGCTGTCCGCAAACCGGATGTCGCAAAGCCATAAGCAGGCAAGAGCCGGATCGGCAAAACCGATCCGGCTCTTATGAAATTGCACTGCGGTGTCCGAATCGGAATCCCGACGCAAACTTTTCCCGAAGGGGCAAAATAACCCCGCAGGATCTGTGACACCGTTCCGCTCCGGCAGTTGCGAAAAAAACAGAGGCGATTCCCTCATGGGATTCGTCTCTGTTTGTTTTCGGAATCTCTTTTCCTGCTCTCAGCCCCTGACGATCTCCGCCCAGTCGTGATCCGTCATGCCGATGGCTTCGCAGATCGGTTCGGCACGGCGGATGGTGTCCAGCGCCGCGAGGGAATGCGCGTCTGTTCCCAAGGTAAAGCGGATTCCTTCCTCCCTTGCCGCCCGCATGATCGCAACCATCGGATCGTTGCGGTAGCCGTCCCCGGAAGCCGAATAAAAGCAGAGGTTGATGTCAAAGCCGACTCCCATCCCCGCCGCCTTTGCGCAAAGCGCGTGCACGCGGTCCAGATCGATCCGTCGGCGGATCTCCACCGACAGCTCCCCTTCCAACGGAGCGAACGGGTGGGCGATGATAACCGGAACGGTCTGCGTCAGCTTCACGAATTCCGCGTTGTTCAGCATCCGCTCAAAGCTGTCGACGGCGAAGTCCGCCGCATAACCGACAAAATCGAAGGTATCCGCAATCAGCGGATAGAGCTCGTTGTGGTTCAGCGCGGCTGCCATTTTCCCGATCTGCCGATCGCTCAGAAAATCAAAGGTTGCCCGCAACCGGTCGGCAATCTGCCTGCGGTATGCCGCAATCTCGGGCGGCTCTGCCATGGTGAAGTTCTTCATGTGCGTATGGGTATGCGGAACAAGAATGTAATCGAAGTGCTTTGCGCTCTCTGCAGTGATGCCGAGCGTATCGCTCATGCCGCAGTATTCCGTTTCCGCGCCGAACAGCACTTTCACGCCGCCCGTATCCTTCGGAATGCAGTTCTTTGCCTCCAGAACATACGGAACAGACTGCCCTGCATACCATGCGCTGGCACCCGGAACGGTTTCGTCCCACAGATGGTCGGAAATACCGAATATGCGGTGTCCCAATTCCGCCGCCCGCCTGACATACGCCTCCACGGTAGCCGCAGGGTCTGTACAGCAGGAGGAAAACAGCGTGTGCGTGTGAATATCATGTGTACAATTCATGCCGCTCACTCCTCCCTCGGCTCAAGCGGAATCAGACCGCTGTATCCGTCGTCCTCCGGACTCTTTGCGTCCGTTGCGGGGGCGGTCGGCTGTTCTGCAGTATTCTCGCGGCTTCCGGCGTCAGACGGAACTTCCGCCCCGGTTGTGACAACCGTTGTTTCCTGCGGCTCGGTTTCCGGTTTGCCGCACGCCGACAAACCGAGCAGAAGAGACAGACAAACCGCGATCCGTGCAATCCGTCTGTTTTTCATATGCAATCCTCCGTTTCTTCTTTCGGTTCTGTATCCAGCCAGATCGGGAAATGGTCGGTTGCCTCGGCGGCTTCGGCAGAGCGAAGCTGTCTGTGGGCTTTGACCGTCACCGTATCCCGCATGACCGAAATATGATCGATCGCGCCGTCATCATCCCGCGGAACGGTTTCCCCCAACCGATGCCAGCCGGAAGAATAACCGTCGTTGTCCGAGGTCAGGAGCATTCCCGACTCCAACGGCAAATCGCGGCTCATCACGCGGAATTCCGCGCTGTCCCGGTTGCAGTTGTAGTCTCCGGTTACAAAGATCAGGACATTCGGGTATGCGGCGCGCAGTTCCTTCAGCTTTCGGTTGACCGCCTCCGCCTGCGGGGCGCGGGTTTCGAAAGACGCGTAATGATAATGCAGATTCATATGAATCACGCGTTCCCCCTCCCGTATCCGATCGCGGTAAACCGCCCATTCATAGCCCCAACAGCCGCCAAAGGAGCAGAACCCGCCGTCGAGACAGGCAAACCGGCTCGTTTTGTAAAGCAGCGGCGTATAGTTCTTCTCCGCCTTTTGCGGCGGAAAGGCATAGACATCCTGCAAAAGCGCGCCCAATTCCCGCTTCATTGCCACGTCCGCTTCCTGCAGTCCCAGCAGATCGGGGGCAACCGACAGGTAAATCCGCGCCAGTATTTCCGCCCGTGCGGTGTACGGAATGCGCCACCCCATGGATGCCGGGTCATTGGAATTCAGCACATTGCTTGACATCACCCGACAGAATCCGTTCTCCGGTTTCTCCATTTTATGCCCCCGTCGCGCCGCCGCGAAGTCTTATATCGATCAGAACCGGATAATGGTCGGTCGCGGACGCGATCAGTCCGTCGTGAACGATTTTGTGCCGGATGACCTCCACGGTATCGGTTGTAACCATAATATGGTCGAGCTGTTCGTTCCGGTCGGTTTCGAATGCGGTCAGATCCAGCGTATGCCATGAGAGCGTGTTGTAGTCCCGCATATTCTCCGGTGCTACGGTAACGGCGGACTTCATATTCAGTCCTTCCGTCATCTTCTCATGCACGGGCGAATCCAGACAGGTGTTATAGTCCCCCGTCACCGCAATTGCCGCATCCGGGTACTTCTCCGCCACCCGCTTCAGTTCCGCGTTGACCTGCTCTGCCTGCGGAAGGCGGTCGGCGTCGGTGTTGTAGTGGTAGTGGACATTCCCGTGGATATACCGCTCATGCGTCGTTTTGTTCTCGAGCAGCGCCCACTGGAACGCATAGTTGTTTCCGAGATCGATGATGTTGTGATCCTTCAGATCATACTTATCCTTCCGGTACAACGTCTTTTCCCCGCTTGTCACCGCGTCATACGGAACCCATGCGTAAACATCCGAAATGACGGGATCGAGATACTTCACATTGTTGTTGATGATGCATTCCTGAAGCCCGACGGAATCGGGAAGGAACGCCAGACAATAGTCGCCGATCACCTCGATGCGGGTACGGTCGTTGAAACGGCTTCCTTTGATATGCCCGTTTGCAAACAGCGTGTTGATGCTCATGATCCGGATGTCTGCGCCGTCGGTCAGATCAAGGGGCTGATTTCCGAGATAGGACGCCCGCAGAGAGGATGCCAGACGGTAAGCCTCCGTTCTGCCGGCATAGCAGTCGGACAGCAGAAGATCCAAAGCCGCATACAAAGCACCCGCGCCGTTGTAGCCGACGGAAACCGCCGTCCCGTTGCTGTCTATCCGAAAATCGCCGCGTGCAAACGTGTCCGCACCGGAGGGATACTGCGCCGCGCTGTCCGCGCGGCTCGTCCTGCCGATCCGGATCTCCGAATCGGTTGCCGCTTCCGTATCCGCAACAATCGGGAGATACGCACCGGTATTGCCGCCGATCTCGCTCCGGAAATTCTCCGCCAGATTCCGTTCCGTCTCGCCGCAGTCGGCGGGGAGCACCAAACGGTAGTCGGAAAGCGGCTTTCCAAGCAGCGTACAGCCCGGCTTCAGGTACTTCGGATTGCGCAGAAACAGCGTGGAATCGGGCAGCGTTACGCTGACTTTCCCCTCCCCGTTCCGCGTGGCGAACGATTTGGTCATGGTGCTGAGCCAGTACTGCACCGCTTTTCCGACGGCGTCGGCATTGTAGCCGCAAACATAGATATGCGCGCCCGAGGTCCTGACCGCGTATCCGTTATAGGTCAGATCGCCGTAGATTTCCGCGTCCGTCCCCTCGGTCTGTCCGACGATGATGCACGGGCGGGATTCCGCCGTGCCCTCCCGCCGGGTGAGCGGGAACGCAACGCCGTATTTTTCAAACAGTTTATCCTGCAGGTTCTCCGCATAGGGAAGGTAATCCGAATTCCCGCAGAGAATGGTATATTGCGGCTCTCCGTCGCGGATCAGCGAAACCGTAGTTCCCGGTTGGGGTTGCTCGGTCACCGTCTCCCCGGAGGCGGGATCGGACGTGTGGGAGTCCGTCCGGTCTCCCCCGTTTTCCGCTCCCCCGCATGCGGTCAGCAACAGAAATCCCGCAAGAAGCAAAGCAAAGAATCGTTTCATGTCCGTTACCTGTTCTGATAAATATCGATGATCTTATTGATGGTGTCGCAGCCGTTTGTCATGAGGTTCGCCACATTCTGGTTGTAGTAGGAAATCCAGTCCGTGGAATTTGCGTTCACGCAGTCGCGGAACGCACTCCATGTCTTTCCGCCGAACACACTGGTAAACAACCGACCGCTGTCAAAGCTGATGGTATTCTTGATGTAATCGATCATTTTATATTCGCCCGGGTCGTCCGCATAGCGCCGACGGAGCAGCTGCTCGTAAAAGGCGGGCATCACGTTGCGGTAGGATTCGGAAGCCAGACACTCCAGCGCCGCGCCGACCGCCTCGTCCTTAGCCGAACCGTTTGCCACCGACCATACCGTGCTGTAGAAACCGGGGGTGCAACGGTAACCGTCCTGTTCTTCGTCTGCCTTCGGAACGGGAAGCAGGTAGGTGTACACTTTCTTTTCGTAATTCAGCTTGGCGCGTGTGAAATCCTCCATGAGGAACATCGCGCGGTTTTCGTACCATGCGTTGATCCATGTGGCGTTGTCCCACCCCTCGTCATATCTGCCGAGGAATGCGGCGGACGATTTGAAGAAATCCACAAGCGTGGTCAACAGGTTCTGCGTGTCGACAGAGCCGAACGAATCGGAAGGGATCAGCGATCCGTCCGCGCCGTTTTCCACGGTCAGAATCCCCGCGCCCTGCAGGAAGGGATCGACATTGATCAGATACGTGGAAAAGCCGTAGGTCGCGCCGGCGGCGCTTCCGTCCCCGCTATCCACGGCGACATCGCGGGACAGACGGATCATTTTGTCAAGCGTCCACTTTCCGTTGTACACCAGATCGTACAGTGTATCCTCGCCGTATTCGCTTGCAATCGTTTCTTCAATGCGATTGTCCGCAACCATCCTTTTGTTCGCGTAGACGACGTAGGTCGCCGCCAGCATATCCGGAGAAAGGTCTCCCGCCCCGAAATAGTTTTTGTCATAGATCGAGCATTTCTCAAGCATACTCCGATTCCACCACGGATTGCCAAGATCCACGCTCGGAAGGGCGTTCATATCCGAAAGCAGACCCTCCTGCGCCAGGGTTGCAGGAACCATGCTGTACGCCGCAAAAACATCCACATCCCCAGATTTCGAGAGCGCCCGCGCTTGAGTGATGTAGTTGTCCATTGCGGAGTTGTTCCCCTCAATCGACGTCCACTTCAGTTGCACCTTCATCCGCTGCTCCACACGCAGGTTGCGGGAATAAACCGCCTCCTCGAACTTGTTGCTGTGATCTCCGTTTTCGGAATCGAAGGAGAACTGATTGTAGGACTTGTTGATCCATGTCAGAATCCGGATTTTTTGGTCGTTGTAGTCCCGCTCCCCGAGGTCATCGAGCAGATAGCCGTTCTCGTCCCGGTTGTCGGTTGTCACCTCACTTCTGTCGGACTCCGTCCCGTTGCCGTTTTCCGTGCTGTCTGCGGGATTCGTTTTCCCGCCCTTGCAGGAAGCCAATCCCGCAAGCAAAGTCAGCGTTGCAAGCGCCGACGCGCAATATCGCATCCAGTTTTTCATAGCATTCACTCTCCGATTTTCATGTATTGCGGGCGGTAAGGGATTATTTCAGGTTCTCCCATTGAACCACCATTTTCTTATCCATTTCAAACAGCTCGGTTGCTCCGGAAGCAGTCAGAATATCCTCGCAGGGAATCCCGATATACGCCATGTCAGGTTTCAGATAAGCCTTCATATTGCCCCCTCCTTATTTCGAAAGCAGTCCGTTGACGGTAAAGGAATAGATCTCGCCGAGAATCACCGTGCCGTTTTTGACGGCAAACGGACGAACGCTGAATTCCGTTCCGAAATCGGCTTTCGGAATTCCGTCGATTCCCAATGCCAGCCAACCGAATCCCTCCGCGTCTGTTCCGATCTTCTCGCCGTTCGCGTAAACGGCGGTATACAGCTTGTCGGTCTCCACCGACAGAATCTTCCCGCCGTTTGCCAGTGCGCAGAACAGAATCCGGTTTTCGGCAGATACGAGGAAGCCGTAGCTTTCATAGCCTTCCATGGGCACTTGAATCGCAAACCGGACGTTCGTGGAAGCGGACTCTGCGGTTGTCCCCTTCAGATACTGTGCGTAAAGCGTGTTCGTAAAGGGGTGATTCTGCGCTGTCTGCTTCTTGCCGCCGAACGAAAGCGTGGATTTTTCTTCGTTCAGCTTGCCTGCGGTGATGCTGAAATCGGTATTCGCGTCCAGATCCAGCGCCAGCTTGGAGGTATCGATCTCCGCGCCGCTGACTGTCACCTTTGCGCGGGCATTTTCGGGCGTCTTGAAGGTCGACACCGCCCATGCAAGCGCCTGACCCGCTTCCTCAACCGTCAGTTTGCCGCCCTCCAGACCGATGGTGGAATTCTGCGTTCCCTGATAGTACACGCAATACTGGGATTTGCTGTTGAGCTGTGTCAGGTTTCCCTTCACCGTCAGGGTCAGGTTTTCCACCGTTCCGTTTCCGCCGCCGGCTTTGACGCATGCACCGCCGGCCTTGGAGCTGTTCAGATTCAGCGTGCTGTCCTCGATCGTGATATCGGTTTTTGCCGTTCTCTCCACATAGATACCGTACTGCGCGTTGCTGTTCAGCGTGCTGTTCTTAACGGTCAGCACATTATTAGTCGCAACGTTACTTCCTCCCGGGTTACCCCCGATTTTGATGCAGGAACCGCTCGCGGCATCCTGCGGAGCTGTTGCGTTCAAAACAGAATTGGTAATATGAATCTCCACATTGGATTTTCCGTTGTTGTTACTGATAACCGCATACTGATTGTTCACATGGGCGGTCTCGGTCATCGTTGCTCCTGTCACATTGACAATGATCCGCTTATCCGTTTGCGGCATCTTCGAGTCAAAATTGATAACGCTGTAGTCGGAAGAATAATTTCCGCCTTCCACATTCAGCGTGATTCCATGTGCATCGATATTTACGCAATAGTATCCGTTGGACTCCACATCGCAGTTCTTCAGGGTCAGCACCGATCCGGCAGAATCCGGCGTGAAAGAGAATACATTTTTGGTAGATGTAAAGCGCAGACCTTCAAAGGTCGGAGCAGCATTCGCACCGGGAACAATCGAAGCGCCCACCGTAATCAGCGGCTTTTCAGCCAACCCGTCCGCACCTTTTACGGTGATGTTCTTGGAAATTTTCATTCCCGCGAAGTTGCAATTCTTCAACACCTCCACGGTTTCGCCGTCCTTTGCGGCGGTAATCGCATCTCCGAGGGTCGCATACAGAACGCTTCCGATCTTCGCTTCATCGTTAGCGGCGGAAACAGCCATGGGAATCACGGTCAGAATCAGGGTCAGGGTAAGCAGAAAACTAAAAATTCGGTTTTTCATAAATGTTCCTCCAAGATCAGAATATGTTTTCAGGGTTCACGACAAAACGGTATCAGCTTCTCTCAACCTCCTTCCGAACGACTTTGATCCCCCGCCCCCCCGCGGGGAAACGCCCATCACAAAAGGCAGAGAGCCGCCGCAAGCCATTCGCCCTTTGCCATGGCTTGCGGCAGTCCCCTGCCCTTTGATGTTCCGTGCCGAAAAAGCGCCCGCTACAGAGCGCAAACAGGTCTGTCTGTCTGTCTGTCTGTCTGTCTGTCTGTCTGTCTGTCTGTCTGTCTGTCTGTCTGTCTGTCTGTCTGTCTGT
>ENA-UERG01001441-UERG01001441.1-human-gut-metagenome-genome-assembly--contig:-NODE-1441-length-19774-cov-44.356044_pt1 | contig 19774 bp, 19 predicted proteins | sample MGYA00242954_ERZ507954 | MGnify/ENA primary metagenome ERZ507954 (study PRJEB26167, sample SAMN06115478) | human gut metagenome | host: Homo sapiens | place: China:Sichuan | collected 2015-01-21... | reverse complement strand
GCTTACAACTGCTTAAGATACGCTTTTAAAAACATTCAAACTATTTTTAACAAGCTCTGTAGTACCGCTTTACTTTACTCATGCACTCGAAGTATCTCTTAAAATAACTCCAAGCACTAATCAACTTGTCTTCTTCGCATCTGTTTTGCTTTGTAAGCCTTCCTTTCTTTTATTATCGCTTACAACTGCTTAAGATACGCTTTTAAAAACATTCAAACTATTTTTAACAAGCTCTGTAGTACCGCTTTACTTTACTCATGCACTCGAAGTATTTCTTAAAATAACTCCAAGCACTAATCAACTTGTCTTCTTCGCATCTGTTTTGCTTTGTAAACTTCCCTTTCCTCTGTCTTAATGGCGGAATAGGTATCCCGCCCTACTTAACTTTTTGTCTGATTAGTAAATCCGACCTACCTGGCTAGAATAACGAAATGGTCTATTCACAACTCACCATTCACTATTCACTATTCACCAATCTACCCTTGTTCAATCCAGCTTTTAATTTTTTCACCGGCTTCTTCATCATCCGTATTTGCAAGTTCTGCTGACAAATTAGATAATGTATCAGCTAATTGTGCTGGATTTTGTTGAGGAATTGCACCTCTTTGTTGTTGTTCAACAAGTCCTTGAGCCAATTCGGATTGTCTTTCAGTCAATTGTGCAGCTCTTTGATTAATATCTGACAATTGTTGTTCTTGTTGTGCAGTTTTTTGTCTAAGTAGTTCAACTTCTCGTCTGTTTGCTTCTTGAATTTGTTGAACTCTGTTAGAAATAGCTTTGAATACAATAATCAAACCGATTGCACTCAATGCTACCGCAAGCCACCATGGGTTACCTGTTTCATCTGGTTTTGGAAGGTTAGACGGTTTGTCACTTGCCAAATACGGATCTGTAGAATCTGAAAATGCAATAGAAACATTATCTGCACTAACTTTTGGACTTGCTGCTTTTGCTATCAACTCTTTTAACTCTTCCAATGTTGTATTTGCCGGAAGCGCATTTTTATCCAACGTAACCGCAATTGAAATATCTTCAACAACTCCTGGTTTAATGTACTCATTTGTTTGAGTTTTTGTAACACCATATTGAGTTTCTGTTGCAGTTCTTGAATAGTTTCTGTTTTGATTTGAGTTTGCAGTACCATTAGGCAAACCATTTGGAAGATATACACTTACTGCATTCAAATTCTTATTAGAATCACTGGTTTGATCTCCCAATCCTTCTCTAAAAGACTGTTCACTTACTGAAGCTTTTCTGTTCGGATCGTAATCAATTGTGAACTTTTCAACCGGAGCTTGACGTAAGAACGTGCTAACTGTCGCAACATAGTTTCCTTGACCGATTAATCTATCCAATTGTTGATTAACCTTTGTTGTCATATATTTATCATTTTCTTCCAAACGCTGCAACATCTCATCTTCTGCATCCATAATACTGTGATAAGTATTGCCATTTGTGTCAGTAATAGCAATATTTTCCGCTGTCAAACCAGTTACACTGCCCAACAAAAGATTTGTAATAGCTTTAACTTTCAATTGATCCAATTTTGTTGCATCTTTTGCTAAAGTAATCTGCACTGTTGCAGTAACAGGCTTCTGCATAGATGTAAACATTGTTTGTTCCGGAATAGAAATAAAAACAGATGCGTTATCAACACCATCAATTCTTCTGATTAGTCTTGATAATTCACCGTTAATTGCTCTTGATAATCTGATTTTTTTATCTTCTTTAGTTGATGTAAAATCACCCTTATCAAAAATTTCCAAGCCGACGTTTTGATCCATCAAACCGCTTTGAACAATTTGAATTAATGCTTGATCTCTATCTGTTGTATAACAAGCTTTTCTACCTGTTTTGCAATCACCTTTTTTCAAGTAAAGAATAGATTTTGTACCATCAAGTCGTCTACTAACAACAATATCGTATTTGGCAAGAAGTGCCTGAATTTCAATAGCTTTTCCGGCATTGTCAGTTGTTAACAAATCAACATTTTCTTTTAACGGTTCACCGGTAATCTCAGTTCCGTTTGCAGACTTTTTAGAGCCACCAATAATACTAACGGTTACAATCAATGCCAAAAACAGCACCACTGCGCCAATAATCCCATATAATAAAGGTTTATTCTCTAATAGTTCTTTAAAATCCATCTTCTGCCCTCTTTGTAACCGCCTGCAATTGTTTTTAAATACAAGCTTTTCCCAAGTCTGTTAAATTATTCCTAATCTAAAGTTATTCTACACCTGAATTTGCATAACTTTATCATACGCTTGAATGACTTTTCCGGTAAGTTGAGTTGCAACGTTAATACTAATTTCTGATTTTGCCATTGCAGTCATAACATCGTGAATATCAACATTTTTACTACCTGACATCACATCTTTTAACAAATCATCCGGAGCATTCAACTCTGTATTCAAGTTTTCAACCAAACCAGACATAACCTGTTTAAAATCCGGAGAGGCTTGATTTTCAACCCTTGTCATTCTTGCAGAAGGCATATCAGAAAACCCTGTGTCGAGTTTTGTGTGCTGTATTCTTCCTGCCAAATCGTATTGTGGATAAAAACTGCTCATATATGCCTACCTTTCTACATTTATAATAGCGTATATTTTCTTAAATTTATATAGCAGGCAAACAAAAATCATCCAAATTCAGTAGAAAAAACACTAAATTTCAATCCTTTTTACTACCTGACTTTGCATGATTTTAATGATTTTATAAAAAAAAGCAAGTTTTAATCTAAGCTTCTTCAAGCTCACGTCGAATATCATCAACTGTTACATGAACAATTGGAGAATTTGCATCTTTACGCAAAACAACATTTTTTATACCAGACTGAACAATAAACCTCTTACATAAAATACAAATAAAATTATGTCCCCAAATATACATTGTAGATCCTTTACATCTATCCTGACCGGCTTGAATAATAGCATTTTGCTCAGCATGAATTGAACGACAAGTTTCATATCTCGTTCCTGATTGAATATTATTTTTTATACGATAACATTCTCCTCTCTCATAACAAGATTCAACTTTAGAAGGCGTTCCGTTATATCCTGTTGCCTTAATCTTTTTATCTTCACCAACAATAACTGCTCCAACTTGCGCCCTCAAGCAATTTGAACGACTTGCACAAGTTTTTGCTAAATCTAAAAAATAGTCTTCCCAAGACTTTATTTCCATAAAAATTTCCTCCACAACAACTATTGTTTATAATTTCTTATACCGGTTGTAATCATCGCAATACCATATTTATCACAAGTTTCGATAATTTTTTGATCTTTCACAGAACCACCCGGTTGAATAATCAAACTAATTCTACCTTGTACCGCAGAATAAATACAGTCCTCAGCATGAATCGTTGCATCGGATGCCAAAACAGCCTCTTTTGAGTTGTCGCAAGCATAGTTCAGGGCTTGTTCAACTGCAACAATCGCATTTGTCTGTCCTTGAGAAATCGCAACTGTTTTAAAATCTCTTGCAATAACCGCAGAATTTGTTTTAGCGTATTTTACAACTTTCCAAGCGAAAATTGCATCTTCAATTTGTTCTTTTGTCGGCTTTTCTCTTGTAACAACTTTAAACATATCTTTATCTAGTTCGCTACTATCGCTATCTTGAACAAGTGTGCCAAATGGGGACATAATAACATCTTCTCTGGCTAATTGTCTATATTCTTTCAAAGGCGTATTTAATTTAACCAACTTGATATCAGGGTTATCATTAAATATTTCAATTGCCTCTTTTGAATAATCTGGAGCTACAATAACCTCAACTGCCATAGAATTTAAGTGTTTTGCGACTTCACTATCAACTGTTTTTGAAAAACCAACTGTTCCATAAAAAGAACTGATAGGATCGCAATCAAAAGCTTTTGTATAAGCATCATAAATTGAACGTCCCAAAGCAACTCCACAAGGCTTTGTATGCCTTATAATAGAAACAGCATTCACATCAAAAAATTCGCTCACAATATTAGCAGCCTCAGTAACGTTCAAAATATCGTTAAAAGACAACTCTTTGTCATCCAATACTTCATAATCAACCATTCTTTCAGTTTTGTAAATAGCACCTTTTTGGTGAGGATTTTCACCGTATTTCAAATCACGAACTTTTTCAAAACTCAATGTTTTAAAAGGTTTTTCTCCGGTTTGTTCTGCCAATAACGAAGATATAGCCCTATCATAATTAGCAGCAAAGTTAAACGCTTTTGCCGCAAGTTTTAACCTTCCAAATTCGTTAGCATTCAAAGCAACATAATAATCAACTTTATCAATAATAACAGTTACATTTCTATAATTTTTCGCACCAGCCCTTAACAATGTCATTCCGACAACATCAATATTTTTAATTACATCATCAATATTGCTATTCTCAAGCACAAGTTTTTCAAATGGGCAAATATTTACGACGACCATATCAAAAGATTTTACTGCAAAACGTTCTAACTCATTCATTTCTCTAGTATCAGAACTGTTTGCTAAAATCCCAGCCAAAATAGTTTCATTCAAAGCTTCATAATCTTTCATCAAAAATCCGGCAGTATTAGAAAACTCCGAAAGGTTAATCACATCAATTTCTGCACTACGAAGCAATTCGTAAGTATCTCCACCTGCAACAATTTCATAATCAAACTTTTCTGTCAAATTTTTTGCAAAATCAATCAAACCTACTTTGTCATATACACTTAAAAACGCACGTCTTTTCATTTTATTCCCCATATTCTAGTATTTTTCTTTATTATTATAACACCGGAATAGAAAATATCATATTTTCTTAGCATTTTGTAACTATTTTTCGTTTTTCTTGATATAATTTAATTAATATATTATAATAATTCTGAGAAAGAGGTTTATTGATGGTAAGTAACAGAATTACAGAAGGCGTAGGAAAGAAAATTGTTGAAGCATTAAAACAACAATCAGATATTGAAATTCAAAATGTTGTTGAAAACCCTGTTCCGGTTGCAGAAGAACATCCGGCATCGGCAGAAAACGAAATCATTTATAATGAAGAAGAACCAATATATGAAACAACAAATGAAGAATTTGTTGTTAATCAGGAAAATACAGAAGAAGAACCTGTAAAAGAAGAACCGGTTGAACAAGAAACTCCGGTTGAAAAACCTTTTAATTCAATCAACTTAACTTCTTTTGAAAACCCTGCCCCTGATTTTTCAAGCAAATTCACATCTCCACACGTTATGAATTTCACTCAAGCTGCGCCAATTTCACAAATGATTGAAAAAGAAAATTTTGCAAATGAACTTGACGGATTTGATATTCCTGCAAATATTGCGGTCCTAAAACAACTCATCAACCAACTTCCTGCAGGTGTTTCAAGGCAAACAGGCGCACAAATCATCAAACAAACTATGGAAGCTTTGGGAATTTCAATGAAAAGTGTTTTGCAAGAAGCTCAACAAGTTCAAGAAAGCTTAAACAATTCTGCAAGGGAATGCCAGGCATCTATTATGGAATATAAAAAACAGATTAATGTTTTGGAAAAACAATCACAAAAATTCCAAAAGCAATATGCTGCGTTGAATGAAATAATTAGTTTATTTGTCCAAACAGGAATATAATTTATAAAAACAATATAAAAAAAAGAACCGGTTATAATTTCATCCGGTTCTTTTTTAATTAATAATATATTATTACAAATTATTAATAATCCATACTCCAACCATTTTCAATAATTCTAGCACTACAACCTTGACCAACTCCAGTTAAAGATTTATCAATCTTCTTACCTTCTTCGCCGCATAATTTTGAATTATTTTTCCAATAATAATCACTGCGTTTTATATCACTCAAATAATAATTTACATATATAGCGTAATCAAGGCCATAGTATGGATAAAGAGTACCATCCGATGAAAGAACAAATAGGTATATATCTTTTCCATATGCATTTGGTGGCTTTTTCCCATTTACATCTATACGTATGTCTCCAGCTATAGATAATAACTTCCCGTTTTTAGCTCTTATGCTTGATAATTCAGCTTCTGTTGTTTTAGAAGGATACTTATTAAACGTTCCTACCATCATTACCCCATCTGGAAATTGCAAATAATACGTACGATCCGCACGATACATACCACCATCCATATTATAATAATGAAAAGAAATTTCTTCTTTTTTATTTTTATTTTCATAGGTATTTACAATCTCTACATATACACTATTTGGGAAATATTGTTTAAAATTTTCAAAAAAATCTTTACAATCACTTTGAGTAAGAATATCACGATTATTAAGAGAGCAATACCTACCATATTCATTAATTGGCTTTATACTATTAAATAAAGAAGTGTCATATAAAAAATCTACATTATCTTCTGCTAGCATTGCTTTAAAACCATTTGTTAAAACAGAATAACTTTTCTTTAACTGAGTAAGCCATACATGTCTTTGATAATTTTGTATTAAAGAAGGCATAGTCATAGCAGCAACTACTCCAATAATGCCTAGAGTTATCAAAACCTCCGCCAATGTAAAGGCTGGTCGTTTAAGTGAATTGTGAGTGGTGAATAGTGAGTGGACCTTATCGAAAAAATTATTAGCCCCTCTCTGAAATTTATAAGTTCGCTTTAGCTCACTAACAAATTTCTTCTCTCCCCAAAGGGCGAGATTATTAAAAGCTTCGATTAGGCTAAAACCTTGATTATGAGAGGATTTTAGACTATTACCCCCCCCCAGAACGCAGAATTTGTAACATTTTTCATCTTTTTCATCCTCTCTTCTTATTATTAACATTACTATTTTAACAAATTTTTTGAAGTTTTTCAAGAGATTACAAGAAGAAGAAAATAATCCCACAATAGCGAAATGAACAATAACTTGTTAGTGAAACCAGCAACAAAAACAGTCATTGTTTGAGCGTAGCGAGTTTGGCTGTTTTTTAGTTGAGCTTACTAGTTATTAGTGAATGGAGCGTGTGGGTGGTTTTGTGGAACTTTTTACACAAAAAGTTCCCGCCGTCTGCGCAAGACCAAAAAACAATCCTTCCACCGCAAGCGGTCCCCCTTCCTTTGCAAGGAAGGTTAAATGTTTCCCTACGGGATAGCACCCACCTAAATTACCTCTCACAAAACGTGACATTTAGTCACCTTTTGTTCGGCAGAGTCTCATTAGGGAGGAGAAACAATTTCCTTGATACGGTCTACTCACTATTCACCACTCACCGTTCACTTATTCATAACGATAAGGACTTTTCACGTTTCACTTCTCACTTTTCACGTTTTTATATTTCATCAATATTTGTCATTATGGATTTATATAAAAAAATAGAACCTATAAGGTTCTATTTTTTCAACTTATTTATGAAGAATACTTAAATGAGCTTTGAATATTCTTATCCATCATACTTTGACAAGAATCGTACTCTGCATCAATCATTTTCAATCTATTTTGATATTCTTGCATTTGCATATCTAATTTTTGTTCAAGAACTTTTAATTTCGCCTGCCGTTGCTGGAGAAGTTTGGTTGTAGGAGATTCCGGATCATAGTCATTTCCCACTTGCATCAAATCACTCACAGACTGCGACAACCCCATTTTTGTCTGGGTAATCAATTGGATTTTGTATTCCAAATCCAGTCGCTGTTGTTGAAGATACATTAATCTGATTTGTGAGGTAAGTAATCCCATTTTATCTTCCTTTATCTTGTTTCATTAAGGTGATTACCTTGCAGAAACGTGTGTTGATTGTTTTCTGCAATCAACTGTTCCATTTTTTGAAACTGATGACGGTGATAGTTTAATCTATATTGCGCCATCTTTCGTTTCTTATTCATCGTCAAAAACTCTTTCAAGCCTTCAACAAATGAATTTGTCATTGATTTTATAGGATTCTTTCTTATCAGAAAGTTTTTCGAATATATTAAGAAGTCTATTAACCTTTTTATATTCGTTTCTAAAGTATCTCGAAGCATTTTTCTCCTTACACTTTAGACCTACATGTATATTAAAACAATTTACACACAAATATTGCCATGATTGGAAACATTTGCTTAACATGTCTTAATCATGTTGTCCATCGTACTTTTACTATTACGGATATGTTTTCTAAAAACTTTAGTAAAAACAAAAAACTTGTAAATAAAATTTACAAGTTTTGAATTGCTTTACTATCGCCTTCAATAGATTCTTTCAGCATCTTTTTAACAACATCACCCTGTGTATCCAACATCTTGCACACAGTTTCAATATTTCTAACCTTTTGCGAAAGAATTGTGTCAGCATTTGCTGTAATATTACCTGTAACATTTTGATAAGCCGCTAATGCAGCAGAGGATGTTCCTTGCATCAAGTTACCCATTACAATTGCCGGAAGTCCGTATTCGCCCAAATAAGGAGCAGCTGCCTGCATAATTCCACCCCAACCGGAAATAATTCCGGCTACAGGCATAACCAAATTCTTCATTGAAAAACCGTAACCATTTGCAGCACCTAATCCGTAAGCAGCAGCACTTGCAACATCAGCAATTCCTCCAACTCCAGATGCGTAACCAGTTGCAACCCCACTATCAGTTCCCCAACCGCTTACAATTGAAGATGCACCACCTGTTGCATAACCATCAAGCCCCCACGATATAGGCGCAGCTCCTGACGGAAATCCTGAATAGTTATACAAAGAATCTATTCCGTATGATGAACCGCCATTAAAAGATGATGAATAAGATGTTCCGGGAACATTCATCGTTTGAGATGCACCAAACACAGTTGCAAAAGATGATGGAGCTAACAAGCTTGCAATATTATATAAAAAACCACCTGTCGCACCAAAACCTGAACCCAACCCGTTGCCGGAAACTGTCAAATCTCTCAATTGGTCATAAGTTTCCCAAAGTTGTGCTTTTGCATCTCCGCTCGCTGAGCCGAATTTGTTTGCTATTACAAGATAACTGTCATTTTTGTAAGCCATTTGAACCTCTTAATTTTATTCAAAAGTTTTGTATGTAGATTCGATATTTTTATCAATAACTTTCTTAACAGATTCCATTTCTGTTTGCAAAGCCTCTTGTTCAGTATCAAGTTGTCTTAAACGAAGTTCAAGAGTTCTATCTTGTTGCTGAATTTTTTCTGTTTTTGCGTTAATATCCGCAATTCTTTTTTCATAAACCTGCATATCATAATTATACTGGTTCATTGCGTCATTATAAGCATTTTCATCAGTTTTTGTTTCTGTACTCAAGGTATAAGTTGCAGATGTATCTTCAAACCTGATTGTTTGCGGTCTGCCAGAATCATCCAACTGGACAAATGCTCTTTGTTTTTGTTCAATTTTTGTACTTATATTTTCTGCATCATACATTGTTAACTTATTTTGGTTTTCAGTAGGTTTTGAAGGATCTGGCGCACTTTGTGCAGTTGTTTGCAAATCTTCCAAAGTCGCAAAATAAGTTTTTCCACCTGATGTCCATGTATAAATATTATCTGAACTTGAAATCTTTTCTGCAGGAAAATCTTTACAAATTTGTTCGTAAGCAGCTTTCATATCCTTATCTGTCGCATCATATGGGAGAACTTCATTATTCCCGACATAAGCCGGAACATTTTCTGCAATTGAATATGTAGGCAAGTCTGATTTTCCTTCTACTGCTTTTTTCAAATCTGTTGTAGATACAAAATTTAATTTTCCATCATCATCAGTGTAAGTATAAACATTATTTACATCAACTTTTGCAAAATCAGGATAATCCTTTACAATTTGAGCATAAGTAGTTCTTTGCTCATCAACTGACGCATCATATTTTGTAAGCTCTTTTCCTCCAACAGTATAAATTCCTGTCGCATCATCATAAGTAACTTGATCTTGTGCCACTGTAGATTTTGCTGCTTTCGTATTAAAACTTACTTGCGGATTAGCTTTTTTAGTCTGAACACCTGTATAAACATCTGAATAATGATAATGTGAAATCATATAGTTGTAACCGTCAGGATCATTTATCAAATCAGACATCTCTGTAATTGTTTCAGTATTAGTTCCATCTTGATAAGAATATTGCAAAGTAGTATAGTCCTGAGTACTTGGAGCTGTAGGAACTTCTAATGCTAACAATTCATTAAAAGTATTAGCACTCTGATTTGCCAATGCCGTACGAGCTTGGTTAATCTGTTGTCCTTCATATTCTACGTTTGTTTTTCTTGCGGTCAAGCCCAAATATCTTGCTTGTGACGCTGCCATGCCCATAAGCTACTCTCCTTTATCTACCTGCTCAATTCATGTATAATGGAGTTTTTTAATAAGTCAACATTATATATAAAATTATACGGTACAAATCTAAAAATTAATACTGAAATTACTACCAAATCATCCATTTGAAGGAGAAAAAAATCTAAATTTCATACAGTAGAATTATAAAAAAATCAATCGATTATTAAACGCAACTGTCATTGCGAAGCGAAAAGGAATAAGGAGGGGAAATAAAAAAATTTTGAATATACGCTGTAGCAATCCCATTCAATTCAAATTAATAAGATTACTACGTCACTAAAAACTTCCTATATCAATGTTTTTTGGATACTCATAAGCCATCATACATGAAAAATATTTTATCCTACTTATAGCAATATTTTTTATCACTATAGCTTCAATTATCAATCAATGCATTATATCGTTCTTTATGACCATCTGGAAAAATTCTATAATACATTCCTGCGATACGTTTAATCTCATATTTTTCTAATATTTTACCATTTGCATCCATCAATTCCGCTTTTGGTCCGTCTTTATTACTATCCTCTTCCTTGTAAATATTCCCATTAGAAAACTCTCTTATCGCAGTTTTAACAAAATTTCCATCTTCACCTTCTTCATTTTTTTCTATTTTAGTTTTGTATAATAAAGTACCATTACGATCATATGTCTCTTTTAGGCTTTTTGATCCTGTGTCGTAAATTACTTTATTTTTTGCTATGATATTATTTTCTCTATCATATTCTATTTCTGCTATAGTACCATCTGCTTTTGTTATTTTTTCTTTTCTTCCTTTTATTTTACCAGTACCGTCTACTTGCGCACTAAGAGTCCGACTTTCGATTATTTCTTTAATGTTACCATTTTCATCATACTCGTAGTTCGTTTTATCCATAAAAAAATCTTCATTGTCTGCAAATAGTTTATTTACTGAGGCTTCTTGTTCCGGTGAGCCTTTTCTAACATCGAAACCAAGACTTCTTATGTATGCATCTGCATTTGTGGCTCCTATGCTATATACTTTCCCGTCTTTATAATATCGTGGGGAGGAATCCGATTTAAAATTTTTAATTTTTTGAATTCTTCCTTTTTCGTCATAATCAAATTCTTTATATCCAAAGAAATTATCCATCTTTGGAGTTTTGGATGGAATTTTGGATGCAATTTTTAATGTTTTTGATCTTTTGTCATATTGAATATGTTGCTCATAGAAACCTCTTTGTTGTACTTCAGAGATAGTTTCTTCTGAATTTTCTCCATTATCACTATTATTAAGTAATGCGGAAAATATTTTTGATATATTTTCACTCCATTTAAAATTTTCAAAGAAGCCAAAAGCCCTAGTTTTTCCTAATTTTTCAAGTTCTTCTTTGCTAAAATCTTCACCATCAATTATTCCATTGTTATTTTTATCTCCAAAAACAGAGATAGGAGTATTGTTTTGTTGTTCTTTGTTTGTTGCTATTGCTTTTTTAGAAAATGCAAAACTCTGACTTTCGTTATCAATTCTGACCATTGTTCAATCTCTCCTAAAAATTTTATACACTTCTATAAAAACGTAAGGGCTGGAAAAATTGACATAGTACTCCGCATAGCATAGCAGAGTATAGCGCCATTATGACAAAGTTTGAGCCTGTTTTAAGCCCATCTTTACATTTCTCAACATGTGATATTTGGGCATTCTTCCTCACAAAAAACTATTCAACAAAAGAGGTGCTACAAAATTGCCACACCTCTTTTGATTAACATCTTTAAATAAATCTATTCTTCAGATTTTTCTTCGCCTGCCTCAGCTTTTTCAGCATTGATAGTCAAAGCAATTCTTTTATCTGTTGGGTTGAATTTCAAAATATAAGTATCAACTTTGTCACCAACTTGCAAAATGCAATCTTTTTGGTTTTGCAATTCTACAACTTCAGCGTGTGGCAACAACGCTTCAACACCAGGAAATACTTCTACAAATGCGCCAAAATGTTTAATTCTTGTAATTGTACCCTCAACTTTGTCGCCTTCTTTGATATTTTTTTCAGCCTCTAACCATGGATCTGGTTCAAGATTTTTCAAACTCAAAGAAACACGTTGCTTATCGTGATCAACCGCAATAACTTCAACATCAATTTTGTCGCCAACATTCAAAATATCTGTCGGATGATCAATCCATCTCCAAGACAATTGAGATAGCGGCAATAATCCATCAATTCCGCCTAAGTCAACGAATGCACCGAAATCTGTAATTCTAACAACGTCACCTTTTACAATCTGACCGGCTTCAATTTGAGAGAATACATTTTTTCTTGCTTCAACAGCTGTATCATCATAAACTTTTTTATTAGAAAGTATAAAGTTGTTTTGTTGAGGGTCAAGTGTAAGAATTTTAACTTCTAACTTACTTCCAACTTCCAAATCACTTTCTTTAACTCTTAATTGAGATGAAGGAACAAAACCTCTAACACCTGAAACTTCAACCAACACACCGCCTTTTACAACACCGGCAACTGTACCAAGAATAGTTTCATCAGCTTCCTTAGCTTTTTCAAGTTCTTTCCAAGCATAAGCAAGGTCAACTTTTTTCTTAGATAGAAGGAATTTTCCATCCTCATCTTCTTCTCTGATAATCAAAAATTCATACTCATCACCTTTTTTGAATTTTTGTTCAATATTTTCATCTTTGTCTACGGCTTCACGTGTAGGTACAACGGCAATAGTTTTTGCGCCAATATCAACCATAACGCCTTGACTATCATAACCACATACGATGCCTTTTACTAAATCACCTTTTTGAAATTTGTAATCATACTTTTTCAGTAATTCTTCAAAATCTAACTCACTTGATGTCATTTTTACTCCATTTGTCATAAGACACTAATCTGTCAACTTTGTGAACATTGTAACAAATTTTTTAAAATTTGTAAAGTTTTATGTAAAGTTCCTTAACAAAACAGGAACTAAAGGGCTATTCTATCTTTTATTTTTTCAATAATACCTGCAACTGTATCTATCAAATTTTGTGTTGAGCCGGCTGCACATTTTGCGCCAATTATTTGATTTTCTTTGTTTAATTGAATACAGTCAACTCTATTTTGTTTAGTTAAGATATAAAGTTTTGAATTATCATTCAAACCAATAGAGCGTGTCATTTGCAAATTATTTCGTTTTGCATATTTCGCAATATTAAATGGTTCTACTACCGGAATTTTTGACATAATCTTTCCTTTCTTTTACTCATACAAAAGCGGGACATGAGATATTTTGCTACATGTTCCGCTTTTATATAAAGTTATATTAACTTATAAACTTACGCCTTCAATGATTCTATCAAATCAGAGATTGTTTTTTCTTGAAGTTCAATTTCTTCAATTCTTGATTTTGTTTGTTCTATCAATTCTTTCGGCGCATTTGCAACGAATTTAGGGTTGTTAATTCTGCCTAAAAGAGATTTCTTTTCGTTTGTAAGTTTATCTAATTTCTTTTGTTGACGAGCAATTTCGGCATCCAAATCAATCAAATCCGCCAATGGCAAAATAATTTTTGATGCTGAAACAACGGCAGTTGCACTCTTTGGTGGAACAGGGGCGTTTTCATCAGCATAAGATATATTTTCTACACGTGCTAGACGTTTGATATATGCTTCAATTTCTTCAAAAATCGGTTTTTCATCTTTTTCTGCTCTAATTTCAATATCACATTTAATTGACGGAGAAATATTGAAACTTTGACGAACATTTCTCAATGATGTAATTGTTTCAAATACCAATTCCATCTCTTGAGCTTCTTTAGTAAATTCCAATTCTTTTCTATAAACAGGGAAATCCGAAACAATAATCGCTGACTTCATTTCATCATCACCCAACTGTTTCGCAGGTTTTGGAATTAATTGCCATACACGTTCTGTAATATGAGGCATTACCGGATGTAACATTCTCAAAGACATATCAAGAACATATCTCAAAACTCTTTGAGTATTGGCTTTCAATTCGCTATCTTGAAGTTGAATTTTCGCAATTTCAACATACCAATCGCAATATGAATTCCAGAAGAAGTCATAAAGAACGTGAGCAACTTCACCAATTCTAAATTCCTTGATATTTTCGTTGATTTCTTTTGCCGTTTTGTTTAATTTATCCAAAATCCATTTATCAGCAATAGTTAGATTAGAATAATCAACATCTTTATCATCAACTCCATCAAGGTTCATCAATACAAATCTTGATGCGTTCCAAATTTTGTTTGCAAAATTTCTTCCGTATTCAAATCTTTCTTCACTCATCTTGATATCTTGTCCGCCATAAGTACAAAGTGAAGTCATTGTAAACCTCAAAGCGTCGCAGCCGTACTTGTCAATAATTTTAACCGGATCAATTGTATTGCCTTTAGATTTTGACATTTTTTGACCTTTTTCATCACGAATAAGCCCGTGAATATAAACAGTCGAGAACGGCGCTTTTTGAGTAAATTCCAAACCCATTGTAATCATTCTTGCAACCCAGAAGAAAATAATATCAAAGCCGGTTACAAGGGTTGTTGTAGGGTAGAATTTTTTAAAATCTTCACTTTCGGTATTTGGCCACCCCATAGTTGAAAACGGCCACAAACCTGATGAGAACCAAGTATCAAGGCAATCTGTATCTTGTACATAATTTTCAGGATCAGGATTTTCTTTAGCAACAACCATTTCACCTGTTACTTTGTGATAATATGCAGGAATTTGATGTCCCCACCAGATTTGGCGAGAAATACACCAATCACGAATATTTTCCATCCATCCAAGATAGTTCTTTTCCCATCTGTCAGGTACAAATTTAATTCTACCATCTTTTACCGCAGCAATAGCTTCTTTTGCCAAAGGTTCCATTTTTACAAACCATTGTTCAGAAAGTAATGGTTCAATAGTAGTTCCGCAACGTTGGCATTTACCAACATTGTGTTCATGTTCTCTTGTTCTTAGCAAGAAATTGTTATATGAAAGCATACCAACAATTTTTTCTCTTGCTTCATATCTATCAAGTCCGTGGAGTTCTTGAGGCACTTCGCCACAAGCCTTCATTGTTCCATCATTATTGATAACCCAAATCGGTTTCAAATTGTGACGTTGACCAACTTCAAAATCGTTAGGATCGTGTGCAGGAGTAATTTTAACTGCGCCTGTTCCAAAGTTTTTATCAACATATTCATCTGCAATAATAGGAATTTCTCTACCTGAAAGAGGAATAATAACAGTTTTTCCTACCAATTCAGAATATTTATGGTCATCCGGATGAACCGCAATTGCTACGTCACCAAAAATTGTTTCCGGTCTTGTTGTTGCAACAATAATTGCACCACTTTCATCTTTTAATGGATAAGAAATTTCCCACATATGGCCTTGTTCTGTAGCATATTCAGTTTCAACATCAGAAATCGCACTATTACAACGAGGGCACCAGTTTACAATATATTTTCCCTTGTAAATTAAGCCTTTTTCGTACAATCTTACGAATACTTCTTTAACCGCATCAGAACAACCTTTATCAAATGTAAAACGTTCTCTTGAACGGTCAAATGATGCACCTAAACGTTTGCATTGATCCAAAATTGCGCTTTTATGCTCATTTGTCCATTCCCAAGTTCTTTCAACAAATTTTTCTCTACCTAAATCGTAACGTGTTAAACCTTCTTTTGCCAATTGTCTTTCAACAACATTTTGAGTAGCCAAACCAGCATGGTCAGTACCAGGAACCCAAAGAGTTTCATATCCGGCCATCCTGTGATAACGAACCAAAATATCTTGCAAAGTTTCGTCTAAAGCGTGTCCCATGTGCAAAACACCGGTAACGTTTGGCGGTGGAATTACGATAGAATATGGCGGTTTTTGACTATTTGCATCAGCCTTAAAATATTCGCCATCTTCCCAAAACTTGTAAATACTTTCTTCAGTATCTTTTGCATCGTAAACTGTAGGTAAATCTTCAATTTTTGTTGCTATCATATATTACATCCTTCTTATTTTTGCGTATAGTCATAAACTAGCACAAACAAAAAGAAATATCTACTTTATATTTTGGAGCATTTGCTTAGTTGATTTTCCACCTTTTTCAACAACACTTACCTGCGGAGATGGTGCTAGCCAAGGAGATTTGTCAATATCTCCAACAACAGAAAACGCAAATATATCATACCCCCATTTATTAGGTTTGCTTTTTCCGTTAACATCAATAGCAAAGATATTCATACCAGACCAACCACTCATCAATAAAATTGTTCCATCAGACAAAACATAAGCTTTTCTTGCTTTGGCAATTTCCTGTTTTCTCCACCAAAATGTTCCTGCAGTACTTACATTTACATCTTTATCAGAAGCATCATCATTTTTCTCTTTATAAATAGTGTCAGTTCCATTATATTCGGGAATACAACCTTGCTCCAAAGCTTTGTTTTCACAAATTTTAATTATTTTTACAGTCTTTTCAAATTCCGACATGAATTTTGTACATTCAGAATTTGCTCCATAAACATAAGTATCAGAATGCTCCCATTGTTTACAATTTCCTTCTTCTGTATATTCCAAACACCCCAAACCACCACGTGACTCTGGCCAAATATAACATTCCAAAGGGGCACCGTTATTAACTTCGACTTGCTTTATTGCTTGAGATACAAGAGAATAAGCTTTTTTAAATCGATTTTTTATAACGACTTTTTGATATTTATTTATTAAAGCAGGTAAAGTCAAAGCGGCAACTACCCCTATAACTCCAAGGGTGATTAAGACCTCTGCCAAAGTAAAAGCCTTTGGGGGTACACAAACTTTTGTATTTTTTAATAAGTTTACCATTTCTATCCTCCTGTTCTAATATTAGCACAAATTGTTCTTAATTTAGCACTAAACTAATTAAAATGCAAGAAAATTTTGAACAATCTAAAAAAATATTAAAAAACAAATTAGGAACACTTATAAAAAAGCATAGATTAGAACAAGACAAATCTATCAGCTTGATTTCTGCCGAAATAGGGATGACAAAATCAATGTGGGCAGACTTAGAAAAAGGGATTAAAGATCCTCAAATGAGTACTTTTCTTAGAATTTGTGAAGCATTAAACCTTAAACCACAAATAGTTTTAAATGAATTAATCGAATTATTAGGTAATAATTTTTCTATGATAGAATAAGTTGTATGAAAAAGATATTTCTTTTAATTTGTTTAACTTTTTTACTATCAATACAACAAGCGAACTCTGCCAGCATTAGCGATTATATTGACAAGCCATACGCCGGAATGGCTTATTCAATAGCATTAAAACAAGATATACCATTCCTTCTTATTTTTGCAGAACCTAGTAATGCAATTGTTTTACTCAGACTAATGCCACTAGTAAATATGGTTTATAATGACTACAAAGGACTTTACAATTTTTGCATAATTAATACGAGTGTTGAAGAAAATAATGAATTAGTAAACTATTTTGCGCCTAAAAAATTACCAGCATTGTACCTTATTGACACGCAAAATATGACATATACATTGATTGAGTCAAAATACTATAACAAAAACGCATTAAATAGAATATTAAAGGAATTTAAAAAAGAAACATTAATTACACCCCAAAAACAATAAATTTATAAAACTTGTCAAAAAAAAACGAAACGCACATGCGTTCCGTTTTTCATTTATTTTTTATTAAACAATCCTACTTATACTTTTGGAGCAGCGTTAGCAATAATGTCCATTTCATCTAATGATGCGTAAACTGCGTGGCATCCACAATCTACATACAAGATTTGACCTGTTGTACCTGTTGACAAATCAGATGCTAAATACAAACCTGCTTTACCAACATCTTCCAATGCAACGTTTCTGCCAAGAGGAGCTTTTGCAATTGCTGCTTTAAGCATTTTATCAAATCCTGAAATACCTTTAGCAGCAAGTGTTTTAACTGCACCTGCAGAAATACAGTTAACTCTAACACCTTTTTTACCAAGGTCAGCTGCCAAGTATCTCATTGAAGATTCAAGAGCTGCTTTAGCAACACCCATTACGTTATAGTTTGCAACAACATATTCAGAACCCAAATATGTAAGAGCGAAAATTGAACCGCCTTCATTCATGATAGGTTCAGCATGGTGGCATAAAGAAACTAGAGAATAAGCACTTACACCTAAAGCTAAATCCCAACCTGCACGAGATGTATCAATAAATCTACCTTGCAAATCTTCTTTAGCAGCAAAAGCAACGGCGTGAACAACAAAATCCAATTTACCGTAAACTCTTTCACATTCTTTAAATACAGCTGCAACTTCGTCATCTTTAGTAACGTCACAACTCATAATAATTTTTGCGCCCATATCTTCTGCGATAGGTCTAACACGTTTTTCCATAGCCTCACCTGCATAAGTAAATGCAATATCAGCACCTGCATCGTGTAGTTGTTTTGCAATAGCGTAAGCAATCCCGTGAGTATTAGAAACTCCGAAAATTACACCTTTTTTACCTTCCATTAGTTTCATAAGTTATATCTCCCTCTTTTTTACTAACTAAAATACGTGTCTATCGTAGCACGAACAGAAAAAAATGGCAATAACAGAAGTGAGAAGTGAAAGGTGAAAGGTGAGAAGTCCGTTTAGTTCGCTTCGCTCAAAAATAACATTGGTGCGATAGCACCTGTATTGGTCTTTTTACTTTTCACTCCTTTCGAAATTATTAACAATTGTAACAACATGCAAACATGCTGAAATCAGGGACTTTCGGAAGTTTTTATATATTTAAGAGAGTAAAAAAGAGAGCTAACTATGGGCGTTTCAAACGTAAACAATCTAAATAAAATTGATTTAACAAAGCTTGCTCTAGCGCAAAAAAGCAGACAGGCTAAGTCAAACCAACCTGCCTATATGCAAATGACAGGCTCAATTTTTAATGCTCCTGAAGTTAAACAACAACAAGAAACTACAAACTTAAATACTCTTAACACTAAAAAAAGTTTAAACGAATTAACTAAAAAAACTTCTACTTCTAACTCAACAACAAACAAAACAGAAGGCAAAGACAAAGAAGAAAATGTCGATCAAGGCAGCGTAAAATCTCAAGGTAATCAAGCTAAAAAAGGAACTACACAAACAGAAAAAGATTTTCGTGAAGTTAAAACAATCAATTCAGAATCAAAAAAACTTAACAAAGACATCAAACAAGAAGATAAAAAGTTCCAAGCTCAATTAAAACAACAACAAGCTGCTTTCCAAAAAGATAGCGCAAAACTTGAAAAACTATCTCAAGAAACAGAAGAAACTCAAACTGAAATTGACAACGCTCAAAATGAATTGGATAGTTTGTTAGGATCTTCAACTTTTACTATAAGCAGAGGCGATGGCACTCAAGGCGGTCAATCAACAAACCCTAATCAAGATAAAATCGACCAACTTCAAAAATTCATCGGTTCTAAATCAAACCTTGTTCAAAACAATGGCAAACAAATTTATTCATTGCAAAGAAGTTCTTCAAGAACACTTTCAAGAATGAATAGAACAAATGCAAACTTTGTAAAAATCCACAAAAAGAACACAAAAGCAATTCAACAAAACCAAAACGAAACAAGTAAC
>ENA-UERG01001439-UERG01001439.1-human-gut-metagenome-genome-assembly--contig:-NODE-1439-length-19783-cov-5.885162_pt1 | contig 19783 bp, 12 predicted proteins | sample MGYA00242954_ERZ507954 | MGnify/ENA primary metagenome ERZ507954 (study PRJEB26167, sample SAMN06115478) | human gut metagenome | host: Homo sapiens | place: China:Sichuan | collected 2015-01-21... | reverse complement strand
TGTACAGGTTAGCGACAACCGGACTGTTGGGTCTGGCAGCATTGGCGGGAACTGTTTCCCTCGAGGTCAGCGGCGCGACGCCGCGGCTCGTGGTGGGAATAGTCGTGGACCAGTTGCGCACCGACCAGATAGACCAGCTGCAGAGCCTTTTCGGCGAGAAGGGGTTCAAGGTGCTGATGCGCAACGGCGCGTACCTGCGCGACGTCGATTTCAAGACACCCGGCCTTGACGCGTCAAGCGGCACCGCAGCCGTCATGACAGGTTCATGGCCGGCCTATACCGGCGTGCCGACGGCATTGGTGTTCGACCCCGAATCGCAGACCATGCGCCCCCCGTTGGCCCGGCCCATGTCGAACGGTTCCATATCCAACGATTCGTTCACGCCCGAAGGTCTGCGTCTGTCCACCATCGCCGACGAACTGGCAATAGCCTCCGACGGCAAAGCCGTGATATACTCCGTGGCGGCCGACCCGCAGCAGGCCGTAATACTGGCCGGCCATGCGGCCACCAACGCCGTGTGGCTCAACAACACTTCCGGACTGTGGGCCACTTCGTCGTACTACGGCCTTCTGAACAACGCCACGAAACGGGTCAACTCCCGCACGGCTCCGGCTCACCAGATAGACACTGTGAAATGGCGTCCCCTGCCTGCCACGGCGCGACTCTGCACCAATCTGGCCAAGGGACCCGCTTTCGATTATAAATTCTCCTCGCGCGACCGCGACGCCTACCGCAAGTTCGGGCTCTCGCCGGCCGGCAACCGTGCCGTGACCGACATGGCCGTGGAACTGATCTGCCAGATGCCGGCCGACCCTGCCGCACAGGGCATGATCAATGTGGCATATACGGTAGCTCCCTACAAGTATTCGCTCGGCACCGGCACGGTGGAAAGCACCGACGCCTGCATCCGGCTCGACGCCCAGATAGGACGCATTATCGAAGCCGTGGACAAATACTGCGGCAAGGAGAACGCCCTGATTTGGCTCACATCCACCGGATATTACGACGCCACGGCCACCGAGGACAAACGGTTCCGCATTCCCGGCGGCGAATTCTCCGTGCGTCGCGCCCGCTCGCTGCTCAACTCATACCTCGTCGCACGCCACGGCATCGGCGACTATATCGCTTCGATACGCAACGGCAACGTCTACCTTGACTCCAAGAGCATAGAGGCACGCAACCTCGACCCCGTCACCATCGCCGACGAGGCACGCCAGTTCCTGGCACAGATGAGCGGTGTGGAGCAGACTTTCACGCGCCGCGAGATTCTGTCCCCCTCGTCGCCTGAGACCGACGCGCTGAACCTCGGCTACGACCCCAAACACGGCGGTGACGTCATAATCCGCCTGGCTCCCGGATGGAGCGTGGTGGACGAGGACGCTCCCGTGGCCTCGCACCAGAAACCGGTGCGCCAGATGCCCGTGATGACCCCGGCGTTCATCATGACGCCCGGCATCCCCGCCCAGAAAATAGACACTCCCGTGGAAGCGGCCGCCCTGGCCCCCACCCTGACCGACATATTGAGAATACGCTCGCCAAACGGCACCCGCGCACGGTCCATACCGCTGCAAAAATAACCAAAAAATCCCCTTGGGATTACCAAAAAAACGTATTTTCAATTTAACATCAGAATAAAGACACAACCATGAGTATATTAAAGAAACTTTTCGGCAACCAGTCGGAGCGCGCCGTGCGTCCGTTGTGGAACCGCCTCAATAAGGAAATCAAACCTATCTACAACGAACTCCAGTCGCTGAGCCACGACGAGCTTCGCGGCCGCATCGAGACCGTGAAGGGCCGCATCCGCGGCAACGCCCAGTCGTACAAGGACCACATCGACGAACTCCGCGCCAAGATCGAGACCCTGGATTACGAGAAGCGCGAGCCGCTGTGGAAGGAGATAGACCAGACCCGCGAGGACATGTTCGCCAACTACGCCAAGGATCTTGACGAGGCATTGCCCGAGGTGTTCGCCGTGGTCAAGGAGACGGCACGCCGTTTCGCTGAGAACGAAACCATCGAGGTGACAGCCACCGATGCCGACCGCAAACTGGCGACCCAGGGCAAGGATTTCGTCACCATCGAGGGCGACAAGGCCATATACCGCAACCAGTGGGTGGCCGGCGGCAACCTGATGAAGTGGGACATGGTGCACTACGACGTGCAGCTGATAGGCGGCATGGTGCTCCACGGCATGATGAACGGCAATAAGGTATCTAACAACATCGCGGAGATGGCCACCGGCGAGGGTAAGACCCTGGTGGCTACGCTGCCCGTGTTCCTGAACGCCCTTACCGGCGAGGGAGTGCATGTGGTGACGGTCAACGACTATCTGGCCAAGCGTGACTCCGAGTGGATGGGCCCGCTCTATCAGTTCCACGGCCTGACCGTGGGCTGCATCGACAAGACCGAGCCCAACAGCCAGGAGCGCCGCGACGTATATAACTCCGACATCACGTTCGGAACCAACAATGAGTTCGGTTTCGACTACCTGCGCGACAACATGGCCACCCGTGTGGAGGACCTGGTGCAGCGCGAACAGCATTACTACGCCATCGTCGACGAGGTTGACTCCGTGCTTATAGACGACGCCCGTACGCCTCTGATCATATCCGGTCCTATCCCCAAGGGCGACGACCAGATGTTCAACGAGTTCAAGCCCAATGTTGAAAAGATAGTGAACGCACAGCGCAAGCTGGCTCAGCAGCTTCTTCTCGAGGCCAAGGACAAGATCTCCAAGGGAGAGACCGAGGAGGGCGGTCTGGCGCTGTTCCGCGTCTACAAGGCTCTGCCTAAGCACGGCCCGCTGATCCGTTATCTCAGCGAGGACGGTATCAAGAACCTGATGCTGAAGGTGGAGGCCAAGTACATGGCCGACAACAACCGCGAGATGCCCAAGGCCGTAGAGCCCCTGTACTTCGTGATCGACGAGAAAAACCACAGCATCGAACTGACCGACAAGGGTATCGACATCCTGACCGGCACCACCACCGACCCTGATTTCTTCATCCTGCCCGACATCGCCGCCCAGCTCAGCGAGGTGGAGAACGAAGACCTGACTCCCGAACAAAAGCAGGAGAAGAAAGACTCGCTGCTGCAGAACTACTCCATCAAGTCGGAGCGCGTACATACCGTCAACCAGCTGCTGAAAGCCTACACCTTGTTCGACAAGGATGTGGAATATGTGATTGACGACAACAAGATCAAGATCGTGGACGAGCAGACGGGCCGTATCATGGAGGGTCGCCGCTACTCCGACGGACTGCACCAGGCCATCGAGGCCAAGGAAGGCGTCAAGGTAGAGGCCGCCACGCAGACCTACGCCACCATCACGCTGCAGAACTATTTCCGTATGTACCGCAAGTTGGCGGGCATGACCGGTACGGCCATGACCGAGGCGGGCGAGTTCTACGACATATATAAGCTGGAGGTAATCGAGATCCCGACCAACCGCCCCGTGATCCGCAACGACATGAACGACCGCGTGTACCGCACCAAGAAGGAGAAATACGCGGCCATCATCCAGGAAGTCGAGGACATGGTGAGCCAGGGCCGTCCGGTGCTGGTGGGTACCACCTCGGTCGAGATTTCCGAGCTGCTCTCCAAGATGCTGAAGCTGCGTCACATCCCTCACCAGGTGCTGAACGCCAAGCTGCACCAGCAGGAGGCCAACGTGGTGGCCCAGGCCGGTCAGAAAGGCACCGTCACCATCGCCACCAACATGGCCGGCCGTGGTACGGATATCAAGCTTAGCCCCGAGGTACGCGAGGCCGGAGGTCTGGCCATCATCGGTACGGAGCGCCACGAGTCGCGTCGCGTGGACCGTCAGCTGCGTGGTCGTGCCGGACGTCAGGGCGACCCGGGCAGCTCGGTCTTCTTCGTGTCGTTCGAGGACACCGTGATGCGTCTGTTCGCCTCCGAGCGCGTGGTGAAGATGCTGGACCGTCTCGGTTTCAAGGAGGGCGAGATGATCGAGGACCGCATGGTCACCAAGAGCATCGAGACCGCACAGAAGAAAGTGGAGAACAACAACTTCGGCATCCGTAAGCGTCTGGTGGAATACGACGACGTGATGAACGCCCAGCGTAACGGCGTGTACGGCAAGCGCCAGAACGCCCTGCGCGGCGAGCGCATCGGCATGGATATCGCCAACATCGTCTACGAGCTGGCAGGAGACATCGCCGGCGGCTCTTACTCCAGCTATGAGGACTTCAGCCAGGAGGTATATAAGACGCTTTCGATGGAGGTGCCCTTCTCGGAGTACGACTTCAGCCGCATGAGCACCGAGGAGATGACCGACCGTCTGTCAGACTCTGCAATGGAACTGCTGGCACGCCGCAAGGAGCAGATTGCCCACGCCGCGATGCCTTACATCAAGGACTTCGTGGAGGTGAACGGTGCTTCCGGTCCTGTAGGAGTACCCGTTACCGACGGCCGCAGGATGTTCAACGTGTACGAAGACCTGCAGAACTGCTACGACAACGAGTGCAAGCCTCTGACCAAGGCATGGGAGAAGGCCGTGCTGCTGAGCAGCATCGACCACGCATGGCAGGAACAGCTACGCGAGATGGACGAACTGCGTCATTCCGTACAGAACGCCGCCTACGAGCAGAAAGACCCGCTGGTGATCTACAAGATCGAGGCATTCGAGCTGTGGAAGAAGATGCTTTGGGACATGAACGCCAAGGTTGTCGGCACCCTGATGCGCGGACGTCTTGCCGCTCCCGACTACGAGGAGGCCAAGAAGGCCCGCGAGGCTCAGGAGGCCGCACGTGCCGCCGAGGTAGCGACCCAGCGCGCCCGCAGCTATAACCCATACGCCGGTTACAGCACCACACGCGAGACATACGAGGGCGAGAACGCCCAGCGTGAGGCCGCCAAGAACGCCACATACTCGTCGGGACCCAAGAAGCCCCAGCCCGCAAAGGCGCAGACCAAGGTGGGACGTAATGATCCGTGTCCCTGCGGTTCGGGCAAGAAGTACAAGAACTGCTGCGGCAAAAACCAATGACACCATAACTTCTTAAGCTATGAATGAACAATATTTCATCATCGTCGATGGACAGCAGAAGGGTCCCTACCCGCGCGAAGTGCTGCGGATGCAGGGCATGACCCCCGACACATACGTATGGCGCGAGGGCATGGACGGCTGGGCTCAGGCCTCGTCCATGCCCGAGCTGACCGCTCTGTTCGCCGAGGGTCAGGAAACGATCTTCCCTAACTCCGAGCAGCAACCTCAGCAACAACCCCAGCCCGGACAGCAGTATGGCCCGCAGCAACCGCAATACGGCCAGCAGCCCAACTACGGGGCGCAGCAGGGTTACGGCCAGCAGCAGCCGCAATATGGCCAGCAGCCTTATTACGGTCAGCAGCAGTACTACGGTCAGCAGTACGGCAACCCGTATCAGCAGAACATGGGCTGCAACGTGCGGCCGCACACCAACTGGCTGCCCTGGGCCATCGTGTCCACGGTACTGAACTGCATATTCAGCTGCATCGGCATCATATTCAGCATAATAGGCATAGTCCAGGCCAACAAGGCCAACAACCTGTATCAGATGGGCAACAACGTGGAGGCCGACGCCGCCAATTCCAACGCCAAGGTAATGACCATCATCTCCTTCGTGTTCGCAGGTCTTGGCATACTGGTGCTCATCAGCCTGATCGGAACCGGGGTAGCCGGATTCATGGGTGCCATCGAGGCTCTGGACGCAATGTAATATAGATGGCTACGGCTTATTATGCAATGTTGGGCGATCGTCAGGTCGGCCCGATGACTCTTAAGGAACTGGCGGACCTGGGCATCCGTCCCGACACCTATATATGGTGCAAGGGGATGCCCGACTGGGAGCGTGCCGACGAAAACGGCGACGTGTGCCGCTTCTTCCGCCGGCGTCTGGCGGAACTGCGTCACCCTTCGCCCAAGGCCTCGCTGCCGGCTGCAACGGACAATCCATCAGGTAATGCTCCGGAACAGACCGATACATACGATGCCGTGCCGCCAAAATTCCGGTACTATTTTCAGAAAAGCGGCGCGCCTGCCCCGGAAAAGGCGGATCATGATCCTGCAGACCACGATCCTTCCGTCCCTCCGCCGTCAGGCCTGCTGTTCTTCGCTACCGTAGTCACCGTTTTATGCTTCTTCCCTACCGGCATCATGGCCATATATTGCGCTTTCAACGCCCGTAAGGCATGGGAAGAATCAAACAGAAGCGTATCGAAGTCGTCCAACCACCTGTACTCCGACCAGGAACGCGAGCACCTGCGCGCCACCATGGCCGACTACGTGCGCAAAAGCAAGATGTGGATCGGCATCACCCTGTGTGCCGGACTGATATTATATGCAGTAACTTTCTTTAGACCATGAACATACCTGCATTCGTAAAGGAACATGTCATAGAACGCGACCAGTCGCTGTTCGCCCCCGATATACTCGCCCGGCACGATGAACTGGAGCGTGAGATAAAAGGTAAATCCGTGTTGGTGGTAGGCGGTGCCGGCTCGATCGGCTCCTCGTTCATCAAGGAGGTGCTGAAGTTCCATCCCTCCGAACTGGTGGTGGTGGACCTCAACGAAAACGGTCTTGCCGAGCTTACCCGCGACCTTCGCTCGGATTCCGGCATTACGGTGCCTCCCGTATTCCTGACATATACGCTTGACTTCGCGAGTCCGGTCATGGCCGAGATATTCCGCGAGCACGGCGGCTTCGACATCGTGGCCAATTTCTCGGCCCACAAGCATGTGCGCAGCGAGAAAGACCGCATTTCCGTGCGCGCCCTTCTGGAAAACAACGTAATCAAGGCGCGTGGATTTCTGGACTTGCTTGAACAGTATCCGCCCCGGCATTTCTTCTGCGTCTCCACCGACAAGGCCGCCAATCCCGTGAACATCATGGGAGCGTCCAAGCGCGTGATGGAGGACCTGATCATGGCATACCGCCCGAAGTTCAAGGTGACGACGGCACGATTCGCCAACGTGGCATTCTCCAACGGATCGCTGCCGGCCAGCTTCATCGACCGCATGGCCAAGAACCAGCCCCTCGTGGCGCCCAAGGACGTGAAGCGATATTTCGTATCTATGGAGGAAAGCGGCCAGATATGTATGCTGGCGTGCATTCTTGGCAATAACGGCGAGGTGTTCTTTCCGAAACTCGGCAAGGAAAAACTGAAGACATTCTCCGAGATATGCGATGCGTTCCTTAAGGAATCGGGTTTCGGCAAACATGAATGCGCCAACGACGACGAGGCCAAGGCGTTCGCGGCGGCCAATCTGCCGGGTCCTGTTTACCCTGTCGTGTATTTCGACAGCGACACCACCGGCGAGAAGGATTGCGAGCAATTCACCGTCAGCGGCGAGACTACCGACATGGACCGCTTCAAGTCATTGGGAGTGATTACCGAGACTGACAACCGGTCGCGCCAGGCGGTGGACGGCCTGATCGACGACCTGGAGAACCTTTTCTCCACAGGCTCATATTCAAAAGCCGACATAGTCAAGGTATTGGCCGCATATCTTCCCAATTTCCATCACGAGGAATTAGGCAAGAACCTGGACGATAAAATGTAGAGCGCGATGTACGTACTGGTTGGAGGAGGCGGCCACGCCCGCTCGGTCATAGAGGCGGCCGGCGACACGATGTTCGGAGGCTATGTGGCTCCCGGGGAATCGGCCGAGTCTCCCGGCGTACCGTATCTCGGCACCGACGAGCAACTTCTGTCAGGCGAGATTGATTCTAATGCAGCCGTACACATAACCGTGGGCATAGACCATGGATGCCATCTCGACATCAGGCGCAAGGTCATAGACAGGTTCGCTTCGTTTCCTGCGGTGACTGTCATTGCCGATCATGCTGTGGTGTCACGTCATTCGCACGTGGGCGAAGGCTCGGCAGTAATGAACGGAGCAATCGTGAACCGCGCCACCGTGGGGCGACACTGCGTCATCAACACCGGAGCCATCGTGGAGCATGACTGCAGACTTGGCGACAATGTATTTGTCGCTCCGGGAGCCATTCTCTGCGGAGAGGTCACAGTAGGCGACAATGCGTTTATCGGCGCCGGCGCCGTGATTCGCAACGGCGTATCCATCTGCGCGGGAGCATCCGTGGCCATGGGATCGGTCGTAATAAGGAACATAACCAAACCCGGCCTTTATGCCGGAAATCCAGCAAGATACGTGCCATGCTGAAACCAAATCACACCATCATAATAGCCGAAATAGGCGTCAATCACGGGGGCGACCTGCAGCGGGCCGTCTCTATGGTGCACCTTGCCAAAGAGGCCGGCGCCGACTATGCCAAGTTCCAGACTTTCAAGGCCGAGAACTTGGTGTGTGCCGATGCGGGCCGCGCCGAATATCAGGAGCGCAATTGCGGCGGCGACGAGAGCCAGCTTCAGATGCTGCGCCGTCTTGAACTCAAGCCCGAGGATTTCAAGGTCCTGGCGCGTGAGTGCCGCGACACCGGCATCGGATTCCTTTCATCACCCTTCGACATCGAGAGTGCCGACTTCCTGGCCGGTCTCGATATGGATTACTGGAAAATACCGTCGGGCGAGGTCACGAACCTGCCGATGCTGGAGCGTATCGCGCTTTACGGCGGTCCGGTGATCATGTCCACCGGCATGTGCGACATCGACGAGGTGCGCCAGGCAGTAAAGGTGCTGACCGACAACGGCGTGGAGCGTGAGGCCATATATCTGCTGCACTGCAACACCCAATATCCCACGCCGGCCGAGGACGTGAACCTCAGCGCCATGGAGCAGCTTGCCACTCTGGGATGCGGTGGCGTGGGATTCAGCGACCACACCGAAGGCATTGCCGTGCCGATATCAGCCGTGGCCCGTGGAGCGAAGATAATAGAGAAGCATTTCACTTACGATAAGACGGCTTCGGGTCCCGATCACCGAGCATCAGCCGACCCCGAAGAATTCAAGGCCATGACCGAGGCTATCCGCATAGTGGAGAAGGCCGTGGGTTCGGCCGAGAAGCATGTGACGCCCAGCGAGAGTTCCAATCTCAAAGTGGCACGCAAAAGCATCGTGGCGCGCAAGCCTATCCGTGCCGGCGAAACGTTCACGATACGGAACGTGACCGTAAAACGCCCCGGCACCGGCATATCGCCCATGCGCTGGTACCAGGTGATCGGACAGAAGGCTTCGCGCGATTTCAACACCGACGAACTCATAACCCTCTGACCATGGCCCGCAAACTGAAAGTATGCATATTCACCGGCGCGCGCTCGGAATACGGTCTGCTGCACTGGATCATCACCGACATGGAGCGTGATCCGGACATCGAGCTGCAGCTGATAGCCGGAGGCGGTCACCTGTCGCCCGACCAGGGCATGACGGTGCGCCAGATCGAGGCCGACGGCCATCACATTGACAGAAGGGTGGAATTCCTTCTGTCTACCTCCACCGACACAGGCATTGCCAAGTCGACGGGGATGTGCGCCATATCCATAGCAGACGCGCTGTCCGAACTGCGCCCGGACGTATTGCTGGTGTTGGGCGACCGTTATGAGCTGTTGGCCGTATGCAGCGTGGCCCTGATACTCAACATACCGATAGCCCACATCTCCGGCGGCGACATCACGGAGGGCGCCATCGACAACCAGATACGCGACGCCGTCACCATGATGGCCGACCTGCACCTGCCTTGCACCGAACCGTCGGCAGAACGCGTCAGAACCATTACCGAGGGCCGCAAGCCCGTGGTGAATGTAGGCGAACCGGGGCTGGAGACTTTCGTACGCACCGCCCCTATGTCGCGAGCAGAACTGGCCGCGGATTTAGGACTTGACGCTGACCGCCGCTGGATTCTCTGCACCATGCATCCCGAGACAAAGGCCACGATGGAAACAAGCATGACCATTGCCCGCAATGCAATCGAAGCCATGGCCGAACTGCCCGATACCGAGGTGGTGATCACAGCCGCCAACGCCGATGCCGGCGGAGCGGAACTGAACGATTACTACCGCAAGGTGTGTGACGGCACTCCCATGTTCCGGTTCATCCACTCGTTGGGACACCGCCGGTACCTCTCGATGATGCGCCAGGCTTACGCCTTGGTGGGCAACACCTCCAGCGGAATCCTTGAGACTCCGTTTGTCGGGGTGCCGACCGTAAACATCGGCGACCGCCAGAAAGGGCGCCATCTGTGCGCCAACGTCATCACACCCCGTGGCATATCAAAGGAAGATATCGCCGAGGCTCTAACACTGATTCCCGACACTCATTATCCCTCGGATTCTTATTTCGGCGACGGTCACAGCGCACAGCGAGTAATAGCTGAAATCAAAGCCCGTTATCTATGAATACACTCGTAATCATACCGGCACGCGGCGGCAGCAAGGGAATTCCGCACAAGAATATCCGTCCGTTAGGCGGCAAGCCGCTGATATGCCACGCCATAGACCAGGCGCGCTCGGTGGCTGCTGACGCCGATATATGCGTCACAACCGATGACCCTGAAATTATCCGCACCGTAGAGGATTACGGGCTTCATGTGCCTTTCGTGAGGCCGGCCCGGCTGGCCACCGACACATGCGGCACTTACGAGGTGTTGCTTCATGCCCTGGACCATTACGAGCAGCAGAGAATCCATTATGATGCCATCGTGTTGCTGCAGCCCACTTCGCCGTTCCGCCGCCCGGAGGACATCAGGGGCGCCCTGGCGCTGTTCGGGCCGGGCACCGACATGGTGGTGAGCGTCACAGCCGCCAAAGCCAATCCTTACTACAATTGCTTTGAGGAGGATGCCGACGGTTTTCTGAAGCTGTCGAAAGGAAACGGGCAGTATGTACGCCGCCAGGACGCCCCCGAAGCCTGGGAATACAACGGCGCGGTGTATGTGATAGACCCCCGAGCGCTCCGCAAGTCTCCCCTGTCCAAGTTCACGCACATCCGCAAATATGTGATGGACGAAATTCATTCGCTGGACCTCGACACCATGCTGGACTGGAAGATAGCGGAACTGATGCTGAAAGAGGGTATGTTGGACCATAACGAGAAATGAAAATGAAGATCGAGGATTACACCATAAATGTGTCGGAACCGATACGCGAGGCTCTGAAGCGTCTGAACCTGGTTAAGTCGCGCTCCATGACGCTGTTCGTGGTTGACGACAATGGCGTTATGGTCGGCACACTGACCGACGGCGACGTGCGCCGCGCGCTGATAGCCGGACATGAGGTCAACAGCCCGGTCGGAAACGCCATGCACCGCGATTTCTCGTATCTCCGTTCGCTGTCTCAGGCATACGAAGTGAAGCAGATGCGTCAGCGTGGCATTCTGCTGGTGCCGGTACTTGATGCCGCACACCATATTCTTGATGTGATAGACCTGACACGCGCCAAGGCAGCACTGCCGGTCGATGCCGTGCTGATGGCCGGCGGCAAGGGTGAACGCCTGCGTCCCCTGACTTTGACCACCCCAAAACCATTGCTAAAAATCGGCAGCAAGCCCATCATAGACCTAAACATCGATGCGCTGGCCAAATATGGCGTGAAGGATTTCTCCGTAACGGTCAACTACCTGAAAGAACAGCTGATGGAGCATTTCTCAGTGCCGACCGAAGCCGGCGCCAACGTGAATTGCGTGGCCGAGACGCAGTTTTTCGGCACCATCGGGTCGCTGACGCTTGTACCGGAATTTCACAACGACACCATATTGGTGATGAATTCCGACCTGCTGACCGACATTGACTACGAGGACTTCTACCTGCATTTCAGGCAGACCGGCGCCATGATGTCGGCGGCGGCCGTACCTTATACTATCTCGGTGCCTTACGGAATCTTTGACATTGACGGCAGGAATATCCTTGGCGTGGAAGAAAAACCAGTCTATAACATGTACGCCAACGCCGGCATCTATCTGATTCGCCGCGAGGCGTTGCGTTACATCCCCGAAGGCAAGGTATTTAACGCCACCGACCTGATACAGGCCCTCGTGGCCGACCATCAGCCCGTGATCCGCTATCCCCTCACCGGCCTCTGGATCGACATAGGCACCCCCGACGAGTACCGCAAGGCCCAGGACCTGGCCAAACACTTGTAGAATATCAAAATAATTTGTAAATTTGCAACCGAAACCAACGGCACATATTTTAAGTGTTGACATTTTCGGTTTCAATACCAACATTACGCGGTAGTAGCTCAGTTGGTAGAGCATCAGCTTCCCAAGCTGAGGGTCGCGGGTTCGAGCCCCGTTTACCGCTCAAATAATTCATCATATATTGACTCCGCACCTCGTCGATGCGGAGTCGTTTTTTAAGGTCTGTCCATAACATTATCGTTGCAATTCAGATTATTTTATTATCTTTGTGCGTTGAATACTAATACTTTCTTCAACAGACTAAAACGCATCACCTTTTTTGACCGACATCGTTATGAAAATAAAATTATCCCGACTGCTGAACTTCGAGGTTATTCTTTTCTCAGTATTACTGATCGTGCTGCTCGTGGACGTTATGATGCCGACACGCAAGCCCAGGCTCAGCGAACAGACATTCAGCGTGCCGACAGCCACCAAAATGACAGCGGAGTTCGATAAGGATGATGCCGTCAAGGTCCCTGTCGCCGCCGGGACCGAGGTGCAGATTGCCGGTTATTCGGGCGACGGTCTGTTTCTGAAATATCTCGCCGTCACGCCCGACGGCACTCGCGCATTTCTGCGCCCCGACCAGATAGACATACCCGTCATCCCCAAATACGGACCCGCCAAAGGTCAGAAAGTGAAAGTGACCAAAGCCTTGTTCCACGACTCCGGCGAAGTTAAGGATTTCGAAGGCGTGACCGAGGACGGCACCAAGGTGGAACATCTCGGATCCACCAATTTCCTCCCCGTATTTGATGGCGTGAACAAGCTGGCATTCGAGGCCGAGCCGCGTCAGGCCATCATGACCAAGGAGAAATTCGAATCGAAACTGTCTGAACTGACGCTTGATAACTGCGAGAAACTCATCGGCCCCGCGCAACTTAATGTGCCCGACGGCAAGGGAGGACGTCGCGTCTCGTTTTTCGTCAACACACTTGATAAAGCTGACGGCCATCTGTATCTGCCGTCCGTCACGTTCGACGCCGAAGGCAAAGCCGTCAGCCACACCTATAAGCACGCCCGCTACCGCAACGGATATGCCCTGAAATATCTGCCGGGGACCGACAGGATAGCCGATATGCCGCTCACGTCGTGGCTGATACGGTCCAACCTCTATCGTGCCACCAGATTCGGCGACGGCGCCATACAGACCGTGCTGAAATATATAGTCTACATATTCGGATTCATCGGGGAGCTGATTTGGATATTCTGCCTCGGAGCGTTACCCGTGGCCTTTATCTGGGCGCTGATGCACTGGCGCTATGCGTTCTATCCGTTGGGCGACCGTATGCTGCTGCTCCTGGCCGCAGTGGTCGGCATCGTATCGGCTTATTACTGGTACGTGTGTCTGATACTGTGGGGTGCTTACGCATTGTTCGCGCTGCTGATGATGCCTGTGGTATATTTCATTTACAAGATTGTGGCATGGTCGCTCGACAACGACGTGCCGCACCGCCGCTGTCCCAAATGCCGCCGTCTTGACACCATCTGTTATACCAGCACCGACAGTCTTGGCTCCACCACAAGTATGCGCGATGCCTCGGAGGACTGTGTGGTCAAGGATAACAGCACCGCCACCGAGGAATACACACACGTGAAATACAAGGACGGTTTCAGCATGAAAACCAACCGCACCCTGATCACAAACATTAATCAGGACATGGAAACGACCACCTACCGCCAGCAGGTGCGCACCGACCAGTACCGCGAGCACTTCCGGTGCAGTTGCTGCGGCTACAAGGAGGACCGTCTGCGCAGTCAGAGCACAGTGCTGTCGTCCAAGCGCACCGGCATCAGCCGCTGGCGCAACCGCGACACCATCGTCACGAAGCTCCCGAACCAGTAAAATCACAACCCCCAATCGAATAATAGCCAAAAGTGGTATTTTCAACCCACTTTCGGCTATTATTCGATTATTATCTGACCTCTTATACTAATTTATTCTGCGGCAATGGCCCAGGCTGTGATGTTGCGCTCCGTCGATGAGAATTCCACTCCTACCTTGACCACGGTGCGGGAATCGGCAAGATAGCGGTCGGCGTAATGTTTTTCGTCAATCTGGGCTAACGCGGTCTCAGGCGATTTGTCTACCTTGAACTCCATGACATAGATGTAGCTGTCGGTCTCCACCGTCATGTCGATACGGCCGAGTCCGGTGTGCAGCTCGCACTGCACGCTCATGCCCATCAGCTTGCACACGATATACATCAGGTTCCTGAAACTGTCTTCATGCACTTTATCGTCCGTCTCATTGTACGGCATACCTGCAGGGAGAGCTTTCAACAGCTTCATAAACTCATCTATGTCACCTTCCCTCAAAGTCTGTACAAATCGTGTAACCTTAAAGTTTGATTTGGCATCGTCTGCATTGACATAATATGGAAGCAACGCTTTCAGGAAACCTCGTTCCACTTCTTCGTTAGGGAAACCGAGCTTATATTCCGTTTCTAAGTCATACTCTGTACCTTTGATGGTCAGGTATCCGCTCTGAAACAACAAAGGTATCGGATCTTTCCTTACCGGATCCAATCCCATAAGCTCGCTTTCCGTTCTAACGGCTCCCTCCACATGCGTAAGATCCGCCCCGGTTTCCCTCAACAATTCTATCAGCATAGTCGGTGTGGCCGTCATGAACCAATAGTCTGCAAAACGCTGCGATTCCATCACATTCAACAGACTGAATGGATTATAGACACCCTCGGTTTCTTCTTCGGAGAATCGATAACCGTCGTAATTTCTCTTAAGTTTGGCTACAGTGTCTCTGAACGATGCATGTTGACGCTCGGCAAGCAGTTCTATGCCCGGACGCATCGTCTCGATTAATTCCGACTCTGTCACACCGCAAATGGAATTATACTCAGGCTCCAGTGTAAGATCCCTTAAATTATTGAGGTCGGAGAAAACACTGACCTTGCCGAATTTCGTCACTCCTGTCAGAAAAGCGAACTTGATGTAAGGGTCACAGCTTTTCAACACTCCGTAAAAGCCTTTGAGCAGGTCGCGAAAAAGATTCTGTCGATCCTCCCTTTCCTTGATTAGATTCTGTAACAACGGTTTGTCGTATTCATCTATGAGCACAACGACTTGCATCCCGGTTTCCCTATACACTGTCCGTATGATGTTGGCAAACCTGATTTCAACATCACTAATGTCGGGTTTTATTCCAAATTTTAGCTCCCAGCTTTTAAGATAACTGTCCAATTGATTATACAGCGAGTCGTTGTCCCGTGTATAGTCTTTGGCATTCAGATCTATATGCAGGACCGGATATTTCTCCCAGGCTATGTCGTCGTGACTGTCGATGGCAAGTCCTTTGAACAGCTCGCGCTTGCCGAGGAAGAAAGCCTCCAGCGTAGAGAGCAGCAAGCTCTTGCCGAAACGTCGCGGACGGCTAAGGAAATAATACTTACCCTTGCTGACAAGTTTGTAAATGTACTCCGTCTTGTCGATATAAAGGTAATTTCCGGAAATTATCTCCGAAAAACTCTGAATTCCTATCGGGTATTTAGTCCTTGTCGTCATATCGAAGTAGTATGATTAATTTACACTTAACTCTATTGAATTAATCTAACCTACAAATTTAAACAAAAAAATCTGATAATATGACAATCAATTTGATTTTCAATTCAATTCCAATCCAGAAGTCAAATAATAATTTAATGCTGTGCATCAGTATTCTGAAACTATCAAGGTAAAGAAGCGGGTTGCCCGGATGGACAGCCCGCTTCATCATTATTATTAAAAAAATTTGCCAGACTTCTACTACTTTTAAATCTTTTCAACTCGGGAGACTCATCAACGCACATTCATCTTAACTGCACGGTTGCCTACCGTCAGGATGTAGATGCCTGAATATGGAGCTGACAGAACCGCAGTGCCATTACACGATGTCATACAATCTATCCGACGCCCCTCAAGGGAATAGAGACAGACCGGCGTGTCAGAGGAAATACCTGAGACAGATATCCGACAGTCGGATACAGATACTGTAAAGTCATCGGAATTGATGTTACCAACGGAAGTTGGTTCATTACGCGGAACATCGTATGATATAAACGATACATCAGGCGACTTACAGTTCACTCCGGCCTTGTTGCTCAATCGGATATTAGTCACCTTTATGGTCGTCTCCTCATAATCCGTACCGGAATATCTCAGAGTGAATAATTCTCCGGCATTACCGGAAATAGGAGTATTGCTCAGAGAGAAAATAACCACTCGATAAATTCCTTCGCTTATTTGGGCTACGCTTGCAGTGTGACCGGATGCCCGCGTTGACAGTACAAGATCCTGCTGCGTGGCAGTCATTCCAGATATCCATTCTATATCCATCTGTACAGCCACGATTTCGCTGGTATTCTCCATGCCCACACTCACGGCAAAGCCCGATTTATCGGCATTGGCAACGCCGGTCACGGTCAACGTATTCGGCTCATATATCCGACCGCTTACGTTTACGGCAGTCATCGTATTATCGGCATCGTTGGAGTAAATGTTCATGATTCCTGAATAGGATCCCTGTTCAGCTGCCACATGTCTCACCGTCAATTCCGATGAACTGTATGCCGGGATAGTCAGCGGCAGTTCTTGAGCGATTGAGAAACCATCGCTCAGGAATACCACCCTGTCAATCACCAACGGCGCGTCACCGTTGTTGCTCACCGGGAATGTGCTTTCAGCATATTCTCCTATAGGTTGCTGACCCATATCGAATGTCGACGCACAGCTTATATGCGGCGCGGCAAGCACCACATAAGCGCCCGATGTCGCGGATGTCATATTCTCGCCTGACACATTTGCAAGCTTGACATTCTCCGGATTCAGATAGTGATAACCTCCACGGGCGTCCGCTTTCAGTTTAAATGACAGCAAATCTCCGTCATTGTGGTTGACAACAGCATTCCCTGGATGGAACATCAGTACACGCAGCTTTCCGTCAGCCACACTTGCATTTACAGTATGACCTGCAGCTCGGGTCGCAGGCGTGGCACTTCCGGCCACGTACGTAAATCCTTCGGGCAGCGTTATCGAGAAATCTGCGGCCGTGATAGGTTCCATGTTGTTCATGGTCATCTTTACCTCGACCTCGTCGCCCGACACCGCCGATACTCCCTGCAGATGCAGCTCGTTCACGGAATAAGGCACGGCCTTCACAGACACAGTGGTGTTGCCGTTCACGGCATCGGAAACTACCGTAATATTTTCCGACACTGATGCCGTCCTATCTACCGGTGTATATGTCAGTGTAACGTATTTAGACTCTCCTGCCTGGATGTCTACCGAAGCCGGAGTTATCGTCATTACATCGGAAGAGGAATTAAACCTGTTGACATGCAGAGTCGCATTGCCGGTATTGCGTAATTCGATCTGATGGGTATAGCTGCTGCGGATCGGAACACGTCCGAAATCAATCTCTGTAACAGGCGTTCCCAACTTCGGAGCCACTACCGAGGCCGTGAAATTGGCCGTAGTTACCGTAACTGATGATCCGTTGGCATCACTCAACTTGACGCGAGGTGCCAGCAAATAATCGCCCGGTTCATGGCCAGCCTTCAACTTGAAAGAGAGGAGCTCGCCGTTTCCCGAAGGGATCTCGGTCAACGAGGAATTATAGACCAATATAACCAGTTTACGTCCGTTCTGCGCGGCACTCAGCGAATGCGACGAGAGGCGCGTGCCCGATGCCATGCAGGAACCGGCCACGTATGACAGGGTCTCCGGAAGGTCAATATCGATTTCGCCAGCTACAATTCCTGCATCATTTGTCAGTGATACGGGAATAGTCATCTCGCACTCGGGAACGGCCGAGCCGTCCCCGAGTGCGAGGGTATTGCCGGCATGAAGCAGCCCGATGCAACTCCATACCGACAATAATGTTATCAATAGCCTGGTCATCGCGATCACTTCTTGATAACTTTCACGGTCTGCATCAGTCGGCCGTCGACCTTCATGCTCAGCAGATAGAAGCCATTGCCTACCGATCCGGCATTCAGCTGCATCATATTCTCGCCATAACCAAGGTAAGCATCAGCGGAAAGCACAACTGCACCCGAAAGCGAGGTAAGTTCAAGCTCTACCCTGTGCATTCCTTCCTTGCCTATCATCACCGGAACATTCACGACGTCAACGAACGGTACCGGCCATACCTTGCCCATCTGCATGCATTCCAATGCTCCGACACCGCTGAAGTTGGTGGCGTCGGCGGCCATGATTTTCTTACCAAAGCTGTCGGACAGTACCAGCCGATCGATCGAGGCGTTGCCGACACGCACAAGCGCATGACTGCCCGCGGGAACACTCTTGCCGCTGAGCGAGAAGCCTAAGAACAGATAATTACCCTGCTCGTCCATATCGCCCATAGTCTCGAAACCGTTAAGGCCATCCAACGGAGTTACGGCCGTGTCGGCATTGATGCCGTTGAGAAGTACCTGCACGCCGGCGATGCCGTTTGCAGACTCGACATAAAGGATTCCGTCCTTGACCCAATAGCTTGCCGTCGCGGCTGCCGAAGCATCCGGAGCGCCAGCCTTATTGATGATATTGACAGTGCCTACGACATCAAGGATATCGATTTCGGCATCGGCGTTTACATCGGCGGCGTCAAAGATGAACGGCTGCGGATTCTGACCGAGCATATACGCCACCTCGGTTACGATGTCAGATACGTCAACATCCATCGAACCGTTGGCATCACCCTTGGCAGCCGTGAGCGGAGTAACGGCTACGACTTTGGAGGGTGAATTCTCGGACAGCGCCGTTGTCATCACCTTGTAATAATAGCAATAGGTCGTGCCCGGCACTACATCGTAGTCAGTGAATTCCTCCTTGTCGAGAAGAGCCGGATTGATGCGGACGGTATCGCTCACTGCACGGGTATCGTCGACAGTGTAACGGTACAGGTTGTAGCCCAACAGGTCGTTGACATGTTCCTCAGGGCTCTCCCATGTCAGGTCAACCTTGCCGAGACCGGCAGTAGCCTCGAAACCGTTGCTCATGGAACCTGCGGACTGCACGTTGACACGGAAACGGCGGTTCTCCACGGGTATCGGGAAGAACTCGTTGTCCTGGGCATCCGACACATAGATGGTGTTAACGCCATCTATGTTGTCACGGCCCATAATTGTAAGTTTAGCGGTGTAGATATCGCCGGCTTCGTTCCAGGAACCGCCACCAATTGATGTCTGTGTATAGGGAGGACGAACACCCATGGCGATCATAGGCTCTACAGCCTTGTTCATCGGGCGGTTGAAGTAAACCTTAACCTCATGTTCGCCGACGCCCAACGGAGGCATCTGCTCATATTCATCCTGCGCGTCATAGCCGTTCACGACCACTTTCCATACGATACCGTGTGCCTCCGCAACAGGCTTGGTCAGCATATTGGTTAAATCGTATTCTCCGAATGATGAAAATCCGGGAGTGTGGATGTCAAACACATTCTCTCTTGCTATATCTTGCCGTGATGTACCAAGATAACTCGGTGAATCAGACGTATATATTTGCGGCTCCTCCGAATAATATGCAATTGAATAATATTTATCCACCGCCTGTGAATAATTATTAAAACTATTACAATCATCCATTATACTACCATCTATACAGTAATTTGATTCCAAACTCCATTTATCTAAAATATTATTAGAAACATTGCAACTCTTCAAGTGAGCTTCTTTAAAAACTTGGAACCC
>ENA-UERG01001436-UERG01001436.1-human-gut-metagenome-genome-assembly--contig:-NODE-1436-length-19806-cov-5.485985_pt1 | contig 19806 bp, 15 predicted proteins | sample MGYA00242954_ERZ507954 | MGnify/ENA primary metagenome ERZ507954 (study PRJEB26167, sample SAMN06115478) | human gut metagenome | host: Homo sapiens | place: China:Sichuan | collected 2015-01-21... | reverse complement strand
TGTCATCCTGAGCGGAGCGGCATGACGGATGGACGGGTGAGCAATACAGCCCTGCCCGCCGCGCAGTCGAACCCCGCAGGGGCGCCCGCAGGCGGGATCTCGGCACTTTTTAAGGCACTTTTATGAACAAGTCAAGCACAATCTAAGGATTCAAAGCTTCTCAATCAATAAACACATACTCCCGCGTTCCTGTTTTCGGGTAGCCGGAGAGGTCAGCGCCATAGAGGTCGGAACGTTTGGATTTGAGGAAACTCATCTGGCTGTCGGTCATCAGATAGGTTTCGTAGTCCGCTTTAATCCATTCGTCCACGCGCGTTGCGTCGTAGTAGTACCACACGGGAGAAGCTTCTGTTCCGATATTGACCATCGACCAATAGTGCGAGTTCGCCTGTCCGCTGTCGGGCGCTTTGAAGATATCCTTATTTTCGATCCCGAGCCGCGCAAAGAACGCTTTGGAGAGCGAATAGTAGGTAAAGCAGTCGCCCGCGCGTTTCTCCAGAGCGTCATACGCTCCGCGCACCCAATCGCCCTTATCGGAAGTACCGTCATAGCGGATATGGTTGCGGTCATGGACGTACTCCCAGATCCGTTGCACCTGATCGACCTTGGAAAGCCCCTTCAAGCCCTCTTTTTCGATAATCGGGTCGAGCTTTTCCCAGAGCATTTCCTCGCTGATCTTATTGTCGTAGACATTGACCTTGGATTCCACGGTGGTCTTTTTCCCCGTGCGGTCGATTGCGGTGTAGGTGATGAGATACTCCCCCACCGTTTCAAGGTCGACCTGCGAATCGTCCACCGTCAACTCGATTTTGCCGTCGCAATCGTCCGTCACGGTCACGCCGTCGCGGTACGCCACGGCTTCGCCCACGGAGACCGCGATCACCCGCACGCCCGAGATCACGGGCGACTCCTTGTCCACGGTCACGTCCACCGTTGCGGTCTTTTTTGCACTTCTCCCGCCCGCTGTGCGGTAAACAAGTGTGGTTTCGTAGGACTTGGTCATCATGGTTTTTTCGTGGTTCGGGAACGGATTGTCGGATGCAAAGGTGACGGACGCGCCCTCGGCAAGGTCGGGGTAAAAGTCCTCCGCCTCCGGCCATGCTGTTCCGAGCGCCCATTTGAGCACCTTCGGCTCGGGAATCGCTTCCCGCCGGCATGCGGGCAACAGCAAAAGCCCTGCGCCGACAAGAGCCAACAGCAGAGATAACGCAAGCAGGTTATGTCGTGCGTTACACTTCCTCACGGTCAACACCTCCGTGTCCGATTCCGAATTTCAGAGCAGGTGAATCCCCGCCGCGCGGCAGGCTTCCACGGTTTCCGGACTCCAGTACGAGGACTGCACCTCCCCGATATGTGCCTTGCGCAAAAAGAACATACACATCCGCGACTGTCCGATACCGCCGCCGACGGTATAGGGCAATTCCCCCGCCAGCAGCGCCCGATGGAACGGCAGTTCCGCGCGCTCCTCGCAAAGGCTTTCGGCAAGCTGACGGCGCAGAGCGTCCTCATCCACGCGAATGCCCATGGAAGACAGCTCCAGTGCGATATCCAGCACGGGATAATAGACAATGATATCGCCGTTGAGCGTCCAGTCGTCGTAGTCGGGCGACCGTCCGTCGTGCGGCGCGCCGCCCCTCAGTTTCCCGCCGATGCCCTGCAAAAAGATCGCGCCGTGCCGTTTTGCCGCAACGTATTCGCGCTCCTTCGGCGTTTTGTCGGGCATTTCGTCCTCCAACTCCTGCGCCGTCAGGAAGGTGATCTTCTCGGGAAGCAGGCTTCCGATAAAATCGTATTCGTTGACGATATACTGCTCGGTGTGGCGGAGCGCGTCATAGATGCGCTTGACCGTCCGCTTCAGCGTTGCCTCGTTCCGCTCCTCGCGGGTGATGATCTTCTCCCAGTCCCACTGGTCAACGAACATGGAATGGATGTTGTCGGTCACCTCGTCGCGGCGGATGGCGTTCATATCGGTATACAGCCCCTCGCCCGGGCGGAAACCGTACAGTTTCAGGGCGTAGCGCTTCCATTTTGCAAGCGAATGGACAATTTCCAACCGCTCGCCCGAGCAGAGATCAAAGGTCACGGGGCGCTCCACGCCGTTGAGGTTGTCGTTCAGACCGCTTGCGGGATCCACGAACAGCGGAGCAGACACGCGGATCAGGTTCAGCTCGGTTGCAAGATCGCGCTCAAAAAAGTCCTTCACCTTTTTGATGGCATATTCGGTCTGCCGCAGAGAAAGGAAGGCTTGATAGTCCTTCGGAATCATCAGGTTTGCCATGAGTTGGTTTCCTTTATGTGGGTTTGTTTCGTTTCTTTGCAAAGAACGCGCGGAGCGGCGTCAGGCATTCCCCCTCCAACACACCGCCGCAGATCTGCGGGGTAGCTTCAAGCGGGTAATCGGCAAGGTTCAAAAGACTCCCGAACGCGCCCGCGCGGGGATCTTTCGCGCCGTACACAACCCGTCCCACGCGCGCGGCGACAATCGCGCCCGCGCACATTGGGCAAGGCTCGAGCGTCACATACAGGGTGCAGTCTTCAAAAAAGCGCTTCTCCCGCTTGCCCGCCGCTGTGCGCAGAACCTCCGCCTCGGCATGGGAGAGCGGATCGTTCGTTTCCTCGCGGCGGTTATATGCGGCGGCAAGGACAGTCCCCTCGCCGTCGGTCAGAACCGCGCCGACGGGAATCTCGCCCCGCTCCGCCGCCCGTTCCGCCTGTTTCAGCGCCGCGCGCATCATGGCGACATCGAATTCGTCCGTCATACCATACTCCCCGCAAGCATCAACGTCAGCATGGTCAGAATCCCCATCACCGCGCAGGCGATGAGGAACACGCCGAACGGAGAGTTCAGAAGCAGTCTGACCGAGCGTGCAGGTTCTACGCGATACGCCGCATAGCCGTCCGCCTGCGGCAGGGAGCGCCCGAACGCGCCGTCCCGCACGTCGGGTTTGCGCGAAGCGCGACGGGTCAGGAATACAATCGAGATCAGCCCGGAAACGACCAGAAGTGCGTCAAGAATCAACAGGACAACCGTCCCCTTTTTCTCCCCGAGCCACTGCGGCAACGCCGTTACCAACACGGAGGTCGCATTGTTGCAGAAATGCAGGGCTACGCAGTTCCAAATGCTCCCGGTCCGTTCGTAGACAGTGCCGAGCAAGATTCCCGCGCCGAAGGCATAGAGAAACTGCGCGGGGTTCTGGTGCATCAGTCCGAAGGCGAGCGCGCTGACAAGAACCGCAGTACCGCGCCCGAACGGGAGCAGATTTCCGAGAATCGCGCCGCGGAAGAGAAACTCTTCGCAAAACGCAGGGACTGCCGCCATCACAAGGAGCGAGAGCAACAGGTCAAGCCCCGTCATTTTTCCATCGGTGGATGGAAGTGTGCTGTCAAACAGGCGGTCGAAATCAAAGAAGCTGACCAGTCCCGCATTGAGGTAGGACTGCGCCAGAATCACGGTAATTCCGCCGAGCACGATCAGGGGCAGATAGCGCGACATACCGCGATCGGTGCGCACCGCCTGCCACGGAAGCCCCCGTGCGCGCGTCAGTCCCTTCATGATCGGGATGGGGCAGAGGAACGCGGCAAGGTAAAGCGCGCCGTAGGTCAGTTGATAAATCAGCTTTGCGATAACCGACGGAAACGGCAGGACGGCAAGAAAGAACGTCAGCGCCGCGACCGCTCCCGAAATCAGAAGCAGAAACAGGAGAAAGAACAGTGTCCCGATTCCGAGCGCGGTAACAGCCCGTTTATAGAAAACTTCATTGGATGTCTGCGGTTGCATGAACCTTCTCTCCTCTCTCCGTTTGTTGTGAAAAATGCATCATGACAGCGATCCGATGTTGTAGCGTTTTGCCAGCCCGCCCGCCGCCTTTTCAGGTCCCATGGTATTGCGAACCGGACGGCCCTTTTCCTATCCGATCTATTTCCGTGACGGATTTCATCGTATGCCCTCTTCCGCATCAAAATCAATTACTTTAATTATAACAGAAAATGCCGCCATAAACAAGACCGTTTACGAAATTTCTTCCGAAAAAATTTAAGGTCGCGGAAGGTCGCAGGGCTCTGCCCCGCACCCCACTTAGGGGACTTCTTCAGGAAGAAGTAACGCTTCGCTACTGGCGGTTGCTTTGCAACCGCCACCCCTAAGAACCTTCAAGACCTTGAAACAATTGGATTTTGGGTTCTATTTTTACGTTGTATAGATTTTAGGTGTAGCCGTTTGCCGTGCTGCTATTTCCGGCTGCTAAGGCTTGCGCTTTCTCCGCTACCGGATAGAAATGGTAGAAAGTTAGTTGATGGACGGCAAGCGAGTTGATCTGCGGGGCGCTCCCTTCGGATTGCGCCCCTGTAGAGTACGTAAGCCATTGAAAAGAAAATGTTGTAGGAGACGACGCATGGGGCGTTCCGGTTCGGTTAACAGTAATCATATACGAGCGCTCCACTCCCGAAACGGGTCGTTCCGCCCTTTCCGCTCCAACAGGATACCGACAATGACAAGCCCTCTTTTATGAGCGCGGTAGGCGGTTCTGCGCGAGATGCCCAGCACCCCCGCCGCGTGCTCCACGCTCTCGCCCCGGATGTAGCGATGGTACAGAACCAACTTGTCCCGCCCGTTGCGGAGCGTCGCAATCGTCCGCTCGATCTCGTCCATCCGCGCGCGCCAGAATGCCTCGTTCCCCATCAGGACCTCTTCGCAACGGCACGGCTCGTCAAATTTCTCCGCCCGTCGGCGCTCGTACTTCTTCAGCTTCAGCAGATCCAGACAAAGCTGATACCCCGCCAGAAATTCCCGCGCCTCCGCTTCCCGCGCGCTGTTCCGTTCCGCTTCCGTCATACCGTGCCTTCCTTTCCTATGCTTCGGAAACCCGAGTCTTTCCGCACCGCAGCATTTCGGTTTTCCGTTTTCAAAAGTCCGGGCTTTCCATTCGAAAATCCTTTGAATTCCATATTTTTTCCTCCTATTTTGATTTTCCTGTTGACTTTTTCAAATTTATCGTGTATACTGTATGTGTACAGGAACATTATATCGCATTTCCGAAGTAATGTCAAGTATTTATTTAAGATTTCCGAAATATCGGCACTCTGTCCAAAGCGGAGAGTCGAATGTTGTCAAAACACAGACAGAATGTTCCGGTCTGTGACAAGGAGGAACCAAAATGGAGTATGCAAGGCTCGAACAGCTACTCGCGGCAAATCATGTAACCGTTTATCAGGTGGCAAAAGCAACCGGCATTTCCGCCTCAACCTTTTCGGACTGGAAGAGCGGACGTTCCACACCGAAGGCAGACAAACTCTCCCGCATCGCAGACTATTTCGGCATCGGGTTGGACGAGTTGCTCGGCACAGACAGCGGCGAGCGGCAAACCGCCTCGCGCCTGCGCAGTCTGCGCGCGCAGAAGATGGTTCCCGTGATCGGCGTCATCCGTGCGGGCACGCCGATCGTCACCAACGAAACGCTTCTCGGCATGGAATTTGCCGACGTGGATGACCCCGAGGACTATTTCTATCTGGAGGTCCGCGGCGACAGTATGCGGGACTGCGGCATTGTGGACGGCACTTACGTCCTCTTCCGCAAACAGCAATATGCGGAGAACGGCGATATCGTTGCCTGTCTGGTCGACGGCGACAGCGCAACGGTCAAGCGCTTTGAAAAGCGCAACCGCCGCATTGTTCTCTCCCCCGAGAACGACGACTACGACCCGATTATCCTGACCCCCGAGGATTTCGAAACGGGACATTCCCGCATTCTCGGCGTGGCGGTGGAAGCAAAAACGAAATTCTGAGGAGTAACCCTATGCTTTGTCTGTCTGTCAGCGATCTTTCCCTGTCTTTCGGCACTGTTCCCGTGCTGGAAAACGTTTCGTTCTCTCTGGAGGAGAACGACCGTCTCGGCATCATCGGGGTCAACGGGTGCGGCAAGTCCACGCTGTTCCGCCTGATCTGCGGAGAGTTGGAACCGACCTCGGGAGCAGTCTATTTATCAAAAGGAAAAACCGTCGGGATTCTGCGGCAGGACGACGCGTTTGACGCCTCGGACAGCCGCGGGACGGTTCTGGAACGGATGGTTCACGCCTTTCCCGAGCTGCTTGCGGCGGAAGCGCGGATGGCGGAACTGGAAGCCGACGCGCTGAAGCGCGGCGATGAGGCGGCGGTTCGTGAATACACCGACCTGCACGACCGCTACGTGCGGGACGGCGGTCTGGAATTCCGCGCCCGTTGCACGTCGATTCTCTCCAGACTCGGCTTTGACGAAGCGCAGCGCAATCAGCCCGTCGGAACGCTCAGCGGAGGACAGCGAACCAGACTCGCGCTGGCGGTTCAGCTCTCGCGCGAACCGGATATTCTGATGTTGGACGAGCCGACCAACCACCTCGATATTGCAACGCTGACATGGCTTGAGAATTTTCTTGCAGGCTACAAAAAGTGCTTTATGGTCATCTCGCACGACCGCTATTTTCTCGACCGCGTGACCAACAAGACGCTTTCCATCGAGCATTGCCATGCCACGCTCTACAAAGGCGGCTACACCAAGAGCATGGCACAGCGGGAAGCCGACCGCGAGATTGCCGAGCGGCATTGGCGGAATCAACAGCGCGAGATTGCCCGTCAGGAAGCGTATATTGCCCAACAGCGGGCATGGAATCGCGAGCGGAACATCATTGCCGCCGAAAGCCGACAGAAGATGCTCGACAAAATGGAGCGGCTCGAGCGCCCGACCGCCGACCCGCGCGCGATCCGGATGTCCTTTTCCGAGGCGATCGCTTCCGGAAACGACGTTCTGGAAGCGCGTCGCCTGACCTTCGGATTTCCCGGCAGAACGCTTTTCCGCGACCTCTCCTTTCTCATCAAGCGGCAGGAGCGTGCCCTGATTATCGGACCGAACGGGTGCGGGAAATCAACGCTCATCAAACTGATTCTCGGTCAACTGACCCCGACGGACGGGGTCATTGAAACCGGCTACCATGTGGAAATCGGTTATTACGATCAGGAAAATCAGCACCTGACCCCCGAAAACACGGTACTGGACGAACTCTGGAACGCCTACCCCACGCGAACCGAAACGCAGATCCGTCAAGCCTTGGCGCTCTTTCGCTTTACAGGCGAGGACGTATTCAAGGAAGTTGCGGTTCTCTCGGGCGGCGAGCGCGCGCGGCTGACGCTTGCAAAACTGATGCTCTCCAAAATGAACCTTCTGGTTCTGGACGAACCGACCAACCATCTGGACATGGATTCACGCGAGGCGCTCGAAGCGGCGCTCGAACAGTTTGAAGGAACGATTGTGATGGTGTCGCACGACCGCTATCTGATCGACAAGCTTGCCACGCGGATTCTCGAACTGCACCCCGGCGACTGCTTCCCGGGCGACCTGTTGGACTACCATGTGGATCACGCGGGACACGGGTATACCGAATTCACGGAGTACAAGAATGCCCGCATTGCCGAGCGGCAGGCAACAACCGGCGGCGCAACCGCTCCCGCGGCAGCAACCACGCAGAAGGAACAGTACCTGAAAAACAAGCAGGTGGCGGCAGACGAACGCAAAAAGCGCGCCCGTCTGGAACGGTTGCGCGCGGAATGTGCCTCACTGGAAGCCGAACTGGAAGCATTGGAGCAGGAGCTGTACGGTTCTGCGGCATCCAATTATGTCCGTGCCGCCGAGATCGACAAACGGAAACAGGAGGTCGAAGAGCGGCTTCTGGAGATTTACGGGGAACTGGAAGAATAAAAAGAGGAATCGTCCGCCCTCATCCGTCGCCTGCGGCGCCACCTTCCCCCTCGAAGGGGAAGGCTTTCATAAGTTCTGCGGACATGATACGAGTGCTTTTTCAACATTTGGTATGTCAAAAATTCATGCTATCACGAAGGAAACGCCCGCTATAGTCTTCCCGCTCTGAAGGGAAGGCTTCCGCAAGTTCTGCGGACATGATACGAGTGCTTTTTCAACATTTGGTATGTCAAAAATTCATGCTATCACGAAGGAAACACCCGCTATAGTCTTCCCGCTCTGAAGGGAAGGCTTCCGCAAGTTCTGCGGACATAAAAAATCCTTTCGACTTGATATACCAAAATTTCATGCTATCGCGAAAGGGACACCCCCACAATAGCCTTCCCCTTCAAGGGGGAAGGTGGCGCCGAAGGCGACGGATGAGGGCGTTTCCTGCGCAACCGTCCTCTGCCCCTCAAAAAGCCCCCGCAATGCGGTCATTCCGGCGCATTGCGGGGGCACTGTTTATTTTTTCGGTCTTGCAAGCGGCAACTCGGTCATGCGGAGCATGGTACAACCATAGGGAATCAGCGTGCGGAGTTTCGCCTCGTCGCTCTGCCTGCGGCTCATGGGAACGCGCGCGGGAACGGTCTCCAATCCCTCCGCATAGCCCCACCCGATGTGGCAGAGCGGCGCTTCCACCGTCAGCGGCGGGTTGCTTTCCGAGAACGGAATCTCTCCCACGGGATGCTCGGTTACGCGAAAATTCTTCCCCGCAAACGCAACGTTCCAGTCGGACACGCCTTTATAGTCATAGTCGCAATAAGGGTATTTTCGCTCCACGCCATCGCGCTCGTACTCCACGCGCCTGACCTCTGCGCGCACGGGCAGCGAGAACACCAACGACCCGTAGCGCAGGACCGACATGGCGTGCGGTCTCGCGGTCAGGTGCGGCTCGGCTTCAAAGGAGATTTCTATCAGAGTCTCCCCTGCTCCGAAACCGGAGAATTTCAGAATGTCCCGCTTTGCCCTCGGCTTTCCGTTGACCGTGAGGTGCTTTGCAAAGGACGGAATGCGCACCGACAGCGCAAAATCGGTCTTTTTACTCGCAATTACGCGATACCGCATGGAATTGCGGAACGGGTAATCGGTCTCGAGCGTAACGGTGACAGGCGTTCCCTTCCACTCGGTTTTCAGCTCCGACGGAAGCGCAACCGCCGACAGAACGCCGTCCTCTGCCGCCATCCATGCGGAAAGCGCCAGTTTCGGGAATCCCTGCCCGAAATTCGCGGTGCAGCAACCGAAGTTCGGTTCCAGACCGAAGCGGTGCGCCTCACGGTTGTTGGTGCGGAAGTGCGACCGCCCCGGGAACGGCGTGCAATCGATCTGATTGACCATCTGCACGTACTGGTGCGCCCACATATCCTCGGTCAGCGTTGCGGGGAGCGCATTGAAGGCGACCACCTCCAGCCGCTCCGCCCATTCCGCCTTGCCGGTGTAGGCGTAAAGCTGTTCGAGAGAGTCCATCAGCTCGACCACTGCGCAGAGCTCGGTTCCCTGCGTGGGGCTGATACCCGAAAGGCATTCGTCCCCCGTGAAGGTATCGACTGCCGTTCCGTTGAACCGCTCCAGTTTCTCCACGTAATGTTCCGCCAGCCCCTGCACGTCTTTCCCGAGCAGGTCGCAGGAAAGAACCTCGGATTTGAGCATCTGGCAGAGGTTGACAATGTGGGTATTCATCGTCCACTTGTCAAGCGGGCGCTCCCAAAGGTGCTCCACGGTGCGGTAGTCCATTCCGTCTTTTGCCAACCGTTCTGCAAGCGCCCTGATCCAGTCCTCCCGGTATTCCGACCACAGAAAATTCAGCGCGGGAAAGCCTTCATACCACCGGTGCATTCCCCAACCGTGCAGGGTCAGCTTGCCGTCCGAAAGCTGGTCGTAATAATTCTTCATCAGGCGGTAAAGCGCTTCCGGAATCCGTTCGTCCCGCGAGCACTCGTAATACCGCAAAAGCACCTTGGAAATGAGCAGAACCGCCCATGTATCATATTTTTCCCGTTCTTCGGGCGGAACGGGACAGATCCAACCGTCCGATTCCTGCCGCGCGAGGATGCTGTCGATGTAACGGCGGGTGCGGGCGATCAGATCCGTGTCCTCCAACAAATAAGCAAGCGGGATCGCACCGTCCAACCAATACGGAACGCGCTCCCACCCTTCGCTGTCGCCGCCGATCCATGCACTGTCGCGGACATCCCGCCACACGCGGTCGAGATTGCCGCAAAGTCCCTTTGCCTGTATTTCCAATTGCCTGCGAAGCCAACCCCGCGGCTTGATTTCATTCGTTGTAAAAAAAGCATAACATGCTGACATTGCAATGTTCTCCTTGTTTGTGGGTGCGGCGGGAGAGCGTTCCCCCCGCCGCAGACTCGGCTGTCAGCCCTGCCCTCCGTCCTGCGGATGACTTCTTGCAGCGTCGCTCGGGCTGATACCGTAAAAATCGAGAAACGTCCGATAGAAGGACGTGTAATTCGCATATCCGACGATTCTCGGAATCTGCGTAATGGGCGTGTCGCTGTTCTGGAGCAGCCACAGCGCCTGTTCCATCCGGACGGTTTGCAGATAGCGGTGCATGGTCGTCCGAAACCTCCGCAAAAACAGCTTGGAAAGGTATTCGCGCGTATAGCCGAAATGTTTCGCCACATCGTCAAGCGAGGTGATATTCATATAATGCGATCCGATATAGTCGCGGACGGCGGAAAGGAACTGCGTTCTGCGGCGGCTTTTCGAATTGTCGGAATAGAGCATTCCGAAAACGCGGTACATATGAGAGTTGAGCATGAAACGGTTGACATCCGCCTGCGGGTCGTTTGCCTGTTCGCAGACCCGCAGGATCGACGCCATCGCTTCGGCGTCCCATGTGCCGCGCAACGGAATGCCGTTGTCGCTTTCGGAATCGCTGAAAACGCCACCTTCGAATTCAAAGAAGAAATACACGGGCTCCTCGCCGGGAGGCGGGAGAAGCGGCTCTTTGCCGAGATAGCCGTTCTGAAAACAGTTGGCGCGCTGAATGTAGTACTCTCCCTTTTTCAACTCGACCAACGTGCCGTTTTCGCAAAAGCGGAGAACGCCCTCCATCATCAGAATCAGCACGCTGTAGCCGTAAATGCGCGTGATGTGCACCTCGTTCGGAGCAAACTGCTTGGTTGCGCAGATTTTGAGATCCAGCGTGCCGGATTCGGTCAGAACCGTCATGCACGCGCCCTCGCCGCCAAGCGCCGGAAGGAATCCTCCGGCAGATCGATGCCGTCGCCGTCGAAGTCGTCGCGTTCCTCCACGGGCGGTTTGATGACAAGCATCTCGTAACCGTCGGGCGAGAGAACCCAACGACCTGCGTTCTCGCCCGCGTTAGCGCCGACTCTGCGATAGCCCGCCTGCGTGTAGTGGTCGGGGGCAATCAGCTCGTCGGGAATCGCCGAAAACGCCGTGGAAACGGGCACGATCTCCGCCATCCCGCCGCAGAGCGCTTCCTGTGCCGCGCGGATCGTCTGCACGCCGGCCGCCGCGTCTGTGCGGGAACCGCAGGAGATGAGGAAGCATTTCTCAACGCCGCGGCGGGTCAGGGTGCGAACCACCGTGCGCAGACCGCTTTGGTAATCCTCGGCGGTCACATTCTCCGCAGCGTCGGTCTCGCCATGAGACCAGACCGCAAAGATATGCCGCACGGAATGGGTCTCCGAGGCGGCGAGAAACGCTTTTGCCGCCTCCAGACGGTTGACGGCATCCTCCAGAATCCCGTTTCCGCTTCTCCAACCCGCAATGTTCACGCCGCCCACGCTTGCGGACACCGCCACAACCGGAACGCCCGTTTGGGCATAGTACGCCTCGCAGAAAGACGGAACAAGCGAACCGGTTTTATTCTCGCCGTCGTCAATACCGTCCTCGCAATTCTCCGCCGCGCCGAAATCGGCTGTCAGCGGGTAGAGCTTTGTCGGGTCGCTGATCGCGCGGAACTCGTAGGCATGACCCTCGGAAACCGTGATGTCATCGTTTTTGTCTCCCCTGCCCGCCATGTTGAGGTCACCCATGAAGAGAATGAGATCCACCTCGGTCTTGGGCGCTGAGGGAGGCGGGTTCTGCCCGGACGTGGGCGCGGAGGTCGGTGCGCCGGTTACGGCGCTGCTTCCCGTGGGGATCGGATCGGTCTTTCCGCCCGCGCAGGACGGCAAAAGCGCAACGCCGAGCAAAAGAATGAGAGCAAGCACGGCACAAACTGTTTTTCTGTTTCGCATGGCAAAGCCTCCTTTTTATGCACAGACAGGACTGCCGTGCAGTTTCTGCGGGCGGCAGTCCCCTTTTTGGGTCAATCAGTGATTTCGGAATTCGATTTCGTCAAGTTCAATCGAATTTTCTCCGCCGCCGCTTGCAGTCAGCAGGTCGGTATCGGAGAGCTTCAGAATTTCAACTTCGGGAATCGCGTAAATCTGTTGCGTTTTCATATTGCGATCCTCCTTTACGGTTAAGAAGCCGAAACAGCCTTTGCGGATTCGCCGTAGCTCCAGAGCGCGCGAACCAACGCAAGCGTTTTTTCGGTGGTCGATTCTTTGTTCACAGCCTCGCGGATGTACGCCGCCACGCTGTAGGTCAGAGTCTCGGCAATCTGCGCGCCGTCCTTCTCCATGATTGCCGTTACCGCGTCGCCGTATTCGCCTGCGCCGATGTTATTGAAGAGAATCGAGTAGTAGCCCTCGCCCTCGTCGGTAATGTTATCTGCAGTGTAGGTCACGGTTCTGCCGTTCATGGTCACCTTAAGCGTCAGTCCCTCGAGGCTCGGCGCGGCGAACCTGATGCGGATCGCCACGGTGTTCTCCAGACGGAGCGCGGCGGAAAACCACTTGTACTGCCCGTCTGCTGTGCCGGTCATGCCGACCTCTGCGGTGATAGCACCCGTGGTGTCGGCGGAACGGAGCGCCTTCTGCGCGTCGGTCAGGTTCTTTGTGGCAAGGTCATCGATCTTGTAATTCGCGTAATTCTGCGCGGCTTCTGCATAGTAGAGCAGGTCAACCAACAGCTTTTTGACGGTTTCGGAGGTGTCCTCTTTCGCCAACAGGTTCTCGCAGTATTCGCGAACGCTGTAGGTCATAGTCTGCGAGACTGCCGTGCCGTTCACCTTTGCGGTGAGGGTTGCGGTGATTTCATCGTTCACCTTCTGCGGAAGGATGCCGGAGCAGACAAATTTGGTTCTGCCGTCCGCAAGCACCGTGCCATCCACGGTCTCGATCTTTGTTCCGACGGCAAAGGTCATCTTCGCGTCGGTCGCATTGCCGAGGGTTGCAAAGAAGTTGACGTCAAGGTTGTTCTTCAGGGTCACGCTTGCGCCGCTGATGTAGGTTTCGGGATAGACCAGTTCAAAATTGCTGTAGACAACCGTGTTGTCGGTTGTTTCGCCCGAAACGGCGTGGCAGACGGCAAGTAAGCTGAACGGATAAACACCGCCCGCTTCACTGTAAGGAAGGAACAGCGCCATACCTCCGTTTGCATTGTAACTTCCCGCGCTCAGCCAGAAGCTATCCATCGGGATGTAAATATCTCCCTTATAGCCGGCAGGAAGCGCGTCGAAAAGGTCGGATTCGGGTGCGGTTGAAACATCGGAAGCAACATGGAGCGCAACGGGGTTTCCGTCCGCATCATAGTAGTAGGCAACGCTGTTATCCGCACGGCAGACATACTGACACCAACCTCCGGCAGGAGCAGCATAACCCATTCCGCCGGTTGCAAAGATGCCGCTTTCGCGATCCTGATTCTTCCCGATGGTAGAAGCGGAATTTGCGTACATCAGGCGCAGGCGCATCTGAAGCCGTGCATCCCCCAAAGCGGAGGTGTCCACATGGAACCGAATGCCGCTTGCGGTTGCCTGATCCGCATTACTCATGCCCTTGAGCCAGATTCTGTTGTTGGAAACGGTTGTGCTGTTCGGCATTGCGTTTACGGTCAGGGTATTGTTTTCAATCGTTCCGGCGGCGCTCCCCTCTTTGCTGTTCTGCGCCATCGTCCCGAACAGCGGAGCGGTTGCGCCCGCAGGAGCGGCTTCGGGGTTGGTGTAAACGAAATGAATGTCACCGAACTTCAAGCCGACATAATCCGATTTAATACCGATTTTCCAAATTTTCTGGTCTTGAAAGCGTGCGGTAAACTCTTCAAAATTCATTCCAAGACACGGGTCGTTTGCGGTGTAAGCGTAGCCGTTTGCCGAACCTCCGTGATAATGGAAGCTGGTAAGCGGAACATAATACCACCCGGAATTTGCATTGCTGTTTTTCAAATAGTAATTGGGATAGGAAACGCTGAAATCAGCCCAAGCACCGTCCTTATAGGTATAAGCCGTACTCTTTGTCCCCTCTATTCCTTTCGATCCGCCCGCATAGATAGTCGGGGCAGTTTGAAGCTGTACACATCCGCTCGAGGTCGCGCTGTTGGAACGTGCGCCCGCCATCAAAAATGTCAGGATGAAATCCACATAAAACATAATTCCGCTTGCGCCGCGCCAGTTTGCCGTGTTCACGCCCTTTTTCGTCCACGATTGCTGATCCTTAATCAACGCTTTATAGTACCCGTCCTCGGTTACCTGCGCGTTCTTTGTGTTTTCCACACCCGCGTCGCTCCAGTCCACCCATAGTTTTGAGCCGTTGATGGAGCTGCCGTCGGGCAGCGTGGTGGGAAGGGTGGTTGGCGCCTGTTCTGCGTAGGAGACAAGCGAAACTGCGGGAATCAAGGAAAGACACAGGAGCATTGCGAGACATAACGATAGAATTCTGCGTGGTTTCATTGCGATTTGATTCCTTTCTTAAAATTATTTCCGTCGGGGTTTTCCCCCGAGAGGATTCCGTTCGGATCGGGGTCGCTCAGTTTGCGCTGTTGCGGTAGCCCTGCAGAACCTTGAGCAGGCTTGCCTTACAGTTTGTATCGTTGCCTTCGATAATCGTCAGGAAGTTGTTCTCCCCAATCTTTACGTTTGCGGTGTAGTTCCAGAAGCACGGGCGGAAGAAAAGCCCCGCCTCAAAGGAAGTGCCCCCGTCCATCAGTCCCGCAACTCTGCCGAAGTTGTAGATTACCGAGGAACGAACCAGTTGGAACATTGCCGAACTCTTGTTGTCCGAGGAGTAGCGCAATCTCATGTACTTGTCAAAGTAGAACGGCGCGATTCCGCGATAGTCGGCGGACGCAATTGCCTCGATTACAATACCCGAAATTTCGGGATCTGCGGCGCTCGTCGGAACGCACCACACATCGTAGCCGTTGTTCTGAATGATCCTGTAATCCTCTTGCGAGCTGTTCAGCTTCGGCGAAGGCATCGGCGCGTAGTCGGTGTCGTTCAGCTCGGTCACGTTGCCGAGCGAGGCGACCATCAGCGCGGTTTTGTGCTCCTTCATCCAGTCGCGCTTATCTTTTGCAATCCCCGTTGCGGTCGTGCCGAAAATCGGAATCAGCTTGTCGATGAAATCGGAAATCATCTGTTTGTCGCTCGCGGAGGTATACGCCAGTTCCGCAACGCCCTCGCTGTTGTTCCGGGTGGTGAGGAAGCCTGCGCCGTAGTACAGCGCGTCCGCTCGGGAGTGGTCGTCAATCGTCAAGCCGTAAATATGGTTCGGGTCGTTCTCGTCAAGGTCGTTGTTGAACGCCTCCACAAGTTCCAGCATTTTGTCAACCGTCCAGTTCCCCGCCAGTGCAAGTTCCACGGGATCTTCCAGTTGGCGGTCGGTGAACAGCGTGCTGTTGCAGAACATGACCTCCATCGACCTCAGCGCCGTCAGCGACGAGTTGCTTGAAACAAAGAACAGTTTGCCGTACTGCGACCATTCCTCGGTGGAAGCAGGCCACCACGGTTTATCGAGGTTCGGGTAGCTCAGGGTCTTGACATCAACGAGCAGGTTCTCGGTTGCCAGAATCGAAGGCCAGAGCGAGAAGGAGCAGATCAGATCCATGCTGTTCTCCCCTGCCTTACGCGCCGCCTCCAAAAAGGCTGCCTTATTCTGAAAACTTCCGTTTACGCGGCTGATGTTCAGGTTGACATTGAGCCGTGTTTCCAACTCTATCATCTGATAGTAGGTCTTTTTCAGTACCTCGTCCTTGGTGTTGGAGACATCCAGCGGTACGGCAACGTCCGCGCTTTCCTTCCACCAAAGCACGTTCAGCGTCTTTCCCTTGTAGTCCACGGTGGGGATGTTGTCGATGACGTAGCCGTTCTCGTCGGTCTCTTCGGGTTCATCGACATCTGTGGTGGGTTCTGTTACGGAGTGGGTCGGTTCGCCACTGTTGTCTGTGCCGTCCGAGTGCTTCGGAGTCTCCTTTTTGCAGGAGGCAACCGCACCGAGCAGCATCAGCAACGCCATGACAAGAACCGTAAAGCGAAGTCCTTTTTTCATGTTTTCTTTCCTCTCTTTCCGTTTTTATTGCCCGATCGTTTCAACCGTGGTATTGTCACCATCGAGATGAATGATCGCGGTAACCGAATTGTGTAGGTGACGGCGCACGCGCACGCTGTCGTCACGAATCCATTTGTTGAACTCATAGCCGCCCTGCGTGCCGAGACAGCGTTTGTCGTGGAGGAAGCGCCATTCGTCCCCCGCCCAGAAGCAGATTTCGGGATCGATGTTCTTATAAAGCTCCAGATCGCCGCCGTTGTAGCCGTGGTGCGCAAGCTGAAGAATGTCGCTCTTGACCACCGTGCCCCAGACGTCGCGCATGAACGCGCAGGAATCAAGGTCGCCAAGGAACATACAGGTCTTGCCGCCCAGCGTCACGCGGAACACCAGACTGGTTTCGTTCGCCGTGCCCGGAATGGTCGGGTATCCGTCATCCTGCGTGTAGAAGATTTCCAGATACGCGTCCCCGATCCAGAAGCGCTGACCCGTGTGTGCAACAACCTGCCCCGCCTTCGGGTAGTAGGCGCGGATCAATGCCTGATAAGCCGACACCGCGCCCGCCAGAGCCGTCGCGTTGTCGTGCTGCATCGTGAACCCCTTGAAGTACGGGAAATTCGTAATCGACATTTCCACAACCACCTGATCGTGGAAATCCCTCAAAAAGCGCGTGGGAAGCGCGAGGTGGTCGCCGTGCGCATGGGAAATGATCCACGCGGCAATGATCGGCTTCTCGTGCGAAGCGGGCTTGTTTGCCACCAGATAGTCCAGAAGCGCCTGCGGGTCCTCGTTCTTCAGGTCTACGGGACCGCCGTCAACCAGAATGTATCTGCCGTCCGAGAGCTGAATCACATACCCCATTCCCGGCGCGCCGTTCGGCGAGCTTTCGTCCACCGCCTTCCGCGCAAGCTGTGTGATGCTCGGCTGGACCAGCTGTTCGGTCTCGGGCTTGGTCAGGCTCGGAAGTGCGCCGCGCTTTCCATAGAGAACCTTGAAGGTCGCTCTCGCGGGGTACAGGCAAAGATTGACCTGCGTATTCCCCTTGGTATAAGTTCCGAAGCGGTTGCCGTTCACCGTGCTTTCGTCGTAAGCCTGAAAACCTGCGGCAATCAGCTTTGCAACATAGGCGGTATATTCCGCCTCGGTCACGTTTTTGTAGGTTGCGACATAGCGGTTGCCGTCGTCGCTCTGCATCACGCCCGCGTCCGTTCCGGACGTTTCAGGCATCGGCAGATCCGCGTCCAACGTTCCCGCATCCTTTGCGTAGGTAAAATTCATAGCAATCTCCCATCCTTTTTCGGTTTTCGTCATCGCGGAGAGAAGCAGATTCAGCATGGATGCCAGATACATCTCCGACCGCGTGTTGACATAAATTTTATTTCCGACAATCCGGATGTCCCGTCCGCTCCACCGCAGTCCGTTGTAGACCGCAACGCTTTCGGGTCTTGCCTCTGCAGTCCCCACTACGATTTCGGGCATCGACGCGTCCGCGCTTGCCGAGGAATACCCGAGCGTGCACCCCGTTTTCTCGGTAACGTCCGCCATGAAGTCCAGAACCGTGTCCTTCGCGCTGACCGTGCTGTAGCAGTTCAGAATGCGGCAGGTGACCGCGTCGCCAAAGAGCGTCAGCATCCCGACAGGCGGTTTCGGCGCTTCGGTTGCGCCCGTTGTCTGCTCCGGCTCGGTCGGTTTCGGCTCAATCGGTTTCGTGTCGTTCGACTCGGTTCGCGTTGCAGGTTTCTGCCCGGTGTCGGGATTCCCCGTTCCGCCGCCGAGCCCGCAGGAGAACAGCGGCAGAAGCAGAAAAATACAGAGAAGGACACAAAGAAGGCTTTGTTTTTTCATACATTTCTCCCCTTTCCGTGAAATATTACAAATTCCATCCGCCAACCGTTTGCACACATCGGTTTCCATCGTGGCACAGGCGGTTTGCTTTTTGGTCGGTTTGACCTATCTTCATCGTAAAAACACGCTCTTTAGTACTATTATACCAATTTTCAGAGCGTACGACAATTGTAAGAAAAGGGTAGTATATTACAAAAACAGGAATCCTCGCACGTGATTTCCGAAAACGTAAAAAAGCCCCCTCCCTCGGGAGGGGGCTTTCGCGATTTGATTATTCGTACAGATGACCCATCTTAAGCAGTCTCTGATACTTCGCCTTCGCGTTGGCGTCCGCCTTTGCGAACAGGTCAGCCGCCCGCTCCGGGAACGACTGCGCCAGACGTGCGTATCTCGTCTCGCTCTTGATGAATTCCACGTAATCCGTGGTCGGCTCTTTGGAGTCGATGGACAGCTTGTTGTGCTCCAACGTCGGGTTGTAGCGGAACATCTGCCAGTAGCCTGCGTCAACCGCCTTCTTCATCTCGAACTGGCAGTTCTGCATACCGCCCTTCAGACCGTGCATTTCGCAGGGTGCGTAACCGATAATCAGGGACGGTCCGTGGTAAGCTTCCGCCTCCTTCAGCGCCTTGAGCAACTGGTTCATATCCGCGCCCATTGCAACCTGTGCAACGTAGACATAGCCGTAGGACATTGCGATTTCCGCAAGGTTCTTCTTGCCGATTGCCTTACCTGCCGCAGCAAACTGTGCAACCTGACCGATCTGAGAAGCCTTGGAAGCCTGTCCGCCCGTGTTGGAGTACACCTCGGTATCAAAGACGAACACGTTCACGTCCTCGCCCGAAGCCAACACGTGATCCAGACCGCCGAAACCGATATCGTAAGCCCAACCGTCGCCGCCGAAGATCCAGACCGACTTCTTGGAGAGGTAATCCTTCTCCGCAAGGATCTTCTTCGCGTCGTCGCAGCCGCAAGCCTCCAGCATCGCAACCAACTTCGCGGTTGCTTCGGTGTTCTTCTCGCCGTCGTCAACGGTGTTCAGGTACTCGTCAATAACCGCCAGCTTGTCCGCGTCGGTCACCTTCTCGCGCAGAGCCTTGACATAGCCGATGAGCTTGGCGCGGATGGTCTTCTGACCCAGTGCCAGACCGAGACCGTGCTCGGCGTTGTCCTCGAACAGGGAGTTCGCCCATGCCGGCCCCTTGCCCGTCTCTTTATTGACGGTGTAAGGCGTTGCGGGAGCAGAGCCGCCCCAGATGGAGGAACATCCGGTTGCATTGGAGATGTACATTCTCTCGCCGAACAGCTGCGTGACGATTCTCGCATAGGAGGTCTCCGCACAGCCCGCGCAAGAGCCGGAGAACTCAAGCAGCGGCTGCTTGAACTGGCTTCCCTTGACAGTGCCGGAGATCAGTTCCTTCTTCTCGGAAACGTTTGCAACCGCGTAGTCGAACGCCGCCTGCTGATCCAGCTGGCTCTCCTGCGAGGTCATGGTGATAGCCGCCTTTTCGGGCGTGTTGTCCTTGACCGCCTTTGCGGTGACAGGGCAAGCCTTAACGCAGAGCGTGCAGCCCATGCAGTCCAGCGGGCTGATCGCCATGGTAAACTTGTAGTTGGTCTTGATGACCGGCTTTGCGGTGAACTTGGTCACCGCGGGTGCATTCGCCGCTTCCTCTTCCGTCATCGCAAACGGGCGGATTGCCGCGTGCGGGCAGACGAACGCGCAGTTATTGCACTGAATGCAGTTTTCGGGATGCCATACCGGCACGTCGACCGCAACGCCTCTCTTCTCGTAAGCCGCCGCGCCCTGCGGGAGCGTACCGTCGGCATACTTCTCGAAGGTGG
>ENA-UERG01001421-UERG01001421.1-human-gut-metagenome-genome-assembly--contig:-NODE-1421-length-19997-cov-5.149799_pt1 | contig 19997 bp, 18 predicted proteins | sample MGYA00242954_ERZ507954 | MGnify/ENA primary metagenome ERZ507954 (study PRJEB26167, sample SAMN06115478) | human gut metagenome | host: Homo sapiens | place: China:Sichuan | collected 2015-01-21... | reverse complement strand
AAATATATCGGAGCACACGTCAGCGCGGCAGGCGGCGTACAGAACACACCCATCGCAGCACACGAAATCGGAGCCAAGGCATTCGCACTGTTTACCGGTTCCAGCAACAGATGGGTATCCAAGGAGCCGTCTACGGCCACCATCGACGACTTCAAGCGGAATTGCGAGAAGTTCGGTTACACGCCCGACGTAATATTGCCTCACGATAACTTTCTTATCAATCTCGGCAGCCCGGACGAGAAAAAAATGGCTCTGTCGCGCAAGTCGTTCTACGACGAGATGCACCGCGCCGAGCTGCTTGGTCTGAAGTTGCTTAACTTCCATCCCGGCTCGCATCTTAACCAGATGCCTGAGGACGAATGTCTGAACCTGATAGCCGAAAGCATCAACATCACCCTGGACAAGACGTCCGGAGTGACGGCCGTTCTTGAATCCACTGCCGGACAAGGCTCCAACTTAGGTTGGCGTTTCGAACACCTGGCCCATATCATCGACAAGGTGGAGGACAAGAGCCGCATCGGTGTATGCGTGGACACTTGCCATTCGCATTCCGCCGGATACGACCTCTACTCGCCCGAAGGATATCGGAAGACCTGGCAGGAATTTGACGACATAATCGGAGGACAGTATCTGATGGCGCTGCATCTGAACGACAATATGCGCACCCTCGGATCGCACATAGACCGCCACGCCTCGATCGGCGACGGGTCCCTGGGCCGTGAATTCTTCATCCGCCTGGTCAACGACCCGCGCTTCGACAATATGCCACTTATACTCGAGACTCCCAACCCCGACATCTGGAAAGAGGAGATCAAGTGGCTTTACGACAGCATACAACCTGATAACAATATACAACCTAATAAATAATTGTTTCAATACCATGAAGAGGAAACCTGATTTAAGTTTCTGGAAGTTATGGGATCTGTCGTTCGGATTCTTCGGAGTCCAGATCGCATACGCCCTGCAGAGCGCCAATGTGTCGCGTATATTCACCACCATCGGCGCCGACCCTCATGATTTAAGTTATTTCTGGATTCTCCCCCCGCTGATGGGACTGCTGGTGCAGCCTATTGTCGGTATGCTTTCGGACCGCACCTGGACCAAGGTGGGCCGTCGTCTCCCCTATCTGATTTTAGGTGCCACCATCGCCGTGATCGTGATGTGCCTGCTGCCTAACGCCGGATCGTTCCGGTTTACCGTGTCAAGCGCCATCCTTTTCGGACTTGTGGCCCTTATGCTGCTCGACACCTCCATCAATATGGCCATGCAGCCGTTCAAGATGCTGGTGGGCGACATGGTGAACGAAAAACAGAAAGGTCTGGCTTATTCCATTCAGTCGTTCCTCTGCAATGCCGGCTCGATTGTCGGTTTCATTCTCCCCTTCCTGCTGGTATGGATGGGTATAAAGAACACAGCAGAGGCCGGTGTAGTACCCGACACCGTTATTTGGTCGTTCTATATAGGCGCCGCCGTGCTGATGCTGTGCGTGTTATATTCGCTGGTAAAGATCAAGGAATGGCCGCCCAAGGTTTATAACGAATACAACGGAGTGGTCGAGAATGCAGAAAAGAAGGAAAAGAGCGCCAACATCATCTCGCTGTTGCGTCACGCTCCCTCCACGTTCTGGACCGTGGGTCTGGTGCAGTTCTTCTGCTGGTTCGCTTTCCTGTTCATGTGGACTTACACCACCAACACCGTAGCTCACAATGCGTTCGACACACCCGAGACCACGAGCTTCCAGGGCGTCACCGTCAACGGCCATGACTATCAGGCCAAGTACATAATCGCCAACGACAGCATCATCGTCATTGACCATGGCAAGAAGGTTTCCGACTTCCTGGACACCAATAAGGATGGCTTCAAACTGACCACAGCCGAAATCATGGAACACAAGGCCGACGGAACCCTCGACCTTGGCGATTCGTTCACAGTCGATGTTCCCTCCGTAGCCGATACGCATTACATCACACATACAGTTCTCGACGCTTCGTCCGAGCAATATAACGATGCCGGCAACTGGGTAGGCGTTCTCTATGCCGTGCAGGCACTGGGTTCCGTTGTATGGGCCGTATGCCTCCCCCGCTTCAGGAGCCGCAAATTCTCCTACACTCTGTCGCTGATACTCGGCGGATTGGGATTCATCCTGACGGCATTCATCACCAACCCGTGGCTGCTGTTCATCTCGTTCTTGCTGATAGGATGCGCATGGGCCGCAATGCTGGCATGGCCCTTCACCATCCTGACCAATTCGTTGCATTCGGGTAATATCGGCGCTTACTTAGGACTGTTCAACTGCACCATCTGCATCCCGCAGATCATCGCCGCCCTGGTGGGCGGCTGGATTCTGACACTGCTCAGCACTCCCGACCAGATCGCTCCGGAATACCTGATGATAATGATTGCCGGCATCTCGCTGATTATCGGCTCCTTCTGCGTCTTCTTCATCAAAGAAGGCAAGAGTTCCGACACTCCCGTGCAGGAAAATCCTGTAGAATCTGAAACATTATAATGGACTTTCACAAATTACTGATACGCACCCTCTCCGGCCTGGTATATTGCGGCATTATAATTGGCGCGATATTATCAGGCCGCTGGGGCGTGGCGGCCTTGGGAACCGTATTCATTCTGCTTGCAAACCTTGAATTCTCCAAGATTGCCGGCAACAAAGACAGGGCGCCGTCGCTGACTATGATCGACATTCTGGCGGGTGTATGCCTGGCGCTCTCGCCTATGGAGCCTACGCTCGCCATTGGAGTCATCATTGCAGTCATGAGCCGCTTCATATTGCAGCTTTACGCGCCGGTCAGCAGCCCCGTGGCCTCTATATCGCATTCCATGCTTATGTTTATGTGGGTGGCCGTCCCCATGCTCCTGATGTCGTGCATATCGGTGATGTGGAGTCCGATGATAATACTGGCCCTTTTCCTCATGCTATGGATCAACGACACCGGCGCATTCCTTGTCGGGTCTATGATAGGCAAGCACAGACTGTTCGAGCGTGTGTCGCCCAAGAAGTCGTGGGAAGGTTTCTTCGGAGGTCTGCTGTTCAACGTAGCGTTCTCAGTCCTGTTCTACTATGTGGGCAATGAGTTCTTCGGCATGGCACGTCTGCACGCCGGTCTCGTCGCATGGATTCTGATGGCTGTCATCGTAACTGTCTTCGGCACGTTCGGCGACCTGGTGGAATCCCAGCTGAAACGCACGCTGCATCTTAAGGACACCGGCACGATGATTCCCGGCCACGGCGGCATACTCGACCGTATCGATTCTCTGCTGCTGGCACTTCCCGCAGTATTCGTCTATCTTTTCTTCGTCACAATTTTTAATAACTAAATTATTCATTGTGAACAGTTAAGACAACAGGGGCCAAAATAGCATCGAAAAAAGTGTCGAAAATATTTGCATATTACCGGAAAAAGCAGTAATTTTGCATCGCAATTCGGAAATGAATAGCACGGTTCGTTAGCTCAATTGAATAGAGCATCTGACTACGGATCAGAAGGTTGCAGGTTTGAATCCTGCACGAATCACAAAATATAAACGGATTGGTTCGTTAGCTCAATTGAATAGAGCATCTGACTACGGATCAGAAGGTTGCAGGTTTGAATCCTGCACGAATCACTCTCAGTGCGGCAAGTCTCCACTTGCCGCACTTCTTTTTCAGTCGTCGAGGAAGTGCTTCAGCACCTGGCGGTAGGAGTTGAAGATCTTGGACTTGGACACGAAGCCGACGTATTTGCCTTTGTCGGTGACGGGCAGGTTCCAGGCGTTGGTCTTGTCAAAGGTGCTCATCACCTTGTCCATCGGTTCGTTCACGTCTATCACGGCCGGCGTGGTGGTCATGAACCGCGACACGTGCATCTTCTTGTACAGGTCCGTGCGGAACATGATGTTGCGTATATCATCGAGCAACACCACGCCTTTCAGATACCCCTCGTCGTCCACTACTGGATAGAGATTGCGTTTTGAGACCGAGATCACGTCCACCACTTCCTTCAGGTTCATATTCGGCTTTACAGCCTTAAAATCGCGCTCTATCACCTTGTCCATCTTCATCAGCGTCAGTACGGCCTTATCCTTCTGGTGCGTCAGCAGGTCGCCGGCTTTGGCCAGACGCATGGTGTAGATGCTGTATGGCAGGAATATCTGAATCGTGATGTAGGCCAGCGTGGAAACTATCAGCAACGGCAGGAACAAGTCGTAGCCTCCGGTCATCTCGGCCGTGAGGAAGATGGCCATCAGCGGAGCGTGCATGACGCCGCTCATCACTCCGGCCATGCCCATCAGCGTGAAATTCTTCTGTGACAGTTCCACGCCGAGATCAAGGTTATTGAATATGTAGGCGAACAGGAAGCCCGTGAGCGCGCCCACAAACAGCGAGGGTGCGAACGTACCACCCACACCGCCGGCTCCATTAGTAGCCGACGTGGCGAATGCCTTCATCAATGTTATGGCCGCGATAAACAACGTGATGAACCATACATTGTCTCGGTCTACATAGAACACCGTTCCGTTCATTACTGCCGAGACATTGCCGTCAAGCAGATTGTTGATGGTGCCGTAACCTTCGCCATACAGCGGCGGAAACAGGAACACCATGCCGGCTATCAGCGTCCCGCCGACCACGATACGCCATCCTTGCTGCTTGATCTTGCGGAACATGCTCTCCATCATAAACATCACCTTTGTGAAGTAATACGATATCATTCCGCAGATCACGCCCAAGATGATGGTATAAGGTATTTTGTTGGTCACGAACGCCTCCGACTGCGTGAAGAAGAACTCGGCGTTATACCCTTCCAGCACGTATGCCACCGTAGCGCCGGCTATCGACGACAGCAGCAGCGGCATTACCGTGACGCCTGTCAGGTCTATCATCAGCACCTCAAGCGTGAAAAGCATACCGGCGATGGGCGCACGGAATATTCCGGCTATACCTGCTGCGGCCCCGCAACCCACCAACAGCATCAGCACCTTGGGACTCAGACGGAACGCTTGACCCACATTCGAGCCGATGGCAGCCCCCGTGTAGACGATAGGGCCCTCCGCTCCGACCGATCCGCCGAATCCGATGGTGATAGACGACGCTACCAATGACGCATACATGTTCTTGCGCTTCAGTCGCGACTTATTGCGCGATATGGCATACAGCACCTTCGTGACGCCATGAGAGATGTTATCCTTTACAACATACTTCACGAACAGAACCGTCAGCAGGATACCTACTACCGGATACACCAGGTACAGATAATTGGCGTTAGTGGTCGAGAAATGCGACGTCAGCCACGTGGCTATCAGATGTATCAGAAACTTCAGCAGCTGGGCGGCAAAACCGCCGGCTATGCCCACGAACAATGCAAGGATCAACACGAAAGTCTTCTCCTTGACATGATGCTCGCGCCATATCACCACACGCATCCACCAGTCCGTAAATCTATTATGCGTCTCCTTATAAGCCATATCCTATTTGCCTTCGCCGGTCACTACCGTCTTTATGGTATATATCATTATCTTGACGTCCGTCAATATCGACATATTGTTCATGTATATCAGGTCATACCTAAGCCTCTCTACCATCTGGTCGATGTTCTCGGCATATCCGTACTTCACCATTCCCCACGACGTGATGCCCGGAACCGTACGGAACACGAGGCTGTAGTACGGAGCTTTCTCTATGATCTGACGTATGAAGTATTCCCGTTCGGGTCTTGGTCCTACGAACGACATATCCCCTTTCAGCACGTTCCAGAACTGGGGAAGCTCGTCAAGCCTGTATTTGCGCATCACGCGTCCCGCAGGCGTGATACGGCTGTCGCCGTCATGCGACAGTTGCGGTCCCGCCTTCTCCGCGTCCACATACATGGAGCGGAACTTATACATCCTGAATGGCTTCTGGTGCAATCCTATCCTCTCCTGACTGTATATGGCTCCTCCGGGCGATGACAGCCGCACCCACAGGTACAGGGCCAGATAAAGCGGACTCAACACGGTCATGACCACAATGGACATCACCACGTCGAACGTGCGCTTCACATTCTTCTGGAACTCGCTCATGCTCGGCGACGTAAGATCCACAAACGGCAGACCCATTATATCGCCCTGGCGGATGCTCGACGTGACGTATGAGAAGGTATCGGGATTTATCTTAATGGGTATGTCCAGTCCTATCAGCCGGTCAAGTATGTGCATCACCTTTACATCCGAAAAGCGTTGCATTGCGATTATGACCTGGTCCGGCTTCATTTCACGGCACACATCCATCAGCCGGGACATGGGCCACACACACATACCGTCCTCAACATTGTCCTCCCCTTCCAGCGCCACATAACCGATGATATGGACCGGCACCTCCAGTTTCGAAGCCTGAAGCTGCGCAGCCACATCGCGGCTGCTTTGCGAATTTCCGATTATCAGTACGTTTTTTCTCTTGTTGCTACGGACGCGCCGAATGCAGTATGAATTCACAATCAGACGCCCCGCATACAGAAACACGAACAGCAACGCCCACAGCAATACCAGCAGCAGGTAATAAATCTTTTTGGCCGGTGCGTCGTTCAGTATGAACAGTATGAATATCAGGGCTGTATTGAATGCGCCGGACCACAGTGAATTTGTTGCGATGCTCAGCCGGGCCTTCATGAACGGCTTGTTGTAAAAACCCGACAACCAGTATATCCCGAGCATTCCTGACGGCACGAATATCTCCTCAAGAATTATTTTACGCGAAAAGATGAAACCTGCGAATGTCTCGTTCTCGAATCCCTCTAATCCGGCCAGCAGTATGTAGTAACGGCAGATGTTGAACAGCACGAACGCAATGAACGTAGTGGCCAGATCGGTCACTATATATATCCATCGGGCCTGCCTTGTCCCTAAATCCTTACCGCTACTCATGTGTCGTTATTGTTCCAACCTCTATATTTCAGGACCAAGTTCCCTGAAGCCCCTTAAAAAGTATTCCCGTTCCATGTCCCTTGGCCTCAACACGGTGCCGTTCCATATCACAAGGTCAATGTCTATGGGTACGTCTCCGCGTCGTCGCGCCGATTCGTCACGGCCTGCATTCAGCTCATACAGTCCGGCCGCCGCATCTATCTCGCCTTGCGACAACGCCGTGTCTCCGGCCATCACCGCATTGCAATACTTCCGCCCCGTTGGATGGAAGTCGTCGGTCTCGTATATACCGGAACAATACGTTGAGCGCAATATAGACTGAATCCATGTCATGGCTGCAGCCACGCGCGCCATCCGGTCCTCCACATTGCTTCCCAACGATATCACCACCCTGTTCATCAGGCTGTCACTTTTTCCGAAGCGTTATTACCGTCAGCTCCGGCACTGCGCCCATGCGCATCGGCATTCCCACCTCGCCGGCGCCGATGTTGACATACAGCCGCGACGGGGTGCCGTCGGCTCCGGTGTCTTCATACAGGCCGCCCCAATACCTGTATCGCCAAGCAGCAGGCGAGAATCGCTGTCCGAACATATCGGCCTCTATCTGCATGGCATGTGTATGACCCGACAGACTCAGGTCGATGTTGCTGTTTTTCTTAACAACCTGATTCCAGTGCTCGGGATTGTGTGTCATCAGTATCTTGAAGTTTCCATCCTTCAGGCCTACCCCTTTCCCTCTGTATGCCTTAACCAGATCGCCGTATTGGCCGAACGGCGGTTCGCCCCAATTCTCCACTCCAATCACGGCGATGGAATCATTGCCCCGTTTTATGAATTTATGACTGTTGTTCAGCATCTTCCAGCCCATCTCCTCCTGCCGGTCCTTGAGTTGCTGCAGGTTCGCGGCTTTGCCGGCCAACGAACTCCAGTCGACATAATCGCCGTAATCATGGTTTCCCAATACGGAATATACGCCGTCTTTTGCTTTCAGCCGCTTCAAGACCTTTCGGAACGGTTCTAACTCACATGTCTTGCGGTTGACAATATCACCTGTGAACATTATCACGTCCGGCTGCAAGGCATTTATGCTGTCCACCAATTTCGACACGAATGCGGTATCGCTGCCCCACGTGCCTGTATGCAGGTCGCTGAACTGCACTATGCGGTAGCCATTGAACGATGCGGGGAGTTTTTCAGATGCTATATCGATACTCTTTACATCGATGTTATGACGCGTGAACATCACTCCATACCACATCGTGCCGCACACCAGCAGTCCCAACGGCACTCCGATCATAGCGCCGTAATTCGACAGCCGGCGCGAACCGATATTGCATAGACGGCCAATCAGAGAGCAGAGCACATACACAGTCTTGGCCGCGATAATGGTAAGGTAGGTGAACAGCAGCCACATCACGGGGATAACATCGCGTCCCTCGTCGCGCAGGGGCAGACTGAACGCCACTACCAGCAACGCCCAGCAAGGCACACACGAGGCTATGTACAGCCATCCGTTGCGCTTGCGCTTCGGCTTGCCGCTCATGGACCGCACGTCATAATAGATGTAGCCGTCTATGATCAGCGTCAGTATCACCATTATCAATATTCCCGTCAGCGGCAGTCTCATATCATCGGTTTTATTCCATGCCTCCCAATAAGGTCTTCAGCTTATTCTTCAACGGATTAGCATACATGGTCAGCATCATCTGCATCATGAACTCATGTTCTTCCTCCGTCACGTCGGCCAGGTCCACCTTCGACAGTTGCTTATTGAAATAGTTGATGGTTTCCGCACGTTCGGACTCGGTGTATTTGCCGGCAAAACGTCTGGTATTGTTCAGCATGTCGAATGCCACATAATTGATGGGGAATATCTCGTAGCTGCGGTGTATGGCCTGGTCTATCAGGCATCCCACATACCGGGCGGCAATATTGGTCTCCGGGAAATCCCCTATCTGGTCTATCTTGGTGTTGAGGCGCGGCGTCAGCTGGAAATGTACCCTTCCCTTGAACTGCAGCAGCCCCGTCTCCATGCTGAACAGATCGTCACGCTGCGATTTCTTGAAATCCGGATTGCGGCGACGCATCAGGAATTCCTTGGCCTTCAGATAGTCGTTCGGGTCGAACTCATAGCTGATGGACACCGGCATGATGTTTATTTCCCTCAGCCGCTCCAGGAACGTTCCCTCGCCGGCTATGCCCAGCATCTTGACCAGCGACTCCTGCGTCTTGTCCGAGCTGTCCTTGGCCCTCCCCTCGCGCTGTGCTATCCAGATGCTCTCGTGCTTCTCAAGTATGGCGTAATGTATGTAGGCCGACAGTTTCCTGGCTGCCATCAATCCCTCGCGCAACCCTGTGTTGCGCTTCACTATGAACGACTTGTTGAGACGCACCAGATCCGTGATCCAGTCGAACACCAGCAGGTTGTTGCCTATGGCTACCTCCGACGTGGGTATGTCATGGCGCAGGAATGCCAGATTCAGAAACGACGCGTCCAGCACTATGTCGCGGTGATTGGTCACGAACGCATAGTTCTGGCCCGGGTTGTAATACTTGACACCGCCCAGGGATATTCCGGCGGTAGTGGTCTTGGCCAGCATTTCCAGAAACGGATACATCACCTGCGTCTGGAAGTCGTGCTTGTTGTCTATGTTATGAAGCTCGTTAAGGAGTGACGCCATGTCTTCGGCCGGCATCACGTAATTGACGGCATGAAGAAATCCGGGGTCCTTGACCAAAGACTCCATTTTTTCATGAAACAGCGAATCGTCGTACGGCGATATGTCACTGAAATCATATTCCGAATTATTCATATCTATCGTCTGTCTAATGGCTTGTGGGTACGGTCTTAATGCCTGCCGTCATGATAATAACACGCAAGGCATCTCAATCGATGGTCCGCACAGGGCCATATTCTTGACAAAGATACTAAAAAATCACTTATCCACCAAATTGAGATTCTGGCGCAGCGTCATGTTCAGGTGTCCCTTCAGGTATTCGAGCAGATCCTCGAAGTACATGTCGCGGTTGTCGTGCCATGTGCCGCGCTGCTTCAGGCTCTTGTAGAACCATACATACAGGTTGGGATTCTCGCGGTTGTGCGGCAGACGTCCTGTCTCCTCGGCCAGTTTCCTCACCATGCGGCATTTCTCGCGGAATATGTGTTCCTGTCCGTTCTGCGGCAGGTCGGACGATTCCTCCAGATACTTGTTCAGCACATTGATCTGACTTTCCGATGCCTCCTCTTTGCCGCACTGTATGTTTTTGCGCCAGCGGTCCAGCGAGCTCTCCTCCTCGTTCGAATTGGTGTATGGCAACCGGCCCTCCTCATCCACGAATTTCATGAAGTTGTCCATGCGTTCGTTGAATGTCTCGCGTCGCTTCACCTTGCGCACCTTTAGCTCACGGTCGTCATAATTCTTGCCGGCCAGTCCCACCAGGTTGCCTACGAATACCTCGTATAGACCGTCGGGATTGGCGTATATCAGTGTCGACACGCTCTTCTCGTTCGTGTCCGGGAAATTCTCGCGGACCTTGGCCGTCAGTTCCGACAATGTCAGGGGACGGTCGTACCTGTCCAGCACTTCGGGGATATGGTCCTTCAGACACCCCGAATAGATATCAGGCCATTCCTTCAATGCGTACAGGCCACGCTTGCCCATACTGATCACGTTATCATTACGCAAGAGGTAGGAATGGACCGAGCTTTGGGAATCGATCTTCTCGGAGGGATGCGTGTTGTTGTAGGTCTCGAATATTTCGGCCACGGACATAGGGGTGCCTTTCTCGCGCAGCACCCGTTCTATGGCCAGCGAGCGGTCCAGCGAATTATGCTCGAACACCAGCTGATTGTCCTTGTTGGTCTGCACGCCGTCACGTTTCAGCAGATACGTGGACATCACGTCGCATATCTCTTTCATCTCGCCGTCGCTCAGATTGTGCTTGGTCACGGTGTTGAAGAAATGGCACAGCTCGATGGTCTCGTTGTCATACCGGCGCAATGCGAAACGCGTCTCTATCTTTTTCAGCACCCCGCGCAACTTGATCAGTCCGAGCTTGCTTCGGTCCACCATAAACGACACTCCGCTTTCGGTGGTGAGAACGCCGTAATCGGAATTGGCCATGCATATCAGCGCCATTATCTCGCGTGGAGTGTAATTCAGGTTATTCTGCGTGTTGATTTCATTCCAGCGGCTGTCCCAGCTGCCTACCATGGGTTCGGTGAATAAGTGCGCCACCCTGTCGCGCACCATACACACCACAGGGTCTTCCGGCAGGCCGGACATTGTGATCTGACGCACGCGTTCGTTGGTCAGACTATATTTATTGCTGAGTTCCTGCACGCTGTAGCATTTCCGTTCGGAATTCAGGCCATAGAAATCACGCAACATGCATACGGTCGGCTTGGAGTTCCAGTTCACGTACTTCTGCCAGATGCTCATGGCCGGCAACTCCTTGCCGAGTATCTCGATTACGCCTAAATGCGCCTGTTCGCTGTATGACAGGAACGGATACAGGTGCATGTATTTGCGGCAGTACGACTCCAGATAGTATTCCGGACTGCCGTTGGAGCGCATTCCGCTCAATGCCTCGTGCAGGAACTTCCGCTCCTTGTCCAGAAATTCCAGAAACGTATGATACGACCGCTCCCCGCATCCCGGGAACCGGTAGGTCTCGACAGGCCTGGCTCCGCACAGGTACGGCAGACATCCGTCCAGAGTGCAGAGGTCCTTGAATACGTTACGGGTGCGGGTGGGCAGTTGGCTGAAATGCAGCTGATATTCTATCTCCAGGTTATTGGTCACCACGGTGGGAAAACTCAGCAGCATTGATTTGGCCAGATGACATGCCGCATTATCCACATATTCATGGGCGATGGCATACACATCGTCGAACTTATAGCCGCACATATTCATGGCCGTCAGGACTTCGATTATGAGCTTGGGCAGATAAGGCTTCAGTCTGTTGAATTCATCCCATGTGAACCGGCGCACTATCTCCACGTAACTATGCTTGTCCTTGATTATCTCGGTAGGCGACATACGGAAATAATCCATATAGCGGTCATACAGCGGCACTATGTCCTCCGGCAGTTTCCTTCTGTATTCCGCCACTATACAAGACATGGTTCCGGCCAGATTCCCGGGGTTGGACACAAGGCTGTTGTTCCGGGCCACTGCATCTGCATCTTCGTGGACGGGTACGGCCGAATACTTCAGTTTGATGCTCTGAAGTTCCTCCAATGTTCGTTTGCCGCAATTGCGTATCTTCTGCAACTCGGATTCCGGAGTGTCCATCAGATCGGCCAAAGTAAAGATATCCGAATTCTGACAGACATTCTTGGCCCACGCGGACAATGTCTCATATTCCGGCAGGTTCTCAAGCGGTGTGTTATCTGTGATTCTCATAGCGGATGTATCTCATAATATTATTGACTCGGTTTCAGTTTGCTGGATTCATCATCAGCATGTATCGCTTCTGAAACGTCTCCACTTTTCAAATAAGTTCTCCATATCAGGCGGCAACGGAGCCTCGAAATCCATCTCCTTTCCCGTTTCGGGATGTCGGAATCCCAGAGTCCTGGCATGCAGCGCCTGACGTGGACACAGCTCGAAACAGTTGTCCACGAATTGTTTGTATTTAGCGGTCGGGGTTCCTTTCAGCACCCGGTGGCCGCCATAACGCTCGTCGTTGAACAGCGGATGCCCCTTGTGCTGGAAATGCACCCTGATCTGGTGCGTCCGTCCGGTTTCAAGCACGCATTTCACTATGCTGACATATCCGAAATCCTCCAGCACCTCGTAATGTGTCACTGCGTGCTTTCCCTTCGACGGGTCCGACATCACGGCCATCTGCAGGGCGTTGCGCGGATTGCGCGCTATGCTGCCTGTTATCGTGCCCTGGCGTTCGGGCATCGATCCCCATATCATCGCCACATATTCGCGGCGTGTGGTCTTGTTGAAGAACTGCTTTCCGAGATCGGTCTTGGCCTCCGGCGTCTTGGCTATCACCAACAGTCCGGAGGTATCCTTGTCTATGCGGTGCACCAGTCCCAGCCGGGGATCGTTCACGTCATAATCGGGCGTGTCCCTGAAATGCCATGCCAGTGCGTTGACCAGGGTACCGGTCCAGTTGCCGTGGCCGGGATGCACCACCAGTCCCGCCGGCTTGTTCACCACCAGCACATAACGGTCCTCGTACACGATGTCAAGGGGGATATCTTCGGCCACAATCTCGAAATCATAGCGCGGCCTGTCCATCACCACCGACACCACGTCGTCGGGCTTGACCTTGTAGCTGGACTTGACCGGATTGCCGTTCACCAGCACGCAGCCGGCGTCCGCGGCCTGCTGCACCCTGTTGCGCGAAGTGCGCTCCAGCCGATCGGTCAGGAATTTGTCGACACGGATCATCTGCTGGCCCTTGTCGGCCACGAAACGGAAATGCTCATAAAGTTCACGGCCGTCGGCATCCACATAATCGGCGCCGGCTTCCACCTCTCCCTCGGCCATCACGGTATCCGGAAGCATTTCCTGTATCTTGTCCTGATCCAATATCCTGTATGTTTTATCAGAAGTACTGTCCTTCTTCTTCCTTTCCTGTTCCTGATTCCTGAGACTCGGCCGGCTCCTCGTACACGGGGCTGGCCGAAACCGCTCCTTCGCTTCCGTAGGCTTCCGCCTCGGGATATGCCACAGGGCTGTCTCCATATATATTAAGCAGTTCCGCGTTCTGCAGCGAATCCTGCACGTCATTCAGACGTCCATCCGAAACCTCCACCACGATGGAGCAGTTCACGGGGATTTTCTGCATCTTGCGCACAGGGCGCCCGTTAGCCAGAATCTTGACGACACGGTCGTAGCTGCCCAACACTTTCACTATCCTTACGTTCTTGAATCCCAATTCCTCAAGCCTTGCGATGGCCGAGCGATGCGATTCGCCTTTCAACGCGTACTCCGTGGGATGGTTGTCATCGTCTATTATCACCTCCTTGGGATGCACGGCGTTGATGTAAAGGAATATCTTGCGGCCCGGCTTCACCACCGACTTGGCCTTGGGAAACTGCTCTATTACAAACCCGGGACGCACGTCCTCACGATACAGCGAATCGCGGATGTCCACCTTCAGGCCTGCGTCGTGCAGCTTCTTGACGGCTTCGGTATACGACATGTTCTCCACACCCGGCACACGCATGGTGCTGCCGTGCTTGGTGAACAGAGCCATAGCCACGTACGCCCCGTAGATGCCTAACAGGGAGACAATCACTATTATCAGTATGTTTGCCATTACCGGGTGACGGTCTATGAAACCGCTGCCCCAGCTGTATGAATGGTCTTCTTCCGTGCGTTTCAACTATAGTGGTTTTACGCAGTCCCGCAGGACCGACATTAAGATATTCAATCCCAAAATTAGTAATTTTTCTTTAATTTTCATATAGTTGGAGTGTAAAAAACGCGTATAAAATGCATACTTTCACAATATCGTCAAATTTTACGCCGAAACATTTTAATATTCCGGATATTTTTACTAACTTTGCATTTCAAAGCGACCAATTGGAAATGCGCAAGTTTTTGAAGACCCTTCCGCTGGTGGCCACGCTGGCCATCGTCATGAGTTCGTGCACTGAGTTCACCAAGGTGATGAAGAGCCGCGACCCTGAATATAAGTTTGAATACGCCAAGAAGGCGTACGAAAACAAGAAATACATGCAGGCATATCAGTTGCTGGGCGAAATCTATACACCCTTGCGTGGCACCGCCCACGGCGAGGAGGCTCTGTTCCTTCTTGCCATGTCCTGCTATAACAATCAGGATTACGAGAACTCGGCCCTTTATTTCAAGACGTATTACAACCGTTATCCCAAAGGCCAGTACGCCGAGCTGTCACGCTTCTATTCCGGATACGGTTATTATCTCGATTCTCCCGATCCGCAGCTGGATCAGACTTACACCATAAAGGCCATAGAGGAACTGAAGGATTTCCTTGAGTTCTTCCCCAAAAGCGAGAAGGTGCCCGAAGCCCGCGAGGCTATCTTCGAGATGCAGGACAAGCTTACGCTCAAGGAGCTGCAGAACGCCCAGCTGTATTACAACCTCGGCAACTTCATGGGCAACAACTACCGCTCGGCCATCATCGTGTCGGAGAATGCGCTCAAGACTTATCCGTTCTCCAAATATAAGGAGGACTTTGAATTCCTGATCCTTAAGTCCAAGTTTCAGGAGGCCCGCCAGAGCGTGGCCGAGAAAATGGCCGACCGTTACCGCGACGTAATAGACGAGTATTACTCGTTCTCCAACAATTACCCCGACTCCAAGAATATGAAAGAGGCCGAGACCATTCTGAAGATAGCAGAAAAATACGCCTCCAAATAACCCCCGATACGAATACTCATAAATCATAATAGAACTTATGGATTATAAGAAAACGAACGCACCGCTTAACACGGTCACACGCGACATGATCGCCATGGCCGAACAGACGGGCAATGTGTACGAGACTGTATGCGTCATTGGCAAGCGTGCCAATCAGATCGCGGCCGACCTGAAGAAAGAACTTGAGAAGAAGCTTCAGGAGTTCGCCTCGACCGACAACCTCGAGGAGGTGTCCGAAAACCGCGAGCAGATCGAGATCTCACGCTTCTACGAGAAGCTGCCGAAGCCCACGCTCATCGCCACCCAGGAATATATAGAACATAAACTCTATTTCTCCAATCCGCTGAAAGAGCGTTCACTTCTTGACGATTAACTGTGACTATCACAGTACCAATATGCCGCTGTCACCACGACTGCGGCATTTTTTACGGTATATGAGCAATCCGAAACTCCATATCTATAACCCGGAAACGGAATACGCATTGGCCTCCGCTTCGCCTTACTATACGCTGCCGGAATCTGTCAGGAAACTGCGCATGTCCAAAGCCCGTCTGCCCGAGATGTATGCCGGCCACGACGACGCCATCCTCCTTATGGATGGGGCAGACCCGGAACCGGACAGACCATCTTCATGCACGTTGCTGACTCCGGACATGGATGTAGAATGGTCTCGATATATAGCCTTCCCCTGGGGGTGGAACGCGCAGATAGCCTGTTTCCTTACCGCCAATTGTCCCCGACTTCGGGGCATACCTTCGGCCGAGCGGATTGACCGCCTAAGGGAATTGGCTCATCGTCGCACCACGATTGATTTCCTCAAGGCATACGAGGTTCAGGACATATCCCTGCCCTTGGAGTTGGATGATTACGACACCGCAGTGGAATTTTACCATAAGCATCCTGATATTTTCCTCAAGGCGCCCTGGAGCAGCTCAGGCCGTGGCGTGATGCGCACCGACGACCTCAAGCCGATGCATGTCGAGCCTTGGATGCGTGGCATCATTCGGTCGCAGGGTTCGGTGATGGTGGAACCCATCTATGACAAGGCTCTTGACTGCGCCACCGAATGGGCCATGCATGACGGCAACGCGGCATTTCTCGGCGTCTCGGTGTTCGAGGCATCAGGCCGTGGCAAATATCACGGCAATATAGAGGCCGACCAACTCACGCTCTGGAACATAATCGGAGTCCTGACTCCTGAAGTAATAGATAGGCAGCGTCACGCATTACTGACCGTAATTGGCACGGATTATGACGGCCCCATCGGCATCGATATGCTGGTGACCGGTGCAGGGACCTTGCATCCCTGTGTGGAACTCAACCTGCGCCACACCATGGGATCGATACTGATTCATCCCGACGACAAATCGCTTGTTGCAAAATACCCTGCAATGTTTTAACTTTGCAATATGATTACTGACGAAAAGAACGTAGCGATAATAGGACGCGGAAATGTCGGCTCGCATCTGGCCCGTGCGTTGAGCGACAAGGTGAACGTGACGGTTGTCAATCCCCACACCCTCGCCGAACTGACCGGCAACGAGGATATCATACTGATCAGCGTATCGGATGCCGCTCTGCCCGAAGTTGCCGCCAACCTTGCCTCGCACATCAACGCCAAGAATAAGCAGATTGTGGCCCATACGTCTGGCACAACTCCTATGGATGTCTTGTCGAAGATTGACGTCCCTTATGGTGTGTTCTATCCCATGCAGACATTTTCTAAGGATGTTGAGCTGAATTACGCCGAGATTCCCATGTTTATCGAAGGCTCGGATGCGGAGGTTACGGATGTGCTGATGAAATTGGCCGGCTTATTCTCCGACCATGTCCATTATGCCGATTCCGACAAGCGCCGCAAGCTCCATGTCGGTTCGGTGTTCGCCTGCAATTTCGCCAACCATCTATGGGCCTTGTCAGAAAAATGGCTTAAGGAAAACGGTCTTGATTTCAGCATGATGCATGCGCTGGTACGCGAAACAACCCGTAAGGCATTGTCAAATTCGCCCGCCTCTGTACAGACAGGTCCTGCCCGTCGACACGACGCACCCACTATCCAGAGTCATCTCAGTATGCTGGAGGGCGATGCGCAGCTTCACGACATATATAATACATTGACGGCTTCCATAGAAAATTCCTATCCCGAATAAATTATAAACACACTCTATATGAGCGGTATAAATTACGATTTAACGAAAATACGCGGCATCGCCCTCGATGTGGACGGAGTTCTCTCCCCTTCCACCATACCTATGGGCACCGACGGCCAGCCAGTGCGCATGGTCAACATCAAGGACGGCTATGCCCTGCAGTTGGCCGTAAAGCGGGGCCTGATCCTCTCCATCATCACCGGCGGCAACACCCCCGGCGTGCAGCAACGCTACTCAAAACTCGGAATCAAGGACATATATCAGGGTGTGGCCACCAAAATCAATGTATTTCAGGATTGGATGTCGGCAAACTCTCTAAAGCCCGAGGAGGTTATATATATGGGCGACGACATTCCCGACCTGAAATGCCTGCGTGCCGCCGGCCTATCCTGCTGTCCGCACGATGCGGCATACGAGGTGAAGATGACCTGCGACTATATCTCGCAGATTGGCGGAGGCTACGGCTGCGTTCGCGATGTGGTGGAGCAGGTGCTGAAAGCCAAGGGATTGTGGATGAACGATGCCGAGGCCTTCGGCTGGTAACGACGCTTTACGACCCGGTGGACATGAATCATTGCCGGAATCTTAATTATAGAAAAATTTAGTTCATGCTGGATAATCTAAGTAAATATCATGTATTGCTGGCGAGCAAGTCGCCACGCCGTCGCGAACTGCTGTCGCAGCTTCGCGTACAGTTTAACGTCGCCTCCATCGGCGGCATCGACGAATCGTATCCCGAGGACCTTCCCCGTCTCGAGGTGGCCGCATATATCGCCAACAAAAAGGCGGACGCATATATCTCGATGCTGCGTTCCAACGAACTGATTATTACCGCCGATACCGTCGTGGTGTTGGGAGACCGCGTAATCGGCAAACCCGGGAACACCGACGAAGCTGTGGAAATGTTGCTCTCACTGTCCGACCATACCCATCAGGTGGTGAGTGGCGTCTGCCTCATGACCGTTGAGCGCCGCATATCGTTCACTACGATTACAGATGTCAAATTCGGTCATATCTCCGAAGAAGAAGCGCGTTATTACGTAGAAAACTATATGCCCCTGGACAAGGCCGGTGCCTACGGCATCCAGGAATGGATAGGCTGCGTGGCAGTCGAATCCATCCACGGCTCATTCTACAACGTCATGGGTCTCCCCGTCCACCAGCTCTATAAGGAACTCTCCTTATTTTAACTCACAAATGAACGCATAATACATAATAAAAGAGTGCAGCCCTATGGCTGCACTCTTTTATTATGTAGGCATACTGACTTATTTCTCTGTGTCGGCGGAAGCTGAAGCAGAGGTGACTGTGGCCGCTGCTGCTGCGGAGGCGATGTTGGCGGCTGCGGTAGCGGCGGCATCGGCGGCCGGCGCCTCGTAGCGGTACTTGGCCTCCCAGCCCAGCGCGGATGCGCCTAACACGGCTGCGTCGCTGTCCTTAAGCTCAGAAATAAGGAGCTTGGTATGACCCTTGAAGATGTTCAGTATATTCTTGTTGAAGGCTTCACGCAGAGGGGTCATCAGCAGGTCGCCGCTCTTTGCCAGACCGCCGAACAGGATAATGGCCTGCGGGCTGGAGAAGGCCACCATGTCGGCCATGGCCTCGCCTAAGATTGTTCCGGTATACGTGAATATCTCCTTGGCCAGCTTGTCGCCGGCGATAGCGGCGTCGTACACATCCTTGGATGTGATGGCGTCGATGTCGAGGTTGCGGAGCAGCGAGGGTTCCTGACGCACCTCGATGAACTCACGTGCAGTGCGTGCCACACCCGTAGCCGAGCAATAAGCCTCGAGACATCCGGTGCGTCCGCATCCGCATACGCGGCCGTTGTTACGCTTCACGATCACGTGGCCGAGCTCGCCGGCGAATCCGTCCGAGCCGTAAACCAGCTGACCGTTTATCACGATACCCGATCCGACACCCGTGCCGAGGGTAATCATGATGAAATCCTTCATACCACGGGCTGCGCCGTATGTCATCTCGCCGAGAGCGGCAGCATTGGCGTCGTTGGTGACAGCCACGGGTATGCCGTTGAATGCCTTGCTCACGTTCTTGGCCAGCGGAATCTCAGGGCCCCAGGGCAGGTTCGGCGGATTCTGGATCTCACCGGTGTAATAGTTGCCGTTAGGCGCACCGATACCGATTCCCTGAATCTGATCCTCCAGTTTACTTTGATAAGGCGGCTCAGACCTTCGTGCAGCTCGGCCACATAATCGTCGAAATTGGTGTGCTTCTGGGTCTTGATTGAATCACTGGCCACTACCTGGCCACGGGCATCGACAATGCCGAACACCGTGTTGGTGCCGCCTATGTCTATACCTACTACATACGGTTTGCTCATAATATTATGATTGTTAAAGTTGTCGGTTTATGACTTTATTATTTGAATAAGTACTGGCTGGAGATCGACTGGTTGTTGTGAATGCGACGGATTGTGTCGGCAAACAGCTTGGCCACAGGCAGAATTGTTGCCTTGGGGTTCTCCTTGATATAAGGGATCGAATCGGTCAATACCAGTTCCTCGATACCGCAGTTCAGCACACGCTCGGTAGCGGGGTCGGACATCACGCCGTGGCTGCAG
>ENA-UERG01001414-UERG01001414.1-human-gut-metagenome-genome-assembly--contig:-NODE-1414-length-20032-cov-4.405763_pt1 | contig 20032 bp, 8 predicted proteins | sample MGYA00242954_ERZ507954 | MGnify/ENA primary metagenome ERZ507954 (study PRJEB26167, sample SAMN06115478) | human gut metagenome | host: Homo sapiens | place: China:Sichuan | collected 2015-01-21... | reverse complement strand
GAAGCCCAGCGCCCCGACCAACAAGTTGGCGACGGCCGAGACGCACAGTCCGGCCGCCATGAAGCGCTTGATGTTGCTGTGGTCGGAGAGGAATCCGTTGACGAACTTGCCGATGGCGTAGGCGAACAGCAGCGCCGAGCCGATGATGCCCAGCTGCGTGGCGTCGAGAGCCCCGCTTTCGAGGATCGGCTTCTTGACCACATTGAGGCTCGTGCGGCAGACGTAATAGAGGCTGTAACCGACCGTGCCGGCGATGAAGCTCTGGAAACGCAGCTTCTTGTAGAGTTTCATGCGCGCTGCGTCGTCGCCCGTGAACGGCGCCGAAGGCGCGCTTTTGCGAAAGAAAGAGAGTATGCTCATTCGTTTGTCGGAAAATGGTTTCAGGTTGCGGGATCGTCATTCGGCGAAGGTCAGTTCGACCTGCACCGGAAAATGATCCGACGGAGTCCGTGCACGGTAGGGCTTCGCGCTACCGGCGGGCTCCTTCGTACGGTAGGTGTCGATCAGGATGCCGTAGCGCAGCACGCGGAATCCTTCGGTCACGAAGAGATAGTCGATGCACCGGAACGTCTTGCGGTCGGGATCGAAGCCGTTCTCGGTGCCGGTCTCGGCATAGCGGAGTTCGGCCAGATCGCAAGCGTCGAACAGCAGTTTCGAATCGCGCAGCACGGCATAGCTTTCGCTCGTCTGGCCCACGTTGAAATCTCCCGTGAGCACGGCGCGCTCGCCGCGGCACATCGTCCGAATGCGGTCGACCACCAGCCGACAGCTTTCGACCTGCGCACGCCGGCCCTTGTGATCGGTATGGAGCGTGAAGAACCAGAACCGCTCGCCGCTCTCCCGATCGAGGAACCGGCCCCAGCAGCAGATGCGGACATATTTGGCATCCCAGCCCTTGCTCGGACGCGAGGGTTCCTCCGAAAGCCAGAAATGCCCCGAGTCGAGCAGTTGGAAACGGTCTTTCTTGTAGAACACCGCCGCATATTCGCCCGCCTCGGCCCCGTCGTCGCGTCCGACGCCGGTGTAGCCGTAACCGGGAAGCGCCGCGAGAAGATCCAGAAGCTGGCTGTGGAACACCTCCTGAGCTCCGAAAATGTCGAAATCGTGGTAACGGATCAGCGAGGCGATCACCGGAAGCCGCCGCTCCCAGCCGTCGCCCCTCGCATCGTCTCCGGCATTGAGCTGGCGCACATTATAGGTCGCCGCAGAGAAGCTCTGTGCGAAGCCACCCGTCGCCGCCGCGCAGAGGGCGGCGATACAGAACAGCACTTTTTTCATGATCGTACCGCTACCCGCGGCGTCCTTTCGATTCGAGATAGCGGATCAGCAGTTCGGGACGGTCGGTCTGGATGATGGTCGCCCCCATGTCGAGCAACCGGCCGTAGACCTCCTCCGTCTCTCCCCGGAAAGCGCGGTCGTCGTTCAGCCCACCGCAGAGCGACGGCCAGAGCGAGTTCACCCAAAGCTTCGAACCGCCGTCCACGATGCGTTTCATGCAGGCTTCCACCTCGGGCGTATATTCGTCCCAGCAGACTTCGTAGGCCAGCGGCTGCTTTTCCGATTTCCGGTACTCCTCGAAGAGTTCGCGTCCCTGCGGTTTGAGGATGTCGATGACCGGCATGTACATCATGTTGTGCGGATAGGCGGCGAACTTCGCTGCCACGACCTCCGCCGGACGCTTGCCCTTGATGAGTACCTGATCCGTGACGCCCAGCTCCTCGGTGACGGCCAGCGCAAGGTCGTAATATTCGTACCCCTGATCGATGTTCACCACGATGCGGTCTTTGCAGACCTCCAACGCTTCGCGCAGGGTCGGCATCCGCAGATCGGTCTTCTGGTTGTGCGCCGTACGGAGCACGCAGCGGCAGATCGAATCGTAGGTGATGTCGCAGACTCGGCCTTTTCCGCTGGTCGTACGGTCGATCGTCTTGTCGTGGCAGAGCACCAGCACGCTGTCCTTGGTCAGTTTGAGATCCAGTTCCATGATGTCGACTCCCATGCGGATTACGGATTCGATAGCAGGAATCGAGTTTTCGGGCCAGTTGCGCCAGTCGCCGCGGTGTGAGACGACCAACACTTTTTTCGATGCGGGATCGTGCAGTTCGGCGACGATCGCTTCGGCCCGGCCGCCGGTTTGCGACGGAGCGGTCTGTTCTCCGCACGCTGCTCCGGTGAGAGCAGCGGCGAGAATCAGCAGATGAGTGATTTTTCGTTTCATAGGTTATCGTTGGATGAAGACTTCGTTTTCTTATATCAGTTTCCGGCAGGACGATAGAGGATGTTCGCCGGAGTGACGTCAACTGCCGAGGCGTCGTAGGCGCCGAGATAGTCCATGTAGTTGTCGGCGTTGACGCCCGTCATGATGCAATCGCCTCCGTTGTAGGTTCCCACGTCACCTTGTGCGATGCAGTTTCGGAACTTCGCGGCTTTTTTACACTGTCCGAAGAAGGTTCCCTTGTAGTCGTTGTCGGGGCGGTCGGAGATGACACGGCCGTAGCTCTCGCATCCGATGAATTCGTTGTCGTTGTGGTTTACCAGACAGAGAATGCCGCCGGCGGCCCCCTTCGTACGGCTGATTAGATCGCCGCGGTTCACGACGTTGGTGAATTTGATTCCCGGTCCGGTGATGCAGGTGATGTTGCCGAGGCGGGCGTATCCCGATCTGGGAAAGGCGTTGTCGTTGAGTCCGTAGTTGGTACAGTCGGTCAGGTGCGTGTAGCGGTTGGCTGCGGCGACGATGCCGGAAGCACGTCCGACCTTTGTCGTGAGGTCGCCGCGGTTGATACATCCGTTGAAGATTACGGGGTTGGCCGAACTGGCGAGGTTGGTGCTGAACCCGCAGATGCCGCCGACGTGTATGCCCGTCGCTCCGTTGCCGGTATTGCCGCCGTCTTCGGACGTGAGGGCGGCTTCGTTGGTCAGGCGGTCGAGTACGACGCCTTTGCTGGCGAAGGCGAGTCCGACCATGCCCATCGTCATGCGGACGTTGCCTGCCGAGCCGTCGAACGACATCGGGGCGTTGTTGACGATATTGCGCACGGTAGCGTCGTAGACCACGCCGGCCAGAATGCCGCAGTCGGTTCCTTTCGAGGCTTTGACCGCCAGCGAACAGGAGGCGTCGAAGACGAGATTTTCGACGACGGCTCCGGGGCCCAATGCGCCGAAGAATCCCCATGCGCGGTTGGGAGTCGAGTTGTCGCATACCATGTGGAAATTACGGATCGAGTGCCCCTGCCCGTCGAAGAAGCCCGTGAATGGACGTCCCGATTCGATCGTCAATGCGTTGGTGCCCGTCAGCGGACAGACCGCATCGCCGATCGGTGTCCACGTTTCGATGCCGGTCATGTCGATGTCGTTGAGCAGTACGACGAAGCCTCGTTCATCTTGCCAGGGGGCGAGACTTTCGCCCGCATTGACTGCTGCGGCGAATTCGATGAGATCGTCGGCCGTCTCGATACCGCCCGGAGACGCGAAGGCGTAGAGCGCTTTGGCGAGATGGCGGGCCGAGAAGATACCGTTCTTCTCGTTGTAGGTGCGTATTCCCGATTTGTAGATGTTTTTTGTGTAGGTTCTGCCGTCGGTCGTCGTGAGCGTGAGTTTCAGACCGGCCTCGGAGATGAAGCGCCCTACGGGGAACTTGATTGTCTGGGGACGGGTCAGATCGGCGTTATCGGGGAAATGCAACGTCAGTTTCGATCCCGTTCCGCCGGGGGCCGGCGTGAGGGCGAGGGTCGAAGGGTCGACCGTACCTGTGAAGGTCAGATAGCCGTCGAAGTCCTCCTGCGAGGCGGGTTCCACGGCGAGCGATTGCGCCGGACTATCCAATTCGCCGGCATCGATGCGCAGTTCGATGACCGAGAAGATATTGCGGAACGAGACATGGAGTGCACCCTCCGCAAGATTCTTATCGAGCGGTGTCCCGACCAGCGGTGCGCAGGCCGTGTTGGTCTGCTCCGTGCCTTGCAGGGTGATTGTACGCTGGGGTTCCACCGCAACGGTGCCTTCGACGGTCGTGACGGGATAGTAGGCCGTCAGCGGTTTCGAGGGGTCGTAGGCCGTGATCCCCGTATCGCTGGCGAAGGTGGTCGTGGCACCCGCTTCGGTAGCCGTGTAGACATAGGCCGTACCGTCGTAGACGACCGTAATGCGATCGCCGACTTCCCATGTGCTTTTTCCTTCGATGATGTCGGTTCGCGTTGCCGGAGTGCAGGAGGCTTTGATGACGAGTCCTGATGAGGCGTGGGGCGGAGTCGGTTCGTCGGTTTCGGGATTTCGGGTGCAGCTTCCGAGCAGCAATGCTGCGCCGAATAGGATGATATATGTTTTTTTCATTTTTTCTGCAAAATTATTCTTTGTTCTGGTCCTCCTCGAATTCCGTGTCCTCGATGCCGTTATCGGGTCTTTCCTGCCCGATGTGGGACATGTCGGTGACGGCGTAGGGCGTAGTCAGGGCATAGCGTGCTGCTTGCAGGGCGATCGGGGCATTCGCCTCGGTAACAGGGGTCGAATAGCTGCCGTGGGTGGTATTCGATGTCGTATAGCGGAACGGATTTCCGTCGAGCGTCACACCTCCGAAGGCAGGCGAGATCAGTTTTTCGAATACGGCGCACGATGCGGCATAACGCGAAATGCCGTAGTCCATGTGGTACCCGTCGCGGGTCATGTCCATCGCGTTTTGGAGTTTCGACGTGCGGAGATTTTGCAGGACGGTGCCTGTGGCGATCACATCGTCGAATGCGACTTCGCTCATTACTTTTTGGCCTTGTGCGACGATGGCGGCGTACATGTCCGTCTGCGACGAGGCGAAGTTGTTGACGATCACCGTCTGTTGCGAATAGCTGACGAGTGCGGGATCGGCATAGGCCTGCGACAGAATATAGTAAAACTTGGGCATGGCGCCGGTTTGCGTTGACTTGACGTTGTCGATGAGTCCCTGCAAAGCCTCTTTCTCGGCCGAGGTCCACTTCCATGCGTTGACCTTGCCCGTGTGTTCCTGGATGGTCACGACGTCCCACTGCTCCGAAGCGGCTACCTCTTTGATCGTCTTGTTCATCGATTCGGTCCAGCCGGCCGCTCCCGGATTGCATTCGTAGCAACGGTAGTCGTTCACGGTGGCGAAGCCGTTGTTGTATTCGGGAACCGTACGCCCTCCGTAATACATGTGTGTCATCTTCACCTTGTCGATGCCCATGGCTTTCAGAATGCCGGGCAGATGCTCCACGGCATCTTTCGTAAAACTGTTCCCGATGAAGAGAATGCGCAGTTCCGCGTCGCCGCCCGCGCTTCCTCCGCCCGAGTTTCCGATTTGGTAGGCGATATTCGTAAGGGCCGATTGGTTCGCTCCTTGTTTCCCCAGGTAGTTGGCTTGCTCGGCATCGGCATAGGAGTCGAAAACGGGAGCATTGGCGTTGTAGGTTCCGACCTTGCCGCCGGCCGTACAGTCGGTCCATTGTGCCACGGCGTTGTTATACCCCCAGAATACACCTCGATAGGGGCTGTCGGTCAGGATCGTACCGTAGTTGGCGCAGTTCTCGAAGGTCGCGTCGCCTGCCGCCGACGTGATGCCGCCGCAGCGGGAACCGGTCGTCGAGGTGAGATCGCCGTAGTTCGAACATCCGATCATCGACGACCCTGCGCCCATGTTGCAGGCGATGTTACCCAAACGTCCCGCATCGTTTTTCGGACAAGTGTTCAGCTGCTTGCCGTGATTTACGCAGTTGGCCAGTTGGGTATAGCGGTTGGCCGCTGCGACGATGCCCGCGGTGCGTCCTGTCGCGGAGGTGATGTCGCCGTAGTTGATGCAGTCGGAGATGATGACTTTCTGCTGCGAAGCCCCGTCGTTGGTGGTGAATCCCGCAATGCCGGCGATGTGGTAGCCCGTGGCGCCTCCGTTCGTATTGTTGTCTCGGTTTTCGGCCGTGATCGTGCCGTTGTTGTTCACGTTGTCGATCGTGACGTTGGCTGTTTCGGCAAAGGCCGTTCCTATCAGGGCCATCGTGATGCGGACATTGCCCGCCGCACCCTGGAAAAGCATCGGAGCGCTGCTCGTGATGTCACGCACCGTAGCGTCGTAAACCAGTCCGGCCACTACGCCGTTCGATGAACCGGCTGTGGACGCGACGGTGAACGAACAGCCTGTGTCGAACGAGAAATTCTCGATCACGGCGCCGGGTGCCAAAGTTCCGAACAATCCGTATGTAGCCCCCTCCTCGCTGTTCGCAGCGACCATTTTCAGATTGCGGATCCGGTAGCCCTGGCCGTTGAAATGTCCTGCGAAGGGGGTTCCGGAGACCGTGAGTTTGTTGTTTGCGATGACGAAGGTCGCCTTGCCGATGGGTGTCCATTCGGCGACCTCGGACATGTCGATGTCGGTCAGCAGGCAGATCTCTCCGTTTTCGTTTTGCCATTCGCCGAGCGGTTTGCCGGAGTTGACCGCAGCCGCGAGAGCCACGAGATCGTCGGCCGTGCGAATGCCTTTGGCCGTCGAGACCTCGCCTCCGTACTTGGTATTGGTCACGCGCTCTTCGTTGCCGGCCTTGATCTTTCCGATATAATCCATGAAGTTCATTTCGTTGATGGCGACCATTTCGTAGTCGCCGCCGTTGTAGGATCCTATTCCGCCGCCTGCGATGTTGTTGTCCATCTTTCCGAGGCTGTTGATATGGGCTACGAGCGTGCCGCGGTAGGTCGTGAGGTCGGAGATTACGTTGCCGTAGTTGGCCGAATTGATGATTTCGCAGTCTGTGGCATTGGACAGACAGAGCAGTCCTCCGGCGTGGGATTGGGAGTTGGTCGTCACGACGTCGCCGTGGTTGGTGCAGCCGTTTATGATCGACTGGGTGCCGAGGATGCAGGTGATGTTGCCCAGACGTCCGCCCTTGGAGCCCGCATAGGTATTCATCATGTCGCCGTAGTTCTCGCATTCGACGATGTGCGTGAAGGTGTTGGCTGCGGCGACGATGCCCGAAGCGCGTCCTGTCGAAACGGTCATGTCTCCGTGATTTATGCAGCGCAGGAACCGATTGGCGAAGGTCGATGTGCGGGAGGTGTTCGAGAATCCGGCGATGCCTCCGACCTGAGTCGAGGTGAATCCGTTGGCGTTGGCGGCACCCGGATCCGCTTTCAGTGCACCGTAGTTTGTCAAATCGGTCAGTTGCGAAACGGTATCCTCGCTCGTGCCGGCGCCGTAGACGAAGCCGACGAGCCCCATGGTCATCAGCTTGTTTGCCGAGTTGTTGCCTTCGCAAACCATCGGTAGATAGCTGGTGCATTTCTCGATCTTCGAGTCGACGCAGGCGCCGGCGATGACGCCGGTCGAGGTCGTTCCGTTGCCCGAAACGGTGAACGACCCCGTGTCGCCGCTTTCGGCACCCAATACGAGGTTCCGTACCGTGGCGCCTTTGAGGATGCCGAACAGTCCGTAGACTTGATTGTCCGAGGTGAGTGCTCCGGTCATCTTGCAGTTCAGCAGCGCGTGGCCCTGACCGTCGAACGTCCCTTCGAAAGCCGCACCCTCGACTTTCGATTCCGAAGCCGTGGCGACGAACGAACCGTTGCCGATGGGAATCCACGACGCGATCTTCGTCATATCGATGTCGTTCATCAATACGGCGGTCATTCGCTGTGCGCCCGTTCCGGCATTGACGTTTTCGGCGAATTGCACGAGTTCTTCGGCCGTGCGGATCTCGATCCGATCGCTCGTCGCCTTGGTGAAGAATACCGGTCGCAGTACCGTATGCTCCTGCATGTCGTAGGCCATTGCGATCATGTATCCATCGTCGAATCCGGTCGGGAAGGTGACGGTGATCCGCTGCTGTTTCCTGTCCAGGACGATTTCGACCCCTTCGGCCTCGGCGATGCCGACCAGTGCTTCCGCGGCATGTTCGCCGTGGAGTTCATATTCGATGGTTGCGGGAACCGTCGGGTCGACGACGGTGGTGTTGATTGCTGTCGAGAGCGTGAGATTCAGGACCTGCTGGATGGGGAGCGTGATGACCTTCCCGTCGCCGAGCGTCAGCGACAGGTTGCCGTTGGCGTCGCGGGCAATATCCTTGAACAGGCAGCTTTCGCCGTCGTTGGCTTCGATCGGATCTCCTTCGGCGTCGTTCAGCCGTTCGCCGTTGACGGTCCAGAATCCCTCGGCGTCGACCGATACTTCGGGCGTGTATCCGCTTACGGGCACCTTTTCGCCGGCTTTGTCGAGCAGCGGCGAAGTCTTGCCGTCAGCCGTTACGGTCCAGTAATATAGATTGTTCTGCGGGTCGAGTTCGATACCGAGCAGCGGGACGTTGAGCATCTGGTCGACAGTGGCCAGTACGATGCTCTTCTCCTCGTTCTTGTTGTCCTTGTAGGTGATGATATAATTGCCTTCGGAGTCTTCGGTCATCTCCGTGATGACGTTGCCCGATGTCAGTTCGCTCAGGTCGGCGAGTTGACTGTTGAGCGAGGCGATGCGGTCTTGAAGTTTTGCGATCCGCTCCTTGATGTCGTCGAGACGTCCGCTGAGTTGCGAATCGTCGTAGTCGCTGCATCCGTAGACGAAGGTTGTCGCCGTGAGGAGCAAGAGATATAGAAATCGTTTCATGGATGTCTGAATTAAGCGTTAGTAGTTCTGCGACGGATCGAAATAATCGCCGTTCTTGTAGCACAGGGCGTTGTCGTTCGTGGCCTCGGGAGCGCTGCCCGGATTGTCCTTGTAGGTATCCCATTCGCCGACACGACCTCCCTTGGCGCATTGTGTGACGAGCTTCTTGCCGCTGTAACCGCAGGCCCAACCGGGGCCGTGTTGCGGTTCGCCGGAGGCGTAGGTGATGTTGGCCAGGATCGTTCCCTTGTTCACGCAACCGACGATCGTCGCCTGATTGTGGCCCACGAAGCCTCCCGTACGGCATCCCAGTTGCGAGAAGACATTGCCGTTGTTGGTGCAGTATTCGATGCGGAGGTTGTTGTTGGTAACCGTACCGCCGACCAGACCGCCCATACGCTTATAGTTGTAGTAGTCCTTGCTGCCGCCGTATTGACCGACGGCATCGTCCTGTATCGTTCCGTTGTTGGTCGAGTTGGCGATCACCGTGCCGTTCTCTTCGGTCGTACTGCCGCCCAGCGTGCCGACCAGACCGCCGCCGCGTCCTGTGGGAGCGCTTATTTCGCCGTTGTTGGTGCAGTAGTTGAGTTTGGTTCCCGCACCGAGCGTGAAGGCGCAAATGCCTCCGATGTTCATACCCGTACCCCCGTTGGCTGTGTTGGTGATGCGACCGGTCTTCACATCGCCGTTGTTGATGACGGCGTCGTCTTTCGTTTCGCCGCCGATGGTCGTGGACTTGATGCATCCGGCGATACCGGCGAGCATCATCAGCGTGGCGTCGGGATTGTCGCCCGTGAGGATCACCGAGACATTGTTAGTGACGTTGACGATCGTCGATCCTTCGGCGTAACCCGCCAGTGCACCGGCCGATACGACGTTCTGACTCGTACCCACGAGGGTAATTTGATCCCCTGCGGCGCCCAGTTTGAGGTTTTTGATCGTAGCGTCCTTTATCGCTCCGAACAGGCCGTGGAGATGGGTCGTCTCGTTCTCGACGTTGAAGGTCCATCGGATTCCCTTGATCGTGAAACCCTGGCCGTCGAACACGCCCGTGAAGGGGTTTGTCAACGTATTGTAGGAGGGCGATCCGGTGGCCTTGCCCTGTCCGATCGGAGTCCATTCGGTAAGTTCCGTCAGATCGATGTCGTTGAGCAGCACCACCTCTCCCGAAGCGTTCTCCCAACGATCCGTGCTTCCGCCGGCGTTGACGGCCTTGGCAAAGGCCACGAGGTCTGCGCCCGTTGCGATGCCCGGTTCGGTCGGGGTGTCGGGAACGACCGGCGATTGGCGGACGCCGAGCGTTACGGTGATGCCGTAGGGGCGATTCGAGAATGTGATCGAGCCTTTGCGGTCAGCGCCGCTGTCGTTTTCATAGTAGTCGGCTACGAACGAGTGGGTCGTCGTGACCGTCTCCGCGCGTGTCTTGGGGGCGGGTTTGAGCCACGACTGACACTCCTCTGCGATCGTTACCTCATAGTCGATGTTGGCCGACACCCTGATGTCGAATTCCGTGAATTCGCCTTCGAGAGCGACCTCCGCTCCCGTTCCGAACTGCGGATCCCACGTCGGAGGGTCGATCTGGGCCGTTCCATAGGTGAAGAATAATGGTTTGAGAACGGTATTGCCGCCGGCCGAGGCGATGACGACGACATTGCCCTCTTCGGCATTTTCGTCCAGCTTCACCGAGATCGTACGGGTGTATTTGTCGATTTTCACCGTTACGTTCCATGCCGTGAAGTAGTCGACATACGCCGTTTCGGCTTCGCTGCCCGCTACGGTGTATTCGATTTCGACCGGTATCGAACGGTCGGGGACGGCCGTTACGGGAGCTGCATCGAACCGGATGCTCAGGGCTTCGAACACTGGAATCTCGAAGGTGCTTCCGTCGGCGAGCGTGAAGCGGACCATACCGCTCTCTTCGTCGGTCTCCACCTTCTGGAAGAGGGTGTTGCTGACATCGTTGGCCAGTATGGGATTGCCTTCCTTGTCCGTGAGACGCTGGCCGTCGACGATCCAGAATCCTTCGGCATCGATGTCCATCGCGGGAGGTACACCGCCCACGGGCATCATCTTGCCCTCCTTGTCGAGCAGCCACTGATAGGTCTTGCCGTTGTCAGCGGTCGTACGCCAGTAGAGTTTCCCGTCGGTGAATTCGCCGGCACCGACGATCGGAGCGGTTACCACGTCGTCCTGCGTGGCGAGGGTAACGGTCTTCGTTTCGCCGCCGTGGTCGCGGTAGCTGATGACGTAGTTGCCCTCGTCGTCCTGTTTGAGGTAGGAGATGAAGCTGCTGTTGATCAACGCCGAAAGCGAATTCATCTCTTCGTTCAGTCGCTCGACACGCTTTTCGGTCTCCGTGAGTTCCTGCTCGATGGCATCGATGTTTTGCCGCAGCTCTCCGTCGTCGTATTCGTCGCATCCCCAAAGAAGAACGAAACATGCGGCGAGCGATATGATGTTCGAAAACTTTCTCATTTTTCTTGCTGTTTAAGGGATTATTGCTTGATCCGCACGTGGAGGTAGTTCATGCACGAGCGTTCGCCTTTCGCATCGGACGGCTGGTTGACCACCTTGCCGGCGCCGTCGGTGTAGAGCCACATGGCCGTCGAACCGCCGCCGTCGAATCTCGTTACGTTCCAGCAGTCGAATTTTTGGGCGATGCGGACCATTTCATAGAATTTTACGCCCATCGAAATCCAGTCCTGACGGCCGTCGATGACGAAGAAGCAGACTTTCGTTCCGGCCTTGTCGATGCCCACGTAAGTCATCGGGTCGTATTTGTCTGTGTCGAAACTCTTGTCTTCGCCGTCGACCATGAACTGATACATCGTGGAGTTCTGTGTCAGAATCGGGGTCGAGATTCCGTTGACCGTCACGTCTGCGCGGATGCGGAGCGTCGAACCCACGGAGAGTTTTCCGGCGAGCGTTTCGGCCGTCGCGCCGGTGAGCTGTACGGCCCACTCGTCGAGGGCCGTCAGATAGGGCGCTTCGGCGAGCTCCGTCGAACGACCGTCCGCGATCTGGGTTACAGTGGCTTCGAACCAGCCGTCGTTGACCGTCACGGGATTGCCCGACTTGTTTTTCGCGACGACGTAGAGCGCCTTTTTGGAGAGCGTATTGGTCAGCGAGGGAGCGTCGGGATGAGGTATTTTCTTGTATCGTGCAGTATAGAGGTTGGCTTCTTGCAACGTGCTGCCCGAACGCAGGATCGTGTCGTTGATCGAGTGGTATTCGTATTCCGTACCGCCGACTTCGATTTTGCCGGAGAAGGTCTTTTTGCCGCAGCTCACCGTACGATCCTTGAAGAAAGTGAAGGCATTCGCATGGTTGGTCAGCGACGTGCGGACGCTCTTGTTGTTGACGAAGTCGGGGCGTCCCTCCTCGATGTGCAGTCCGCGGGGGAATCCGTCATGCGAATTGAAGAAGCCCGAATTGATGCCGGCGATGATATTTTGTCCTTCGGCACGCTTCCGGTTGCAGTTTTCCGAAAGTGTCTCGCGGATGTTTTTGCCGTTGTTGCTGTTGTTGTTGCCGTTGGGATTGGGTACGAGGTCGTCGGCCATCGAGGTGGATATCTCCACGGCGTCGTTCGTCAGGTCGAGTTCCAGTACGTGCATTTTGCGCGGTAGGTTGGTGAATTCGTAGTAGGTGTATTTCACTCCGGGGTGAAGTGCGACGGTCTGTTTGAGCTCCCAATCGTAGTAGGACGGAAGCGTCCAGTCCACGGTGTTTTCCTCTGTGTCGTAGTTCGAACGTTTGTGACAAACGGCCGAGGTGTGCATGGCTGCGGGAGCCGTCGTCGGGGAGTCTTTGTACGTGTCGTAATCGCCGACGAATCCGTGTCCGATGCAGTCCGAGATGAGAGATGCACTCTTGTTATAGCCGCAGGCCCATCCGGGACCGTGATAGTCCGAACCGGCGACGGTCACGTTGCCGATGATGGCGCCGGTGTTCTTGCAGGTGCGGATCGTGCCGGCATTGTGCCCCACGAATCCGCCCGTACGGCAGCCGAGGTGCGAGATGACGTTTCCGGAATTGGTACAGTTCTCGATGATGCACTCCGCCGAGGTCGAACCTCCGACCAGACCGCCCATGCGTTTGATGCCGTATTTGTCCTTCTGTCCGGCGTACTGTCCGACTGCGTCGTCTTCGACGAGTCCGGCGTTCGTCGAGTTGGCGATGGTTCCCTTCTCGAAGGTTCCGGCCAGCCCTCCGCCGCGTCCGGAGGGTGCGTTCACGCGTCCGTTGTTGGTGCAGTGACCCATGAAGTTGCCGTCTGTATTTTTGATGTACGCACAGATGCCGGCTACCTGCATGCCTTTGCCTCCGTTTCCGGTGTTGGCGATCGCTCCTGAGGTGATATCGCCGTTATTGGTACACCCTGCTTCGGCGGATTGTCCGCCGAGAGTCGTTCCGGACATCTGTCCGACGATGCCGGCGAGCATCACCGGCGTGTCGGCGGGGTCTTCGCCTTCGAACGAGATCGAGACGTTGTTGGCGACGTTTTCGATGACCGATTCCGTAGCGAACGCCGCTACGCCCGCGATGGCCGTACCGGCTGCGGCAGTCCCCCGGACGATGATCCGATCGCCCGAGCCGCCGACCGTGAGATTCCGGACGGAGGCCTGATTCAGTACGCCGAACAGACCGTGTGCCGTCGATTTCGCGGCATCGGCCGTCCATGCGATGTTGCGGATCGTATGGCCTTTGCCGTTGAACTTGCCGGAGAAGGGGTGTTCGGTCGTTCCGATGGCGGTCCATTCGGTGATCCCGTTCATGTCGACATCGTCCAGCAGAACGACGTCGCCGGTTTCATCGCGATAGCGGTCGTAGTTGCGCCCCGTATTTACGGCCCGGGCGAATTCGCGCAGGTCGTCCGCGGTTTTGATACCGTAATATTCGGGTTTGGCGCTCGCCGACGCCAGACGCACCATGCGGATCAGCACGTTCTCTTGCAGGTCGCAGAGCATCAGGGCGAAGCATCCTTCTTCGAAAGGCGCTTCGAAGGTTACGACGACGGTTTCGGCCGAGGTGTCGACTACGGCCGCGAGCTGCTCGCAGCGCACTATTTTCAGGATCGCTTCGTCGGCCTTTTCGCCCGTGATCTCGTAACCGATCGTGAGTGGCTGCGAAACGTCTTCGACGGTGTACTCGTCGTCGAAGGCGGTGTCGCCGATCTTGAAGACGATGTTGAAGGCGTCGAATATCGGTGCGGATACGGTCGATCCGTCGCCCAGCGTGAAGATGGCGTTGCCGTTGTCGTCGCGCGAGATTCCTGTGATGAGCGACGTCTGCTTTCCTTCGGCTTTCACCGGGTTTCCCGACGCATCGGTCAATCGCCGGCCGTTGAGGGTCCAGTAACCCTCTTTGTCGACGGCCATTTCGGGAGTACGCCCCGCAACGGGGATTTTCGAGCCGTCGGTGTCTTTCAGAAAATCGGTGTTTCCGTCGACGGTAGTCGTCCAGTAGAGTACGCCGTTCTCCTCTTTCGTACCGAGGATCGGTGCCGAGGAGACGTCGTCCTTCGTGGCGACGGTGACGCTGTGTTCGATATTGTCGGCCCCCTTGAACCGGATGACGTCGTTGCCCTCGGCGTCCTGCGTGATCGAGGTTATGGCTCCGCCGTTGACGATGGACGAGAGCAGCCGGATCTGGTCGTTGAGTTGATCGGCCTGTTTTTCGAGTTCCGTGAGTTGGTTGTATATCTCGTCGACCCCTTTCCACAGGGCGGAGTCGTCGAAGTCGTCGCTGCATCCGCCGCCGAAAAGAAGAGCCGATGCCAAAAGTGATGTTATCAGAGTTCGTTTCATTGTCTTTTGATTTTATCGGGTTGCGAAAGCGTCAGTCGAAATCGGTGCTGTCGGTCCATCCGGGATTCTGGGTCAGCAGTCCGCCCGTCAGTACGCGCTGGTCGGCCGGAATGGGCCACAGGTAGTCGCGTTCCTCGTTCCAAGTGTATTTCAGCGTACTCCACGCCACCACGTAACCGCGGTTTTCCGCCATGTCGGAGAGAATGATGTCCGATCCGATGCGCAGTACCGTCAATCCGTCGGCCGGACTGCTGGTCTGCTTGTCGACATAGAGTTCGAGGTCGTTCTTGCCGTCGCCGTCCATGTCGTAGAGTCCCGGTCCGGAGAAATAGATTCCGTAGTAGGGGTTGGTTTCGTTGACCAGTTGCGCACCCTCTTTCCAACGGAACATGTCCCACATGCGCAGCCCTTCCATCACGAGTTCGATCGTGCGCTCCCGACGGATTTCGAGGATGACTCCCGTGTTTTCGCTTTTGGTGACATTGGGATAGCAGGCCAGGAGGAAGGGATCGGGATTGGCGTTGGCAGCGGCCATGTCGAGCCCCTTCATGCCGGCCCGGTCGCGGATTCTGTCGATCGAAATGAGCAGGTCGTCTTTCGTCAGCGTTCCCAGTTCGGCTTTGGCTTCGGCGTAGTTGAGATAGACCTCCGCCGTACGGAACAACGGCCAGTCGGAGGTGCCTTTCGACGCTCCGCTGTGGGCCGCCGTCGAGACGAACTTGATAGGTTCGTATCCTGTCATCGCCGTCATGTCGTTCGCCGTGACCGACTCCTCGCCTTTGGCGATGTAGCCCGGACAGAGTACGGTCTGTGCCATACGGGGGTCGCGTCCGGCGGTCTCTTCGGTGTAGGACATCGTTTCGTGTCCCTCTTTTTCGGTGAAGCGCGAACCGTCGGCCATGAGGTAATGGTTCATGAAACGGCGCGTGAAACCTGCTGCGGAGTTGCGGATGTTGAACTGCACGTTGTGGGAGAGATTCAGTCCTTCGAAGTTGTAGATGCGGGCCAGAATGACCTCTTCCTGTTTGGCGTCGTCGCTGCAAAAGAGATCTCGATAGGGTTCCGTTCCCTCCTTGTAGAGCGAGTAGCCGCTTTCGGAGATGAAGGTCGATGCGGCGTCGGCGGCCAGTTGCAGATACTTGTCGGCATCGGGCAGATTCCGGTATTTGCGCCACGTGCCTTCGTAGAGGGCGATACGCGATTTGAGAGCCAGGGCCGACCAACGGGTTACGCGGGCGACATCCTTTTCGCGGGGCAGCATTTCGATTGCGTTTTTGAGGTCGTTCATCACGTGATCCATGATGATGCCGCGATCTTCGCGGGGCTTTTTCAGCAACTCCTCCTCTTCGGAGCCGATGACCTGCTCGTACCAGGGTACGTCGCCGTAGCGGAGTACCTTCTCGTAGTAGAAATAGGCGCGGAAGAAGTAGGCCACGCCGTCGTACTTGGTGCGGACGGCTTCGTCGGTGCAGTTATGCGAATTCGCCAGATAGTAGTTGATTTTGCGCAGGGCGGTCCAGGTCCAACCTTTTTCGTTGGAGGCCATGCGGGTTCCCGATATTACGTCGCCCATGCTCTTGTCGACCATATCGTCGGCATTGAGGCCGGCGGCGTTGTCGGGTGATTCGAGCATCGTATAGAACTGGTTGGTCCACAGCCGCAGATCGGTTTCCGTCTTGAAGAAGGTCTGCGGAGTGACCGTATCTTCGGGAATAAGGGTCAGGTCGCAGCTGGAACATGCGGCGCCCAGCAGGATCGTTGCCAATATTTTTTGCAGTGTTTTCATCTGTCGTTTTCTTTATGCGTTAGAAGCTGATGTCGACGCCTATGGAAAGCGTTTTGGGATAGGCGTATCCTGTTCCGGAGTTGGCCTTGTTCGTACCGCTCGATCCGGCCAGCTCGGGATCGATGGTCTTGTTGTGTTTTTTCAGCGGCGACCAATAGCAGAGGTTTTCACCCGAAAAATAGATGCGGGCGCGGCTGATACCGATTTTGCGAGTGAGATTCTCGGGTACGGTATAGCCAATCGTGAGATTTTTCAGACGCAGATAGGCGAGATTTTGAAGATAGCGGTCGTTTTTCTCGCCCAACGCACCGCCGGAGTAGGCATTGTAGCCGCGCGGACGGGGGAAGTAGGCATTGCGATTATCCTCCGACCAGCAGTTCGAATAAAAGTCCTTGTGGATGAACGAAGTGGGCGGAAAGGCATAGGGGCCCCAGAAGTCGAAGGAGGCTTGGTTGGCAGCCGGATACCAGTCGCGACGTCCGATGCCCTGGAAGAAGGCCGATATGTCGAATCCCATCCAGTTGAAACCCAGCCGGAACGAGTAGTTGTAACGGGGCAGCGAGTTGCCGATGATGCGTTTGTCGCCCGGATCGTCCACGGTGCCCGAACCTTCGGAGATGATGTTGTTGCCGTCGAGGTCGGCGAAACGGACATCGCCCGCGCGCAGACGGTTGCCGGCAGGCCCTTTGTTCTGATAGACGCGGTTATTGACCGCCTTGTCGTCGATCGAGGCCTGGTATTCGGCGGCTTCGCGGTCGGTTTTGAACAGACCTTCGACGTGGTATCCCCAGATTTCGCCCAGCGTTTGACCTTCATAGCGGTCGGAGATCACCCGATCAGGATTGTGGTATTTGGTGATTTTGGTAATGTAGTCACCCACGGAAGCCGATACGTGGTACGAGAAGGGTTTCCCCGCCAGTTGGAATTCGTCTTGCCAACTCAGCGAGATCTCCCAGCCCTTTGTGCGCAAGTCGGCGCAGTTGGCTTTCGGGGTATTGGCGCCGAAGACGCTGGGCAGCGTGAGCGAAGTGGTGAGCATGTCCTTCGTATCGCGGATATAATAGTCTCCGGTGAAATTGAGACGATTGTTCAGAAGGCCTACGTCGAGTCCGACGTCGTAGGTGGTTACGGTTTCCCACGTCAGACCCGACGAGAGCGGATCCGTGACGTTGGCATAAAAGGCTTTTTCCTGTCCGTCGAAGGTATAGTTCATCTGATTGTCGGTGCTGATCTGCTCGATGTAGGCATAGTTGGATACCTGCTGATTGCCCAGACTGCCTACCGAAAGACGCAATTTGAGGTTGTCGACGATGTCCCGTGCCGGGGTGAAGAACGACTCCTCGCTGATGCGCCATGCAGCCGACGCCGAGGGGAAGAAGCCCCAGCGGTGGTCGGGCTCGAAGCGCGACGAACCGTCGCCGCGGGCGCTCGCCTCGAAAATGTAGCGGCCCTTGTAGTCGTAATTCACACGTCCGAAGAATCCCAGCGTACGGTAGGCTGTGATCGATTGCGAGAGGGTGATGGGGCCCGTCGCTACCGTGAAGGAGTCGATGTCGTCGCTCGACAGGTCGGTCTGTTTTGCGTCGAGCGAGGTTGAGCGGTAGTCTTCGTATTGGCCTCCGGCTGTGATTTTCAGATTGTGGCCGCCCCACGAATTCTCGTAAGTTCCGTAGATGTTGACGTTATGTCCTTTGTAGGTTTGGTGTATCTCGCGGTAGGAATTTTCGACCGATCCCGACGTGAACGTCTCCACGACGCCCTGCTGGCGCGAATATTCGAACGTGTTGTTGCGGTATTTGAAGAGATTGTCCCGCTGACGGTAGTCGTAGACCGCTGTGAGGACGAGCTTTTTGAAGAGCGTGACGTCGAACTGGTTCGAGAAGGTGAGGTAGCGTTTCTCGCGCGTGTTTTTCGAACGGTCGGCGGTCATCTGTCCTCCGCGGCCGGCTCCGATCGGGGAGTTCTTGCCCAGTTGGTTGACGTATTGTACGATCGTGCCGTCGGGGTTGTAGGGAAGGAATGCGGCGCAGATGTTCGATTGCAGGGCGTTGATCGTGCCTTCGTAGTCCTGATGGCCGCCGTACTTGTAGTCCGTGGTGTCGAAGCTGGTGTTGTTCGAGTATTTCAGCCACGGAGCTATCCGGGCCGATACCTTGGTGCGGAAGGCATAGTCGTTGAACTTGTCCTTGTTGATGTTGAACATGCCGTACTGTTGGTAGAAACGGCCGCTTGCGTAGTAGGATACTTTGTCCGTACTGCCCGAGAGCGAGAGGTTGTGTTCCTGCTGCGACCGCACGCGGTTGTAGAAATAGCCGTACCAGTCGAAGTTGCCGTAGTAATAGTACTTGCCGTCGTTGCCGACTTCGACCCATGGACGATCGGGGTGCGGCGTACGGTCGTTGCGACGCTCGTAGAGTTTTTGCAGACCTCCGTTCTCTTCGGTGTAGCGGAAAATGTCCATCGTGCCGTCTGACGAGTCGTTCATGAACTGGTTGACGATACGCACGTGGTCGTAACCCGTATCGATAAAGTCGGTCGAAGTGGTGTTCTTGGCCCAGCCGAAGCGCCCGTTGTAGGTGACATGGGCCCGTTGGCCTTTCTTGCCCGCTTTGGTCGTGATGAGCACTACGCCGGCCGAAGCCTTGGCGCCGTAGATGGCGCATGACGAGGCGTCTTTGAGCACGGATACGGATTCGATGTCGTTGGGGTTGATCTGACTGAGACTCACCTCCACGCCGTCGGCCAGTACGAGCGGTGACCCGCTATTGAGGGAAATCGAACCGCGGATATTGATCGAATAGGAGGATTCGGGTGATCCGGTTCCGAAGGTGATGTTCACGGAAGGGTCGGCGCCTTGCAGCGCATTGGCTGCCGAGACGACCGGACGGGCATTGAGGTCTTTGCCGCTGATAGTCGCCACGGCTCCGGACAGGTTGGCTCTGCGCTGTGTACCGTAGCCGACGACTACGACTTCGTCCATCAGGTTGTCAGACTCTTTCAGGACGATGTTGAGCGGAAGATTCCCCCCCCCTTGCTCGATTGTTGCGGTTTGTGTGATGTAACCCAGATAGGAGATGTTGAGTTGGGCGGGAAAGGTCACCTCCGTCAATTCGAAAGTCCCGTCGGCTCCGGTCAGTGTGCCTTTTTGGGATCCTTCGATCGTGACCGTCGCAGCGATAATCGGCTGTCCTTTGGTGTCGGTCACTCGGCCGTATACGGAGTCGTCCGGGGCGGTCGGCGTTTCGGCCATGGGCGCGGATTGCCGCTTGGTGACGATGATGCGGTTTCCGTTGATCGTGCAATTGACTTCCTGCCCCGCGAATACCTGATCGAGAATTTCGCGGATGGTGGCGTTTTGGGCCGAAACGGATATGCGTTTGTTCAGATCTACCTCGTCCGAACTGACGAGAATGGAGTAGTTTTCGGTACGGTTCAGCGAGGTCACGGCCTCCTGAACGGTTACGTTCTTCAATTCGAGATTGATTCTCTTTGTTTGAGCAAAACCCGTGGCAGGGCTGAGCAACAAACAGAGAATAACTACATAGAGGAAATTCGTGGAGCGAAATCCTCGACGATTGCAGTCTTTTCCCATGATTAGGCTGGTTTAAGGTTCAAATTTAAGGCAGGGATGCCGGGGTCGGCGGCATCCGGACGAATAACGGAAAAGGATCAGGAAAAAGCGGAAGATAGTGATAGTCAGTTTTTCATAGGCGTTCGGTTTGGGTTGTCGGCAGGATTCGGGTTTGTCATTTCAACGAAAGGTAGACGACTCCGTCGCGACGGGAAATCTTCATCTTGCGGTCGGAATTGATCGCCGAGAGAATTTGATCCAGCGTTTCGTTATTGGTGAAA
>ENA-UERG01001413-UERG01001413.1-human-gut-metagenome-genome-assembly--contig:-NODE-1413-length-20033-cov-13.363901_pt1 | contig 20033 bp, 16 predicted proteins | sample MGYA00242954_ERZ507954 | MGnify/ENA primary metagenome ERZ507954 (study PRJEB26167, sample SAMN06115478) | human gut metagenome | host: Homo sapiens | place: China:Sichuan | collected 2015-01-21... | reverse complement strand
GCGATCCTGAAAAGGCTTCAGCGACACTTCCAGATCAAGTTTTTCCCAACGCATCTCTATGGTGACTCCTTCCCCTGTCGGTATTGAAGATGAATTGTTCCATAAAGTATAGCTGCTCCGGGCCGGTTTTGACAGGCCGGATTGACCGGAACGCGCGAAATAATTGAAAAAAATCAATGGAATCCAAAAGAACGGCGGCTCACCCGATCGAATCGAAAATGAAGCCGGGGCGCCGGAAGCCCTCCGCCGTTTCGGCGGTTTTCCGGTCGGTCAGCCCGGTCAGAACCACTGCGGACTGCAGCCCGGCACGGTTCGCGCCTTCGATGTCGCTGCCGAGAAAATCGCCGACCCCGGCGACGCGTTCGCGGCGGGTCCCGGCGGGAAAACGCGCAAGCACATGTTCGTACACCGCCGGGCAGGGCTTGCCCATGTGGAGCGGCCGGATTTCGATGCCGAGTTCGCGCAGGTGAAAACGGACCAGCTCGAACTGCCCGAGCGGGCACAGCGTGACGCCGCCTTTCACCGGATTCAGCCGGTCCGGATTCGGAATCACGACCGGAAGCTCCGGACGTTTCATCAGTTCGTTCAGCACGGCGTGGAAGCTCGTCCGCCAGTCATGAAGGCCGCCGAGGAACAGGATGCCGCCGCATTCGCCGATCCGTTTCGGGTCGGTGGCGTATCGCAGCCCGAGCTGCTCCGGGAATGTCGCGGAGCCGATGAGAAAGAAACGCAGTTTCTCCCACCCCTTCCGCGCCAGCTCTTCGCGGAGCGGTGCGGCGGCGCCGGCGATGTCCTCCGGGTACGCCTCGATTCCGGCCGCGTTCAGCCGGGCGGCGATTTCTCCGGAGGTGTTCGAGCAGTTGTTGGTCAGAAAGAAAAACGGCGTCCGGTTCCGGCGCAGGAGCGCGATGAGCTCCGCGGCGCCGGGAAGCGGTTCATCGCCGAGCAGCAGCGTCCCGTCGAGGTCGAGCAGCATCGCGTCGAACCGGGACGGGTCCCGGCTGAGAAAGTCGAGAAAAGTCATGGCAATAAGATCCCCACGGAATTCGGAATGTTCATCCGGGTAAAATAGTGCCGGAACTCCGTTTTTTCAACCGGAGCGGCGGGAAAACGCCGATCGTTTTTGCGTTTCGGCCTTTCGGGTGGTATATTGTCCACGGAGACGAACCGGAAGGAGGAATTGATTATGCGGATGGTTCTGCTTTTTGTTTTTCTGTTTTTCGCCGCCTGTTCCGGCCTTGCCGCCGGGCAGGAGAATGCCGCCGTGGGGAACGGCGGTCCGCCGGCGGAGGAGAAGGCCGCTCAGCCGGGCGGCGATTCGTTTTCGCTCGAACGGATTGAGGACTGGAATTTCATCCTCTCCCGGCTCGATTCGCAGATCACCCGGGCTGAACAGGTGCTCGACGGTTATCAGGGATCGTTCCGGAATATCGAGGGGGAGTACCGGAAATTTTACGACAGCATCGCGCTGCAGGCGGACGAACTGCGTTTCCTGCTTTCGATTTCGACGCCGCAGGATGTGTTCGAGACCACGCTGCGCTGCCAGCAGATCGACGACCTGAACCTGATTTTCCGCAAGCGTTACCGGGTCATCCGGATGTACCGCGACGGGAGCGCCCAGCTGACCGCCCGGACCGAATCGATCCGTTCCGAGCTTGACCGCATGAAGCGCCTGCCGCAGTACAGCCGCTATTCGGGGCGGATCGAACAGGTCGCCGCCAAGTATCAGGCTTTCCGGGACCGGGCCGGGCGGATTACGCGGCAGCTTGACGAGCTGCTGGCTCCCGAGCTCGACAGGATGCTCGAAACGCTCGTGCGCGAGGCCGCCCGGGTGCGAACCGAGACGATCGACAATGTGTTTTTCTCCCGCCAGGCCGCTTACTGGCAGCTTTTTCCGAGCCAGAAGCAGATTCTCGCCTACTGGTATTACACCGCCGTCGACGAGAAGCAGTTCAGCGGCGGCGACGAGTGGGCGGGGGACCTGATCTGCTTCATGCTGATCTTCATTCCGCTGCTTTTGCTCTTCGTGTACGGCGGTCCCCGCTGGTTCTACCCGTGGCTGCTGCGGCAGACGCGGTTCCCGGATATGTACCGGAAGTCGAACCTGTTCTTCTTCTCCGGGCTTCTGATGGTGCTGGCGCTGGCGCTCTATTTCGTGCAGTTCCGGACCGAACTGAGCTATTCCGCGCAGGTTTATCAGTTCAGCCAGACGATCGGGGCGCTGGCGATGCTCTGCATCGCCCTTGCGTTCCGCATGGAGCGCGGCATGATGCGGCGCACGATCCTGCTCTATCTGCCGTTCATCCTGCAGAACTTTCTCGCCAGCACGCTTTTCGCGCTGGTCATGCCGTACCAGCCGCTGATGCTGATCGCCGTGCCGCTGAATCTGCTGACGGCGGTCTGGGCGCTGTTCATGCTCCGGCGCGGCGGATACGCGGCATTCGACTGCGTCCTCGGCTGGCTTGCGCTCGGCGTGGCGGTGCTTGAGACGCTGCTGATCACCCTCGGTTTCCTCTATATCGGATTCACCATGATGCTGACCGGGTTCGTGGTTCTCGGGCTTTTCCAGGCCGCCATCGCCGCCAGCCGCATGATCCTGACCCGGATCGCGGAGCATGCGGAGAGCCGGATGAGCAACATCATTCTGCGTCACCTCGCGTTTCCGCTGGTCTGGTTCGGTGTGTGCGGCATCGTGATCGGCAATATCTCAAGCACCTATCACCTGCGCAGCTGGCTGAATCACTGGGCGCGGATGCAGATCAACGTCTACAATTTCCTGAGTTTCAGCGTGACCGATCTGCTGACCATATCCATCGTGCTGCTGGTGCTGCTGTTCCTGCTGGCGATGGCGAAGTACCTGATCTTCCAGCGCTTCGAGAATTCGTCCGACCTCGGCATGGTCTCGTCGTTCGTGACGCTCGGCAGCTACATCGTCTGGGCGCTGTTCGGCGTGTTCGTGCTGCTGATCCTCGAGGTGAAGTATTCGAGCCTGCTCGTGATTCTCGGCGGGTTCAGCGTGGGATTCGGCTTCGCCCTCAAGGAAGTGCTCGAAAACTTCATTTCGGGGATCATCCTGCTGGTCGGGCAGCAGGTCCGGCCCGGCGACGAGATCGAATTCGACGGCCTCTATGCGAAGGTCAAGGCGGTCAGCTTCCGCGCGACGGTGATCGAGACCTTCGACGGTTCGGTCATCACGCTGCCGAATACGAACGTGCTCTCGAAGGACTTCCGCAACTGGACCCGGCGCGGGAGCCGGATGCGCCGCGACCTGCATGTCGGCGTCGCTTACGGTTCGGACCTGAAGCTGGTCCGGCAGACGCTGCTTGATGCGGCAGCCGCGCTGCCGTCGATCTACAGACAGCCGCCGCCGGAGGTCTACTGCTCGGAGTTTCAGGAGAGTGCGATCGACTTCACGCTGCGGGTCTGGGTGCGCACCGGCGCGCAGGTCATCGTGCTGTCGACGCTGCGCGAGAAGGTGGCCGAACTCTTCGACGAACGCGGCATTTCGATTCCGTTCAACCAGCTCGACCTGCACGTCGAAGGTCCGGTCCGGCTTGAACATGCGGGCGCGGAAGTCAAAGCCCCCTGACGCCGTTCAGCCGGTGAAGTTCGATTTCGACATAGTGCAGGACCGTGAACCGTTCGCCTGCTTCTCCGGCCAGCCGGGTCCGGAGCTGCCGTTCGAATGCGGCGACGCGCTCCGGCGGCAGCGAGGCGCCGAGGCCGCGGCAGCTCCGGAGCCGCCCGGCCCAGCTGTCGATGCTGAACGGCAGGGCTTCGCGCCAGGCAAAGGCCGCCTGGCGGGTGAAGCGCTCTTTTGCCGGACCGTATTCCCGGAGCGGGGAGGGGCGGAAGCCGCCGCCGGTCCAGGCCGGGTTGCATGCGAGGATCAGTTCCTCCGACATCCGGGCGACCGGGTCTTCGTGCGGGAGCCAGTTCATGTGGACCACGGCGAGGAGTCCGCCGGGAACCATGATTCTGGCGAGCTCGGCGGAAAAACGCTCCGGATCGAAGTATCGGATGCACTGGCAGGCCGTCACCGTATCGAAGCTTCAGGCCGGGAACGGCGTCGATTCGGCCGGAGATACGCGGTATTCGATCGCTTTTCCTGCCGACAGGGCGCGGGCCGCTTCTATCTGTTCCGGGGAGAGGTCGATGCCGGTGAACCGGGCGCCGGTGCCGTACATCGCGCGCGGCAGCACGCCGGTGCCGGTGCCGGCGTCGAGCACGCGCAGGCCGGCGCGGACGGCGCCGGTTTCCTCCAGCTTCCGGTAGAGCGAAGCCGGGTAGATGTCGCGGTATTTCGCGTAATCCGCCGCTGCGCGGCCGAAATCGAACCCGTTGCCGTGGTCGACCGTATCAAAAGAGAGTTCCATGAAAATCATCTCCGTTTTCCGAAATATATCCCGGACCGGGCCGGAATGCAATCGAAACGGGGAAAGAAAGGGGAAAGAGCATGAATCGTTACCGAGAAATCGACAAAAACGCATGGCCGCGCCGGGCGGTCTTCGAGTACTACCGGACGTTCCAGAACCAGTTGTTCAACATCACGCTCGAGGTGAATGCGGAACCGGCTTACCGCATGGCGAAGCGGACCGGCAGATCGTTTTTCCTCTCGATGCTGTATCCGCTTCTGCGCGCGGTCAATGCGGTTCCGGCCCTGCGGCAGCGCATTCTCGACGGGGAGCGAGTCGTCGAATTCGAACACACGGCGGCGCTGACCCCGATTCTCGGCGCGGACGACACTTTTACGATGGCGCTGACCGAATATGCGGATCGTTTTGATGCGTTTCTCCGGCAGGCGGAACCGGCCGTCGCCGCCGCGAAGCGCGGTGAGTTCGACCCCGCCGTGCGGCGGCGGCAGGACTATTTCTGCGCGAGCTGCGTGCCTTGGTACGGCTTTTCGTCGCTTACGCAGGCGGCGCTCCGGCTGGATCAGAGCATCGTGATTCTCGCCTGGGGGAAGATGAATCGCTCCTTCACGATTCCCGTGGCGCTGCAGCTGAATCACGCGCTGGCCGACGGCCGCCATGTCGGACTCTTTCTCGAAGCGCTCGAAAAGGAGATCGGCAGCATGGCGGCATACGAATGCTGATCAGAAGTGCGTCAGCGCCTTCTTGCCGATCGGATAGACGTTGAAGCCGATTTCATAGAGCGCGGCGTGATCGAGGATATTTCGTCCGTCGAAGAGGAAGGCCGGCTTCTCCATCGAGTCGAAGATGCGCCTGTAATCGAGCTCGCGGAAGCTTTTCCACTCGGTCATGACCGCGATGGCATGTGCGCCTTCGGCGGCTTCATACGGGTCTTCAAGGTAATTGATCTCGCCGGTCGCTCCTTCAAGGTCGAGCTTCGCGTTGCCGAGCGCCTTCGGATCGTGGATGTTGAGCCGGGCGTGCTCTTCGAGAAGCTGGAGGCAGACGGAGCAGGCCGGAGACTCGCGCGTGTCGCCGGTGTCGGCCTTGAAGGCGAAGCCGAAGATGGCGATCCGCTTGTCGGCCACGGTGTTGAACATGGCGGCGAGCATGTTGCCCACAAAGCGGCGTGACTGGAATTCATTCATCCGGATGACCTGTTCCCAGTAATCGGCGACCTCCGGCAGTCCGTAGTGCCCGCAGAGGTAGACCAGATTCAGGATGTCCTTCTTGAAGCAGGAGCCGCCGAAGCCGATGCTGGCTTTCAGGAACTTCGGCCCGATCCGGCTGTCCTTTCCGGCGGCGCCGGTCACTTCGTCGATATTCGCTTCGGTGCGTTCGCAGAGCGCCGAAATGCTGTTGACCGAAGAGACGCGCTGGGCGAGAAGCGCGTTCGAAACGAGCTTGGTAAGCTCACTCGACCAGAGGTTGGTCGTGATGATCCGTTCGCGCGGGACCCAGCGCGCATAGACCGAGACGAGCTCTTCGATCGCGGCTTCGCCCTCCGGCGTCTCCATGCCGCCGATCAGGACGCGGTCCGGATTTTCGAGGTCGCGGATCGCGGTGCCTTCGGCCAGGAACTCCGGGTTCGAAAGAATCTGGAATTTCAGGTTTTTCGTGTTCGAGTGCAGAATCCGGCTCATGGCCTGCGCCGTCCGTACCGGCAGCGTGCTTTTTTCGACGACGATCTTCCCGTTTTCAGCGTGTTCGACGATGCTGCGGGCGGTCTTTTCAAGATATTGGAGGTCGGCGGCCTTTCCGGCGCCTGCGCCGAAGGTTTTGGTCGGCGTGTTGACGCTGACGAAGATGATGTCCGCCTCGCGGATTCCCTTCGGGATGTCGGTCGAATAGAACAGATTGCGGCCGCGGCAGCGTTTGACGACCTCCTCGAGGCCGGGCTCGTAGATCGGCAGTTCGTCGGAGTTCCAGGCGGCGATGCGCCGTTCATTGATGTCCACTACGGTCACTTTGATGTCCGGGCAGCGGTCTGCGATGACTGCCATGGTCGGGCCGCCGACATAGCCGGCGCCGATGCAGAGGATGTTTTTCATGCTGATTCTCCTGTTGTTGGATTGATGTGCAAAAAGGGGAACGCCCCGAAACGTGAAAACGTTTCAGGGCGTTCGTGCAAACCGCACCGGGCAACGGCTGCGGCTGGATGTATCGTGGTCATTTTGAGCGGCAAAACTCCGGGTCCTCCTTCAAAAGCCGGTCGAAGTAGTCGATCGTCCTGGCCAGGCCCTCGCGCAGCGGGGTCGTCGCCTGCCAGTCGAGAAGTTTCCGGGCTTTGGACGCATCGGGGCGGCGCTGCTTCGGATCGTCCGACGGGAGCGGCAGGCGCACGATCTTCGACCGCGAACCGGTCAGTTCGATGACAAGCTCGGCCAGCTCGAGAATCGTGAATTCGGTCGGATTGCCGATGTTGACCGGGCCGGTCACCCCGTCCGGCGTCGCCATCATGCGGATCATCGCTTCGATGAGGTCGTCGCGGTAGCAGAAGCTGCGGGTCTGGTCGCCGCTGCCGTAGATCGTGATGTCCTCGTCCTGCAGCGCCTGCAGGATGAAATTGCTGACCACGCGTCCGTCATTCGGGTGCATCCTCGGCCCGTAGGTGTTGAAGATCCGCACGATCTTGATCGGCAGATTGCACTGGAGACGGTAGGCGTGGAACAGCGTTTCGGCGCAGCGCTTCCCTTCGTCGTAGCAGGAACGCAGCCCGACCGGATTCACGTTGCCCCAGTACTCCTCCACCTGCGGGTGGATGTCGGGGTCGCCGTAAACCTCGCTGGTCGAGGCCTGGAGCACCTTCGCGCCGAGCCGCTTGGCCAGCCCGAGCATGTTGATCGCGCCGTGGACGCAGGTTTTGACCGTCTGGACCGGGTCGCGCTGGTAATGAATCGGCGAGGCGGGACACGCCAGATTATAGATTTCATCGACCTCAAGGTAGAGCGGAAAGGTCACATCGTGGCGGATCAGTTCGAATTTCGGGTTGTCCAGCAGATGGCGGATGTTCCGCTTGCTGCCGGTGTAGAAATTATCGACGCAGATCACGTCGTTGCCTTCTTCGAGCAGCCGTTCGCAGAGATGGGAGCCGAGAAAGCCGCCGCCGCCGGTCACCAGAATGGTTTTATTTTTCATTGTGATTCCTGATTGTTGCCGAAAATCGGACGCCGCCACAGATCGCTTTCATAACATAACCCCGCAAAGCGGATTTATCCAGCCGCAAGAGGCCGCAAAGCGGAAGAATCCGGCGGTTTTTATCGATTTTTCCGCGGAATCGCCCGTTCGACCGCGTCTGCGAATGCGGCGGGAGTCCAGCTGCGGATTTTACGCCCGGCGGCTTCCCCCATGGCGGCCAGCCGTTCCCGGGAGATGCCTTTCACATAGTCGAACCAGAGCTCGGGGTGAGCGGAATCGACGCTCCAGCCGGTTGCGCCCGGCTCGACGAGATCGGGCGCGCAGCCGGCTTTTTCGGTGACGAGCACCGGGCGCTGCGCGGCCATCGCCCCGTTGATCAGCGCCCCCCACGGCAGGCCGGTGCGCGGCGTCAGTGCGCAGAGGTCGGCGGCCCGGAGCAGGGACGGCAGCTCCTGCGCGCCGGGAAGGGGCAGGAGGTGGATGTGCGAATCCTCCGCCGCCATCTGCCGCAGCGTTTCTTCGCACTCCCCGGAACCGGCCAGCGCGAAATGCCATTTCCCGCCGTTCCCGCTCCGGCGGAGGAAGAGGAACTGTTCGAGCAGGATGTGCACGCCTTTCCGGAAATCGAATTTTCCGGCATAGAGCAGCAGCTTTTCATCTTCCGCAATGCCGAGCCGGGCTCTCCGTGTTCCGGCGGCTTCCCGGCAGTGCGGCGAACCGGCGAAATGCGCGTTATCCACAGCGAACGGAGCGTCGTGGAGTTTGCGTTCCGCGATGCCGAGCCGGAGACAGCGTTTCCGGTCGTTGCTTCCGGCGCAGAGAACGGCATCGGCGTAACGGCATTCGAGCCGGAACAGAAAATCGTCCCGCAGGGAACTCAGGATACGGGAACCGTCGTGCGGCGGAGCGGCCGGACGCAGCAGAATGGGAATCCGGCCGTGGGAGCGGCGAAGCGCCGCAAGCCGTCCCGGTGCGGACGGCCCGACTGCAAGCAGGGCGTCCGCTTGCGCATGCTCAAGCGCTTCGGCCGGAAAGAAAGCATGGCGTTCCCGCTCGAAAACGATCGGGCGGACGGTTCCGCGGCGTTCGAGCTCCCGGAGGAGCGGAGAAAGCTTTTCCGCCTCCTGCCGGGCGCAGGCCACCGCCAGACGGAGGCTCATTCGGCGTGCGCCCCGGCATTCTTGAAGTACCATTCCGCCGCCAGCGCGAAGCCGGTCCGGGCATCGAATTCCGGCCGGTAGCCGAGCAGCGTCTCCGCTTTTGAAATATCGGCCAGCGAGTGCGGAATGTCCCCGGCGCGTTCCGGCCCGAACTCCGGCCTGATTCCGGCGACGGCCGGATCGTACTTGGCGAGTTCGCTTTTCAGCAGGTCGAAAAGGTCGGTCAGCGTGGTTGCCCGCCCCGCCGCGATATTGTAGGCGGTGTTGAGCGCTTCGGGATTTTCAACGGTCCCGGCGAGCAGATTCGCCTCAATCACGTTCGCTACATAGGTGAAGTCGCGCGAGTTGCTCCCGTCGCCGTTGATGACCGGACTCCGGTGCGCCAGCAGCGCGGCCATGAAATTCGGAATCACGGCCGCATATGCGCCGTTCGGGTTCTGCCGCGGGCCGAATACGTTGAAGTAGCGCAGCCCGACGGCATCGATTCCGTAAAGCGCATGAAAGTTCCCGGCATACAGCTCGTTCACGCATTTGGTGATCGCATAGGGCGAGAGCGGTTCGCCGGTTTTCGCCTCGACCTTCGGGAGTTCGCGGCTGCCGCCGTAAACCGAGCTGCTCGACGCATAGACGAAACGGCGGACGCCGGCCTGGACGCCGGCCCAGAGCATGTTGACGAATCCGGCGATGTTGACTTCGGTGGTCGTGACCGGGTCCGCGATCGAACGCGGCACCGACCCGAGCGCGGCCTCATGGTAGATGAGATCGATCCCCGATGCCGCTTTCCGGCAGGCGTCCAGGTCGCGGATATCCGCCTCGATCAGCTCGAAGCGCGGATCGCGGAGCGCCGACGCGAGATTCTCCCGCCGCCCGGTCGAGAAATTGTCGAGCGCGACCACCCGCGCCGCGCCGTTTGCCAGCAGCGCATCAATGAGGTTGCTGCCGATGAATCCGGCACCGCCGGTGACCAGGACGGACCTGCCTTCGATGGTGTCGAACTTTGGTTTCACAGGCGGCCGTCCACAAGGTTGCGGGGCAGCACCCCTTTGATGTCGTAGATGATGCACCCTTCCTTGCGGCGGCTGCCGAGGTCGAGAGCGCGGAATTGATCGTGGGCGACCGCGAGGACGATCGCATCGCAGCACGAAAAATCGAACGAATCCGGATCGCGGAACGAGTTGATCCCGTAATGCCGTTTGACCTCGTCCGGGTCTGCCCACGGGTCGCAGACATCGACGCGGCAGCCGAATTCCGCCAGAGTATCGGCCACGTCGACCGCGCGGGAGTTGCGGATGTCCGGGCAGTTCTCCTTGAAGGTGATGCCGAGCTGCAGCACCCTGGCGCCGAGAATCCGGCTGCCGCCGCGGATCATGAGCTTGACGACCTCGGTGGCCGCATAGCGCCCCATGCTGTCGTTGATCCGGCGCCCGGCGAGGATGACTTCGGGGTGATAGCCGAGCTCGGCCGCCTTGTGAGTCAGGTAATACGGGTCGACGCCGATGCAGTGGCCGCCGACGAGTCCCGGCTGGAACTTCAGAAAATTCCATTTGGTTCCGGCCGCCTCGAGCACTTCGCGCGTGTCGATGCCGATCAGCCGGAAGATTTTGGCCAGCTCGTTGACGAAGGCGATATTGAGGTCGCGCTGCGAATTTTCGATGACTTTGGCGGCCTCGGCCACCTTGAGCGAGCTCGCTTTGTAAGTGCCGGCCTCGATAATGCTGCGGTAAAGCCGGTCGACGGTCTCCGCCGTCTCCGGCGTGGAGCCCGAAGTGATCTTCAGAATCCGGCTCAGCGTATGTTCGCGGTCGCCGGGGTTGATCCGCTCCGGGCTGTAACCGCAGAAAAAACCGGTGTTGAAGGACAGTCCGCTTTCGCGCTCGATCACCGGGACGCATTTCTCCTCGGTGCAGCCGGGGTAGACGGTACTCTCGAAGATGGCGATCCCGCCGGGCCGGATCGCCTTGCCGACCGTTTCGCTGGCGCGGAGCAGCGGCGTCAGGTCCGGCGTGTTGAAGCGGTCCACCGGAGTCGGCACGGTGACGATGAAGATGTCGCGGTCCCGAAGCGCTTCCGGGTCGGAGGTATAACGGAGGCGGACGGCCTCGCGCAGCTCCTCCGGAGTGGTTTCGAGCGTATTGTCTCTGCCGCTTCGCAGCTCCGCGATCCGCGACTCCTTGACGTCGAATCCGACGGTGTCGAACTTTTTCCCGAAGGCGACCGCCAGCGGCAGCCCGACATAGCCGAGGCCGATGATGGCGATTTTTATGCTTCCATCCGCGATTTTCGTGCGCATGAGGTGTTTCCTTCCTCCCTCAATAAAGTAAAATCATACTTTCTAACATACACGCAATTTGCAAAAAATCCAGTTGGTTCCCGGGTTTCCGGCCGGTTTCGGCGTTGCAAACCCGGATTGCTCCGGGTATATTAGGCGGAGGATGATGGATGCATATCAGGGAGGGATCATGAGAAAAATCGCGAAACTTTACTTTTCCACTCCGCTTGTCTACCGGGTTGTCGCTGCTTTTCTGCTCGGCATCGCGGCCGGAATCGGCTGCCGGTATGCCGGGCCGGACGTTTGCGACGGGACGCTTGCCGTTCTCGCGCCGTTCGGGACGGTTCTCATTGCGATGCTGAAGATGGTGGTCATCCCGATCATCTTCCTGTCGCTCGTGACGGGGGCGGCCAGTCTGCCGCTGCGAAAGTTCGGGCGTCTCGGCATGTGGGTTGTGGCCTGGTATTTTCTTACCTCCCTCTTCGCCGCCGTGTTCGGGACCGGATTCGCGCTGTTCATGAATCCGGGCATGGGGGATGCCGGGGAACATGCCGCGCCGCTCATGGGGCAAGTTGAGCAGCTTCGTCTCGGGGGAGGGGGCGGCGGCACGCTGCTGAAGCTGGTCAACGACCTCTTCATGAATCCGTTCCAGGCGCTGGCGGAGGGGAAATTCCTGTCGATCATCGTCTTTTCGATCCTCTTCGGCATCGCGGTCCGTACGGTCATCGAGGAGAGCGGCGGCGGGAAGGTCCGCATGGCCGCGGAGACGCTGCTCGATGTGTTCGGCGCCGCGATGAAGGCGTGTTTCCGCATGATCGACTGGATCATGGAATATTTTCCGGTCGGCGTTTTCGCCCTGACCGCCGTCAACTTCGCCGCTTACGGCGCCGAGCTTTTCGGCCCGTATCTGCGCATCGCGGGGTGTGTGATCACCGGGGTCCTCATTATGATCGGCGTGATCTACCCGCTGTTCGTGCTCGTGATCTGCCGGGAGAATCCGTACCGGGTGCTGGCGGCGGTCAGGGAGCCGGTTCTGACCGCGTTTCTGACCCGGTCGAGCGCGGCGGCTCTGCCGGTTTCGCTGCGGGTGGCCGACGAGGAGCTGCATATCCGCAACGAGCTCTCCGGCTTCGCGCTGCCGCTCGGAGCGACGATCAACATGGACGGGGTCTGCATCCATTTGCCGGTTTTTGCGATCCTCGCCGCGAACATCTTCGGCATCCCGCTCGGGATGGGGCAGATTTTCGTGCTGATTCTGTCGGTCGTCTTTGCTTCGATCGGCACCGGCGGCATTCCCGGCGGCAGCATTTTCCTGCTCTTCATGGTGCTGGAGAACATGGGGCTCGAAGCCGGCCGGATCGCCACGATCGTCGCGCTGGCGATCGGCATCAACCCGCTGCTCGACATGTTCGAGACCGCCTGCAACGTCGCAGGCGACAACATCGGCAATTACGTCATTGCGCGCCGCAACGGCATGATCGGCTGATTCCTCCGCTACTCGGCGGCGTAGCGGTAGCCGATGCCGTAGACGGTTTCGATCAGGCGCGGCGGCTCGAGCTTGCGCCGCAGGGCGACCAGGTGCTGGTCGAGCGTGCGCGAGGATTGAAAGCTTGCTCCCCATACCTCCTTCATGATGCGGTCCCGGCTGAGCGCTTCGCCCGGATGTGCGGCGAACAGTTCGAGCAGCGCGATTTCCCGCAGCGTAAGCCCGGTCGATTCGTCTCCCCGGACGGCGCGGAGCCGGCATCGCTCGATCTCCCAGCGGCCGAACCCGAACCGGTCCGGCGCGGCCGGCGGGAGGGAGGCTTTCTCCTTCTCGCTCTGCCGGCGGCGCAGCTGCGCGGCGATGCGGGCGGCGAGCTCGCGCAGCCCGAACGGCTTGGTCACATAGTCGTCCGCCCCGAGTTCGAGCCCGAGCACCTTGTCGAACTCCTCCCCCTTCGCGGTCAGCATGATGATGGGAATCAGCGGGTCGTCCTGCCGGACCCGGCGGCACACGTCGTAGCCGGAGAGCCCCGGCATCATGATGTCGAGCAGCAGCAGATCCGGATGGTGTTCGTGGTAGAGCCTGAGCGCTGCGCCGCCGTCCGGCGCTTCGACGGGGATGTATCCTTCGAGTTCGAGCGCGTCGGCGACTCCGGCGCGGATGTTGCGGTCGTCTTCGGCAATCAGGATCTTATACGGTTCCATGTTCCGGTTCCTCCGGTAATTGAATGATGAACTGCATGCCGGGATCGGCGGGGACGGCTTTCAGCTCCCCCTTCTGGTCGCGCAGGAGGCCGCGGGCAATGGCCAGCCCGAGCCCGAAACCGGAAACCTCGGCCTCCAGCGCCGTGTCGACCCGGTAGAATTTGCGGAAAATCTTCTCTTCCGCCCCGGGCGGAACGCCGGGGCCGTAGTCGCGCAGCCGGATCTCCCAGCGTCTTCCGGCCCGGACCAGCGAAAGGTCGATCCGTTTTCCGGAGGCGGCGTACTTGAAAGCGTTGTCGAACAGGTTGTGCAGGATCTGCAGCAGCGAATCGCGATCGATCCGGCAGCTCGCCGGGCTTCCCGGCAGCGATACGTGAAGCTCGACTCCGGCCGTCCGGGCGCGTTCGCGGCAGAGCTCGGCGGCTGTGTTCAGCAGCTCGGCGAGATCGGTTTCCGCCGGCGAATAGCGTTTGCGGCCTGCATCGAGGCGGCTGAAGTCGAGGACATTGCCGACCAGGCGGGAAAGCCGTTCGCTCTCGTCGAGGATGATCTGCTGATAGCCGCGCCGTCTGGCCGGAGCGAGCTCCGCGTCGTGGTCGCGCAGCAGCTCGGCATACATGCGGATGCTGGTGAGCGGCGTCTTGAGCTCGTGCGACACCTGCGAGACGAAGCCGGTCTTCTGCCCGGAGAGCCGGAGTTCCCGCCGGAGCATCCGGTAAATCAGGAGCCCTGCGAACAGGATGACGAGGATCGGGGCCGAAATGCCGAGCCAGACCGCGAGCCGGAAGCTGCCGAGCGGCAGCCGCTCCGGAATCAGCGAGGCGCGGATCTGCGCGTTCGGCAGCAGCAGCTCCGAGAACGGCATGATGAGTACGGGTTCGGCTGTTTCTTTTCCGGAAATGTCGCCGCCTGCCGCATGGATGACGCGGTTGGACGCATCGACCAGCTCGATGCGGAAATATGGCGGCAGGTGCTGCGGAAAGAGCGGGATGAGCCGGCTCCAGAGCACGACACTTTCGAGTTCGAAGCCGACGAGCCTGCCGGGCGGGTTCGTGCTTTCGGCCCAGACCAGCGGCGCGAACCGGTTGTCGGCGAAGTACGGGATGAAGCCGGAGCGGCGGCCGCGGGCCAGCGCCGCGAACCGCGGAATCAGCCGCGGGGCGGGAGAATCCGCTTCCGGTGCGGCGGCGACGGCCGGCAGCGCTCTTTCGGAATTTTCTCTCCGGACCGGTTGGAATTCGCCTCCTGCGCTTCGGCTGAACCGCGCCTGGTCCGCCAGCACGATGCGGCGCGCGTTGTCGTGGAGCGGAACCGGTTCGACGAGCTCCCGGGACCTCGTCCCGGTTTTCGCCGGAGCAGAGGAGGCCGTGCGCAGTTTTTGCGGAGCGGGCCGGACCGGGGCGGTGTCCGCGCCGTCGGACCGCGAGCTGACGAGTTCGGTGAAGAGTTCGTTATAGCGGCGGCGCCAGTCGCCGCCGGCATGGAGCAGCCGTCCGGAGCGGTCGGCGACGAAGCCGTCGACGAAGAACGGCTCCCCCGCGACGGCGCGGCGGATTCCGTCCGCGTCGGGCGGCGTTTGCGCGGCGAGCAGTTCGAGTTCGGCCCGGATCATATCGAGCTCCTGTCCGCATCGTTCCGCGAAGAGGCGGCACTCGCTGCGGAGCAGATTGCGCAGCTCCTCCTGCCGGAACGCCTCCTCGTGCCGCGAAAGCGCGAAGGCGACGCCCCCGAGCGCCAGTGCCGCCAGCAGGGCGATTCCGATGACCGGCGCGATGATTGTTTCGGGGGTGATTCGCGGCATGAGGCAGGTCTCCTACTGGCGGACGGGCTGGCTGTTCCGGATCTGGTAACTGCGGCCCTTGATCTCCTTGCGGGTCTCGTTGTAGGTCGCGGGGGCGGTTTCGGCCTGCGCGAGCCGGTCCGACTCGTCAGCGAGCCGCTTTGCGGTTTCGCGGACCTCCTCGCTGCCGGTCAGCGCGGCATTGCGTTCGAGCAGAAGCTGCGCCTGCCTGAGCTTTTCGGAGGCGAAGAGGATGTTGCCGCAATCGGACTGGTTGATCGCCTCCTCGCGAATCGCGGCGCTCTGCTGGAGCGCGACATCCGCGCTGACTGCCTTGTTCAGGCTCCGGGCGCTGGCGGAGGAGTCGGCGCTGAAATTCACCGCCACGCTGCGGGTCTGCACCGGCGCTTTTTCTGCTTCGGCGGTCAGGTATTCGAGCGTTACGTCGGCGAGCGGCTTCGAGCTTCCGTCCGGCTGCGGCGGCAGATCGAGCTGCAGGATCAGCACTTTGTCGTGCCCGGCGTAGATCTGGTTGAAGTCGAGCTCGATGCTCTGGCCGTCGATTCTGCACCGGCAGCCGAGAATGCCGCGCGGCCGGACGCCGGGCGGACAGTCGATGCGGACCTTTACCCGGCGGGCCGCGACCGACAGCGCGCTGCCGAGCTCTCTGGCGAGAATCGGAACGAGGTCGGAGCTTCGGGCGACGAAGTAGAAGTTGCCGTCCGAATTCTGGGCGAGCGAGGTCATCAGGTCCTCGTTGTAGTCGCTGCCGATGCCGACGGTGCTGACCGTGATACCCTCTTTGACCAGCGCGCTGCCGAGCTTGCCGAGTTCGGCGGGAGAGGAGGGGCCGACATTGGCCTGGCCGTCCGACAGGAGGATGAGCCGCCGCACGCCGCGCGGATCGTTCCCGGCCTTGCGGAGTTCGTCCGCGGCGAGCGACACACCGGAAAACAGCGCGGTGCCGCCTCCGGCCGGAATCGAGCCGATGACCGCCGCAAGCTCCCGCTTCGCACTTTCGGTAACCCGGGTCGCCGGGATCAGCACTCGGGCGGAGTGGTTGTAGATGACCAGCGAAAAGAAGTCGTTTTCGCCGAGCTGCTCCAGCGCGTTCTGCGCCGCCTGCCGGGCGTGGACGATCTTTCCGCCGCTCATCGAGCCGGAACAGTCGAAGGCGACCGCGAGGTTGACGGTCTTGACCAGTCGCGGCTGCCGCGCCGGCGCCGGTGCCGAAATCGCGATGCGGACCATCGCTTCCTGCGCGTTTCCGGCCGGGAGAATGGAGTTTTCGGCTTCGACCGTCAGGGTGACGCCGCCGGGAGCCGGGGCGGGCACAGATGGCTCCGCCGCATTGCACGCCGCGCAGGCGAGCAGGCAGGCGGAAGCGAAGCGGAACAGGGCGAACACTCGTTTCATCAGATCCTCTCTTTCTTTTTAAGGTAATCTCCCGGCGGGTGATTTGCAAACCGCCGGGAACGTCTCCGCGCTGTTTATTATAGCGCTTTGTTCCCGGATATTGTCAAAAGAATGAAAAAGGAATGTAAAACGATTGTCAAAGTTCCCGGGCAAGAAGATCGAAAAACGATTCGCGCGCGTACTGTTCGCGCCAGGGAGTATGGCCGCACCTCGGCAGCAGGCGGAACGAAAACGAAACGCCCGCTTCCCGCAGCGGCTCCGCGACTCCTTCCGGCGGATGCGGGTCAGCCTCTCCATGAATGACCGTCACCGGAATCCGCAGCGCCGAAAAACGCCGGAGCAGTTCGCCGCTTTCCCGCAGTGCGGCGGCCTCGGCCCAAACGCGCGCATACATCCGGCCGTCGCAGTGAGAAGGCGGTTCGGGGCAGGGGGGATCGGCCGGCGCGTAAACGTCGGAGGCGGTGCAGAGCGCGCCGAATTCAGCGAGCAGCGCATCGCGGTCGATCGCATCCGGCGAGTCGAGTTCGGCGAGCAGCGCTTGAAAGCGTTCGCGCCGCCTGCCGTCGAGCCGGGCGAGACGGCGTTTTCCGATCAGCGGCACATAGCGGCTGTGCAGGGGGCCGCTGCCGACCAGGATGAGTTTCGATACGCGCTCCGGATGCTCCGCCGCGAACAGCGCCGCGAGCCAGGCGCCCCACGAGTGGCCGATGAGTGCGACCGGCGCGGCGGCTTCGGCCGCAAGCTGCTTTTCAAGCTCCGCCTCGAGCTCCGGGATCGTTTCTTTCGACTGAAACGGCTCAAGCACGCCGCAGGAGGCGGAGACGGCGAGTCCTTCGGCCAGTCCGCCGGCGGAGCCGACCGCACCCGGACCGCCGTGAATTGCCGCCGCCCGGAAGGGCGCTTTTCCATATCGACGTGTCATGGTTCAATATAAGCCCGTTGCGGTTCCGGTGCAAGCCGCGTCCCTTGTTTTTCCGGCGCGGCCGGAGTATATTGATGGAAAACAGGAGGGAATGCACGATGTATGAACTGATTCGCGCCGGAGAACGCAGCTGGTATATCGATTGTCCGGCGAAGATCGGCATCTGCCTGCTGGACGGGGCGGACGTCTGCCTGATCGACAGCGGCAACGACAGGGACGCCGGCAAACGGGCGCTCCGGACTCTGGAAGGAGAAGGGTGGCGTCTGCGGGCGGTCGTCAACACCCATTCGCACGCGGACCATATCGGCGGGAACCGGTTTCTGCAGGAACGCACCGGCTGCCGCGTCTTTGCTCCCCGGATCGAGGGGGCGTTCACGCGCGACCCGCTCCTCGAGCCGTCGTTCCTGTACGGAGGCTGTCCGCCCGCGGAGCTGCGGAACAAATTCCTGCTGGCGCAGCCGAGCGACGTTTCGACATTCGGCGACCCGGCATTTCCGCGGGAGCTCGAGCCTGTTCCGCTGCCCGGCCATTCGTTCGACATGACCGGATTCCGCACGCCGGACGGCACGGTGTTTCTGGCTGACTGCGTCTCGAGCGGCGCGGTACTCGCCAAGTACCGGATTCCGTTCATCTACGATTTCGACGCATGGTTCCGCACCCTCGATGCGGTGGAGGCGATGGAGTCGCCCTGTTTCGTGCCGTCCCATGCTCCGGCCGGGCCGGACATCCGGCCGCTTGTCGCGGAGAACCGGCGCGCCGTCACGGAGCTGCTCGATACGATCCTCGCGCGGCTGGACTCCCCGGCGTCGTTCGAAGAACTGCTGATGCGGCTGTACGACGGTTTCGGCCTGCGGCTCGATTTCAACCAGTATGTCCTGGCCGGCGGCACGCTGCGTTCGGCGCTGTCGTGTCTGGCCGGCGCCGGACGGGTCAGGGCTGCTTTTGACGGGAACCGTCTGCTCTGGCGGGCTGCCGGAGACTGATCCGCAGCATGTTCCAGCTTGCCGGGAGCAGCACGGCCTTCAACGTGCCGTTCTCCAGCGCGGCGCCCTGCTGCGCGACCGGGGCGACCTCTTCCCGTTCCGCCGAATTGACCGCCTTCAGGTCGCTGTGATGCAGCGTCTGCTGCTCGATGACCGAAACGGCGTCGAAATCCCCGAGCCGGACTTCGAGCTCCATCGGTTCGGCCAGATTTCGATTGGCGGCGAAGATCACGACCTCGCTGCGTTCCGTATTGTGGACGAAAGAGGCGTGGAGGTACGGGATTCCCCGGTGCAGGACCGGGGGCGCATCGGCGTCCGTCCTGAACTCCGCATCGTAGCACGGACCCTCCACGACGCTTTGGAGCGCGATGCCGCGCCCGTATTTCGAGGCCAATGCGAACGGGTGGAAGATGGTCTGCCGCCAGGCGCCGCCGTCCTTTTCGGTCATGATCGGCGCGATGACGTTCACGCTCTGAGCGAGACAGGCGATTTTGACCCGGTCGGCGTGATTCTGGAGCGTCGAAAGCAGCATTCCGACCAGCAGCGCGTCCTCCATCGTGTAGACGTCTTCGAGCAGAGGCCGGCCGACCGTCCACTCCGGCGACTCCTTCTCCCGGCCGTTGGAGTGGAACCAGACGTTCCATTCGTCGAAGCTCAGCATGATCTTCTTCGACGATTTCTTTTTTGCCCCGGCCGCGTCGCAGCAGGCGACGGCGCGGCGGATGAAGCCGGCCATCTCCTCCGGCTGGGCGAGATAGCCCGGCGTCTGCCCGCAGCGGTTGCCGAAATAGCGGTGGATCGACAGGTAATCGGCGAGGTCGTAGGTGTGTTCGAGCACGGTCTCTTCCCAGTAGCCGAAGGTCGGCATGGCGTCGTTCGAGGAGCCGCAGACGATGACCTCGATCGACGGATCGGTCCACTTCATCATTTTGGCCGCTTCGAGCGCGGTCCGGCCGTATTCGTCGGCGGTGCGGTGTCCGGTCTGCCACGGGCCGTCCATCTCGTTGCCGAGACACCAGAGCTTGACACGGTACGGCTCCCCGCCGCCGTTGGCCCGGCGGCGTTCCGACAATTCCGTGCCGCCCGGAAAGTTGCAGTATTCGACCAGCTGCTGCGCTTCGGCCGGGCCGCGCGTGCCGAGGTTGACGGCCATCATCGGGGCGGTTCCGGCCCGGCGGCACCACTTTATGAATTCGTCGGTGCCGAACGTGTTCGGTTCGAGCGCCTTCCAGGCGAGGTCGAGCCGCACGGGCCGCCGGTCGCGGGGACCTGTGCCGTCCTCCCAGTTGTAGCCGGAGACGAAGTTTCCGCCCGGATAGCGCGTGACCGGCATGCCGAGTTCGCGGATCAGCCCGAGCACGTCGGTCCGGAAGCCGTCCGCGTCGGCGGACGGGTGGTCCGGCTGATAGATTCCTCCGTAAACGGCGCGCCCGAGGTGTTCGATGAAACCGCCGTAGATGCGTTCGTCGATTTCGCCGATGGTGAAGTTGCGGTTCAGAATCACGCTGGTTTTCATAATGCGGCTCCCATGTTCCCCGAAAAGTTGTCCCCCTTCCTCCTTCGCCGAGGCTGCGGAGGACAAGTCGGGCCTGTCATCCACAGCGCTTGCGCGGCGGATGATACTTTTCGGGGGCCCCGCTCTCTGAAGAGACCATGCCCGACACTGCGTGTCGTGCCCGTCTCAAAAGACCATGCCCGACACTGCGTGTCGTGCCCGTCTCAAAAGACCATGCCCGACACTGCGTGTCGTGCCCGTCTCAAAA
>ENA-UERG01001411-UERG01001411.1-human-gut-metagenome-genome-assembly--contig:-NODE-1411-length-20048-cov-4.696460_pt1 | contig 20048 bp, 14 predicted proteins | sample MGYA00242954_ERZ507954 | MGnify/ENA primary metagenome ERZ507954 (study PRJEB26167, sample SAMN06115478) | human gut metagenome | host: Homo sapiens | place: China:Sichuan | collected 2015-01-21... | reverse complement strand
CTGAGACTAAATCCGAGATTTCAAAACAATAATTAACTTCTATTAAATAGGAGATTTATCTTGCAATGACACAGGTTTGTTATAGAGATATGTCTTTGGTTTTCTTTCAGATTCTGATAACCGACCATACGGTGGGTGGTGTGGAAGGACGGTAGTCAGAATAACCTCCTACCTCCTATCTGATTCCAGCGAAAAAATGACTTACACAGCTTTACGGCATCGCTCGATACGGCAGTTTTACACCTAAATGCTTGCTCACCCTTCCAAAGGAGTCCAGTGTCAGCAACGGTCTAACCCCTAACAGTTCCATCATCTAGTCAGTTTCTTCAGATTGGTCCTTGACTGCTGAGTCCTCCTGCCTAGGATTCTCCAGTTCCTCTACGCTTGTCTTCAGCAGTATCACCCGATCATCTCTTCGACCTAAAAGTTGGACAATTTGCGCAAACATCGAGAATGTTGCTCTTCGCATATGGGACTCCTTCGGTTTTGTGTGTGGTAACCAAAACTTTAAAGGATTCCGATATGCTTTTTTTACGCCCTAAAAAACAGAGGCAAGAATGGGAAGAAATTTATTTTGGACAGACAGTAGAGCTCTGAAAACAAAAATCTCGCAACTCACAGTTTTTTTGCATAAGTTAGTTCTTTAGCTCAAGTCGATGACACTTAATCAACCTTAATTATTACAAATCTAGTTTTTCAATTAAAAGTTAAACCGTCTATTTGTTTGGTCTTTTTATCACTGATTTAGTAGTTCCAACAGTTTGAAAAGCATGAATATTCACAAACTCATATAAAACAACCTTAAAATCATAGTAACAACAGGAGGGGGACTATGTTATTAACAAGAAAGATATTGATTAATGTAGCAGTTTCATCATTTCTTTTAAATAGTACGCAAGTCTTGGCAGAAGTCGTTTTTGACAATCCAGGTATGGATTTTATCAAGGCTGACGGGTTGCTTGTTCAAGGGGGGGGGCAAAGCATCCTGAAAGCTAATAATATTGACTTGGCAACTGCGAGCCTTAGTGTTCGCAGTTCCGATGCTTTTGGATCATTAACTGTTTTTGCAAATAATCTTAATGCTTACTCTATTTCAACGATTTTGAGTTCATCAAATCAAAGTAGCGCTCAATATATTTCAGACCTAGTTATTAAAGAAACTACTCAATTAAACTCAATCAATCTTGATTCATTAAAACAAGATTCAAATCCTAATCTGATTTCTCAATGCTTCAGTCTAACAACAAAAAAACTTGAAATCGACGGTCAAAATCATGACGCTATTAATCTAACCACAGGTGCTGCTAGTGTTCCTGGGCAGCCCAATACTCAATTGATCACTAATCTCGAAGCAGAAACAATCAATGTCAATACGACAGCGAATGCAATATTTGTCAGCGGAAACGGACTTCCTCAATCTGATAATGATGGAACATCATTAACGATAACGGGTAAGGATATAACATTAAAGGGGTCAGCCGGGCACTATTACTCTACTAACGTAGCAGTTTATGCTGAGCAAGGGGCAACTATTAACTTAGTTGGTAAAGAAAATGGCTCATCACTAACAATTGAAGCTTTAAAAACCCAGCCGACTGAATATTTAGGTGATACAGCTATATATGCGAAAGACTCTACTATAAATGCAAGTTTTGGCAAACAATCAAAGATAAATATCCAGGGAAATCTCATAGCTTGGCGTTTCGCTGATAATGACTACCTTAGACCAAAGGTCATTGTCAATGTTTTAGAAAATTCAGAAACTCTGATAAATGGCGATGTTCTCGCTATTACTTCTGACGTTGAGATTAAAACAAAAGGACAAACAACGATTAATGCGCTTTCTTCAGGAGTTCAGGCCCAAAGCGGAACCATTACCATAGATATTGGCTCGGAGAGCATTGGTAACAATCATTACGGCATCCGAGGGGCTCTAATTGCTGCTTTGGGTGATACAGTTTTTGGCGATAGCACTATTAACGTAAGACTTAGTGGTGAAAATAATTCACTACTAGGAGTATCACTGATTGATAATGGATCGAATTTAGATTTAACTGAAGAGGACTACAAACATAATTTCATTAATCTGTCTTTGAATGAAAAAGCTCAATGGGATGTTGGTGATTTGGGTGAAGGACAGAACAACTACGTATCTTTATTGAGCTTAAATAGCGGAGTGTTAAATCTTCGTTACGGAGAAAATGGAACACACTACAAAACACTTGATGTAAACACTCTTTCTGGTAACAATGGTCTTATTTTGGTTAACGCAGAATTAACTAAAGACAATGAGATTAGTAACCGAGTAGAAATTCAAACAGCAGAGGCTGGGACGCACCGCATTCATGTGGATTCTGCTTCTGGAACTGAACCAACCAAGTTAGAGCAGGATGGCTACCTAGTGCGTGTAATCAACGATGAGGGGGCAACGTTTATCGCTGACAACAATAAGTTGGAATACGGAGTTTATTTCAAAGACTACTCTATTAAGAATAGGCTCAATGAAAACAATGAAACTGAATGGTTCCTGACCTTTGATCCGCAACCCGAGCCCGATTTGACACCAAGCGGTGAAGCGGTTGTGGCTTTAGCTGGTATGGGCGCACAAAATGCCATGTATTTAAATCAGCTTTCCGATGTTAGAAAGCGTTTAGGTGAAATTAGAAATGGCGTAAAAGACGGGATGTGGACTTCGGTAGCTGCTCAAAAAGACCGAATTTCTGGATTCAGTTCGACTTCTTTTGATCAGGAGGCATATCGCTTCAATTTCGGCTTTGACCGAATTATCGGACAGTGGCTAGTCGGTGCAAATATCAAAGCAGTTGCGGCCAATCAAGAAACGAAAAACACCCAGTTTAAGGCCGATGGTGACGCTCATTCGGAGGGTATTAACTTATATGCAACTTGGTACAACGAAATGGGCTGCTATGCGGATTTGGTTTTGAGCTTAGATCGTTACCATCAAGAAATTGAAAATCGTATGTTGAGTGGTACAAAAGTTAAAGGCAGTTACCACAATTTAGGTCTGGGTGCTTCTATTGAAGGCGGACGCAAATTCTTCTTAGGTACTGATAAGTCATGGTTTATAGAACCTCAAGCTCAATTATCGTATTACTGGATGAAAGGTGATGACTTTTCTATGAGTAACTCTATGGAAGTGAATCAAGAAAATTTTGAAAGCCTTACTGGACGCTTGGGTATCGTGGCTGGTAAAGATTTCAATGATTCTCTCGGCAGCAACAAAGGGCAGTTATATGCCCGCTTAGGTGTGAACCATGAATTATTAGGAGACCAGACAATTAGAGTCAATAATATTCGATTTAGTGATGGTCTTCTCGGTACCCGAGTGTATTACGGTCTAGCCGGTGAGTGGAGTCCATACGAAAATATCAAAATATTTGGCTATGTTGAAAGAGAGAATGGATCTGATTACACAAAAGAATTTGAAATAAGCGCTGGGATTAAATATACCTACTGATGATAGGAATGAGTGCTCCCAGCTTTTTGCTGGGAGCCTCGCACTCCAAATTGAAAGTTAATCCCCTTAGTTTCGGGATAAAGACAGTGCCGTCCAAATAGAGAATGTGCATAGGCCAATTTTTGGGAAAGCTTTTCAATAAACACAAGGCTTTACGGAGTAGCCTCTAAAAGTAGGCCCTCTCGCATATTTTTACCCAAAATTAAACTCCATTTGTTGTAATTTTTTAGGTAGAGACTGCTTCTGAATTCGCAAATCGGGTCGATTTATCCATACGTCTACTTTTTTAGATTCAAACCCACAAATTTCAACAGTCTTGAGAAACTCCAGCGATAACGAGCAATGCGTCGCAATATCTCAATTTACAGTGTTTCGACGGCAGTTGTCCATATTTGAGTCATCACGGCATTTTCCGAGGTCCCTATGAAGCTTTTAATCTTTAGATTTTGTTTGAGCTTTTTAAAAAACAACTCAATTTGCCAGCGCTTACGGTATAGATCGGCTAGCTGAGTAGCCGTTAGTTCAAAATCATTGCTCAAGAACTCAAACCAGCGGTTACTGTTGGAGTCATACCATTGCGCCAGCCTAAAGCGAGTATCACCGCAAACTTTTCGAGCTTGTTCTTGCGTAAATTGAAATCCATAGTCCCTGTAGTTATCTGTTTCCTCAATAATGTCATCCTTTAAGCGTGTGGTTTTAGCGTTATCCTTGATGCGAGTGACAAACGTTGCGCCTCGTTGAGTTAACCACATAAACAGTTTGTAGTCGTTATAACCTCTATCCATGACGACAGTGATGTCTTGGGTTCCCAAAGCTTCAATGGCTGCTTTAGCTTCTTTCACGTCGGCTCTTTTTCCGTGGGTCATATTTATGACAACAGGCAGTTGCCAATCTTCATCCAGTACAGTGTGGAGCTTAAAATCCCCTTTAGCACATCGATACCGGGCTCATTGGAAACGTGACAAACACACAGAAATGTTTGTGGAGTCCAATGCGTAGACGGGATGGAAATAATCTTTGTCTAAATGCCCTTTAAAAAGCTGGGCATAAGCCAGTGTGGTTCGTCCCATGGCCTTGGCCGATAGATGCTGAAGTTTGCCAACGGCGGAGATGAGACCGTCTTCAATCTCTCTGAGCGAGTCGCAGCCAGCCAAATGACAAAACAGTAAGGAAATCAGCTGATCCCAGAAAGTGAATTTGCGAGCATTACTTTTAGAGCTTAATCGTTTGTCTTCGTCAAAGATCCATGTTCTTGGAAGATATTTCAACAGCTGTGCAAAAAAGCTGATCGGAGTATTTTGGTTGGCGGATTCGTTAAAATGAGTGTCCATGGCGGTTTTTTGATTTTTGGTGTGGAAGCTTAGAATCTACAAAGAAAACCGCCATTTTTCTGTCCGTTATTTCCCCTAACAAAATCGCACAGAATTCGACTTCACTTTTTAAGTTCTATTTGGACACGACTGGGACAAAGATTTTATTTATTTTTCAGCAACGGTCGATTGTTCTGGACTTTATTAATTTAAGGGTGAAGTGTTCTTAAACACTATCCCAATCACCGATAAATTCAATAAATCCGGTTGATCAGTTTTATGTGGTACCACACAGAAAAGTTATGAAGAACAAGGGGATCGTTGATTCCTTGCGGATTTCTTCGACCCCATATGAAATTAGCTATTAATAATTGGCAATAGAGGTTTTTTGCCTTCTGCGCCAACTAATGCGCAAGCGGCCAATAAAACTAATTGAGGGCCCTGATGGATGTCTTGAGCCACAAAGTATTCATCCAATGAGTGGAATTTTTCGGATAACCCGCCCGAACCCAAACAGGCAGAAGGAATATTCCTGCTGATCGGAGCGTTGGCGTCGGTTGCGGACGGACAAAATTGTGTCAATTCGATTCCCAAAAGTTTTTGGGCGCAAAGAGCGCTTTGGATGACGGGGCAATCATCGGGACGGGCTCCGGCCGGCCGATCACCGATTTGTGTTTTAGTAAGCTTGAGCATTTTTTCGGGATCTGTAATGCCCCAGCGTTTATTTTCTTCGGCCACACCATCTTCAAAAGCTTGAAAGATTTGAGCTTCAAGTTTTAAGAGCTCTTCGTTGGAAATGCTTCTGATATCAACATCAACTTCACAGCTCGGAGCGATGGTATTAACCGATGTGCCACCCTTAATTGTTCCGATATTGAAGGTCGTGTAAGGTTCGCTCGGAGGCGTTAACTGATCAATCAGATGGCCGGCATGGCACATCGCATGGATGGCGCTCGGGATTTTTCCAAAGTCCATGAAGCTGTGACCGCCGGGACCACTAATGCCGACGCGCCAACGATGGCAACCTACGCCGCCCATTACAACGACACCGGCCGTAAAAGAATCGATGGCAATATAACCGTCAATGTGCCGGTCACCATTGCAAATAAACTTAGCCCCGCGAATGTCGCCGTTGCCTTCTTCTCCCACGGTGCCTACAAAAATGATGTCGCCTTGTGTTTGAATATCGGCTTCGTTAAAGCAGCGGATCAACTGCAGCAAGGCACGGACACCGCTTGTGTTGTCTCCGATACCCGGGGCGTAGTACGTATCACCTTCGCGGCGAACCGTGACATCCGTGCCCTCCGGAAAGACCGTATCCATATGGGCATCGATAACCAACACCGGACCGTTGCCACTGCCTTTACGAACACCCACCACATTGCCGATGGCGTCAATGGTGACATCCGTCAAACCGTATGCTTTCATGCGGCGTGCGATCTCTTGGGCTCTTTTTTCTTCGTGGAAAGTCGGTGAAGGGATTTCACAAATCTCCACTTGCTCGGCCATTGCCTGATCCGTTTGCTTTTGGGCAATATCCAAAGCTTTTTGAATCTTTGGAAGCTCTTTTAGGCTTTGCATGGCAGAGAAAACAGTTGGGTCAATGGCAGGAATGTCAGGATGAAGACTGTCGGACATGATCGTTCCTTGAGGAAATTGTTGATGTTACTTAATTTAGCACCATCGCTAAAAAAGAAACAGGTTGATACTTCGTCTAAGCATCAACCTGTGTTTGCCATCTATTTTGTTCCGCAGGCGCGCTCATTGAGCTGCCACATATCAAGCGGACGGTAGGCTTCGATTCGCTTTTTCTCCGCTTCAGTTGCTTCACGCATCTTTGTGTAGTCGGTTAAAAAGTCGGTTTTATTATCAGCCCATGGGTAAAAAAGGATGGGACCTTTCAAAGTGTAGACACCTTTTTCATCCATCCACAAAGAAATGTTATAGCCAAATGCTCTTTGGGGATCGTCAACAGCGGCCAAAAGGTTTCGTCCGCCCACGGTGCGGTACGTGGCATCCGAAAGACTTAGGGCGTAAAGCGTCGGAAAAATGTCTTTGTGTGATCCCACACGTTTTTCATCAAAATGAATGTCAACGGCCTTTTTAACGTCATCAGATGCCCAAATGTAGAAGGGGACGGCAACATCCTTGAAGGGGCCGTCGGTCACGATAGGCTTCATGCCGAGCATCCTATGGTCGGCCGTGGCTCCAATCACCATCGCTCGATTTTTGATGGATTTAAGAGCAGAAATAGTTTGCCCCAATGCATCGGCACTTGACTGATACGTTTGCATGATGGTCAAAAGCGATTGGGCGTAATCATCGTGGTTATAGTGACGATTAATCACTTCCGGCACCGTGATGGGTTTGGGGGTATAGCCATCTGGAACATGGTAGGGCGGGTGGTTCGAGGTGGAAAGCACCACCATGAAAACGGGCTTATCGGATTTCTTTATCAGATCCTCGGCGAACTTGAAAGCATAGTGGTCGGCTACGCCCCATTCGGTTGTTGAGGATAAATCGAAGGCGTCCATCAGGTGGGTTTGGTCATAGACTTCATCGACATGCTGCAGGGGCAGATACTCGTCCATGTTTTCCCATGCTGTTGTACCGGATGTGACAAAAACAGTTCGGTAGCCCGCTTTTTTATAAACCTCAAAAGGCGTGCCGGGCAGGGGAACATTTCGAATTGAGGAAGTGCTCACCTGAGAGACCGGACTTAAGAATAGGAGCTGAGCGACCGATTGAATGGTGTGCAGATCGGCTGACGTAAAACGCTCAAAAACGTAGTCAGACTCAAAATGAGGACGAAGGGCCCCCATCAAATCCACTTTACCCGGTTCGTCATAACTCATCATGTTAAAGCCCATGCTTTCCATGATGAAGAAAGCAACGTGAGGCTTGATCTGAGCCAATTGGGTATTAACCGGCGTTGATTGCGTCAGGGAGCCGATTTGAGCGGCCTGCATGAGTTTTTCACCGCGCTTGAGTGAAGCCGGTTCAAATTTCATGGAGTGTTTACGATCCTGCGCCGCATAGTAGAGCGCCATCGGGGCATTTAAGACCAACTCATTGATTTGTTTGACGACCGAGACCTGAGCATTATTGCGTCTTAAGGGATAGCGTGAAGTCAGGGATCCCCGGGCAAGGAACACAAAGGCAATGACGCCGACCACGATAAGCGCAATGGCCTTAATCGCTGAAAGCGTATCCCAAAGGGCAGAGGCGCTTAACTGAACAAAGATTTTTTTCCACAACCAGAAAAGAAAAGCAGTGGCCGCAATAACGCCGATCGAATTAGAGATGATCGGATAATCCTGCCATACCGTGGTCATTACGGCATGGGGTTCTTCGTGCAGAAAATTGAAGACAAAGATGTCGATTCCGGTTTGAAATGTCTGGATGTAGTGGAAATTGCAGACCGAGAGCAAAATAACGGCAAAAAACGCAAAGACGCTCCAGATCGTCAAAAACTTAATTAAAAACGTCCAGGTTGCCCTGAAGTAGAAAAGAAACAGGCTGGCCAAAAGAGGAATAATGGCCAAAATAGCGCCGCTTCTAGCATCAAAACGTAAGCCTAAATACCGCATTCTCCAAACATCATCACTTTGGATCATTTCTGCGGGGACTTCTCTGACGACAATCAGCCAGAAGTAAAGTTCTCGGATAGCCGCCATAAAAGCAATGGCAAGAGCCACCAAGACAAAACATTGACAAAGGAGCAATAAAAATCGTCCTAGAGAGGAGTCAGGACGATGTATTTTCGGGAAAAAAGCCATTTTTCAGTCATGGTTAATTGTTTTCGACATTTTAGCGAAAAGGCTTTTTGGACGAGGGAATATCAAAGCTTGGTTACAAAAAGGCGCCGTGATTTGTACGGCGCCTCTATAAGGTGTTATTCGGCGGTGTCGCCTAACATCGCGTGTGAATCTGAATAATAGATGCTCATCGGAGCATTCATCACAATATAGTTCACCATTGGAATTTTGCTGATTTTGGCTTGGGCTGCCGTAAGGGGATCCATGGAGGTGATGCTCGTTTGAGCTGAAGTCCACACCAAGCCAAAAAAACAACACAGGCAAATGAGCCAATTAATCATGTTCACGTGACTCCACAATCCCGAGGTGCTGAAAATCGTCGTCAGTCGATGCCAAAGGCCTAAAAACAAACCTGTGACAAAGAGCGTCATGACGGTATCAAAGAAAATCGGGTAGGAACTTGAATAAGTCGCAAGGTTGGCAAACGGAGCGTTGAAAAAGAGATCGACTTGGGCCGCGTTAAGCGGCAATCCGGTTGCGCCTAAAACATGGATATTGGCGCAGGTGCTTGCCATCAGCCAAGCGGCGCTCAACGTTACCCAAACACCAATGATCTTCAAGCACAGTCTGAAAAAGGCGGGCCCCAAGGCACCCAAAAGCGAGACCACGATACCCGGCAGCATCAGATAGTAGGCAAGCTTCGCATCGTATCGAAGTCCAACCATCCAAATGTCGATGTATTCATCTTTAACCACGACTTTATCCAAAGCGGTTTGAGTGATAAAGACATCCATGTAAAGTTCGCGGAAAACAAAATTGAGTGCGCAAATCAGTAAGGCGAAAACAGCCAGACTCATGAAAAGCACGAGCACGCGCGCGAAGGGATGCTCCGGACATTGAACGGGAGCAAGGGCCTTGATCGTACGTTGTTGTTTCATTTTTTATGCAAAATTAAATAAATAGGAAATTTGTTAAACCACTGCTTCAATAGCTTCGGATAGTTCGAGCCATCGAGCTTCAAGTGCCTCGACCTCAACGCTCAGCTCTCCGCGGCGCTTGAGCGCGCCGGCCACTTCATCCTGATCGCCTTGAGTGTAAAAGCCACTGTCAGCAAGCTTTGCATCCAAAGCTTTAAGTTCTGATGAAAGCGGCTCCAACTTCTTTTCAACTTGTGCCAGTTCTTTTTGCAAAGGTTTCTTTAAATTGGCAATGCGTTGACGCTCAAGCGCGGCCTGTTGTCTGGCCTCTCGCTTGTTGGGCGAGGAGGATGTCGTTTCACTTTTAGCTTTTTCAGCAGAAAGGGAAGCTTTGCGTGTTTCCAGAACGAGCTTGGCGTAATCATCAAGATCCCCGTCAAACTCACTGACTTTACCCTCATGAACGAGCATCAGCCGTTCAGTTGTGGCGGCTAAAAGGTGTCTGTCGTGAGAAACAAGTAGGACTGAGCCCTCAAAAGAGGAAAGTGCCATCGTTAACGCTTCGCGCGTTTGCATATCCAAGTGATTGGTGGGTTCGTCAAGCACGATCAGATTCGGTTTATCCCAAGCCAAAAGGGCCAAGGCCAGACGGGCTTTTTCACCGCCGGAAAACGGTTTAACCAGTGCGTTGACCATCTCGCCGCTGAATTTAAACCGTCCAAGAAAGTCCCGCAGAACCTGTTCTCGTTCATCGGGCGCTTTACGACGAAGATGTTGAAGCGGAGTCTCATCGCCTCGCAATTGCTCAAGCTGATGTTGGGCAAAGTAGCCGATTTGAAGACCCTGACCGAAGCGGAATTCTCCCGCCATTGGGGTGAGTTCCTTGCAAATCCCTTTAATTAAGGTGGATTTACCGGCTCCATTGACACCCAATACGCCGATTCGCTCACCGGCGCGGATTGAAAACTTCACGTCATGCAAAATTTCTTTCTCTCCGTATCCCAAGGCTACGGATTGTGCTGCAACCAAATGTTCCGGCAGGCGTTCAGGCTTTAAGAATTCAAAACGCCATTCACGGGTGGCTCGCACCGGTTCAACCGCCTTTAAGCGCTCGAGCATTTTGATGCGGGATTGCGCTTGGCGGGCTTTCGTCGCTTTGTAACGGAATCGGTCAATAAAACTTTGAAGGTGGGCGCTTTCTCGTTCGTAGGCTTTAGCGGCAGCGTCCTGTGCGCGAAGTCTTTCCACGCGCAAAGCTTCAAAGGCGCTGTAGTTACCCGCGTAGCGGCGAATCGTGTTGTCTTCAATGCTCCAAATGGTGTTGACGGAACGATCCAGGAATTCACGGTCGTGGCTGATGATAATTGTTGTCGCATGTTGGCGCTTTAACCACGCTTCAAGCCAAATGACACTATCTAAGTCCAAGTGGTTGGTCGGTTCGTCAAGAAGCAAAAGTTCTGCCGGGCACATGAGCGCACGCGCCAAGGCCAAACGGTTTCGCCAGCCGCCAGAGAAATCCTTGACATGATGTGTGGTCATCTCTTCGGTAAAACCCAAGCCGTGCAGGATGATTTTGGCTTGCGCTGTGATCGCGCCTTCATTGAGTTCGGCCAGGGTTGCGTGTGCACTGGCGACACTCATATCGTCACGTGCTTCAGACAAGGCTTTTTTGGCAGCCATAAGGGGAGCGTGGCCTGAGAGCACCCAGTCAATCGCGACTTCATCGACCGTGTCAATGTCTTGAGCAACGTGACCGATGTTTTCAAGAGCCGGGGCGCTGATTTCACCCGCTTCAAGGGGGACTTCGCCTAAAATCGCAGCGAGCAGACTCGATTTTCCGCAGCCGTTTTCGCCCACGAGACCGATTCTTTCGCCGGGATTGGTCAAAAGTGTGGCGTGCGAATACAGCACTCGCACGCCTCGCATGAGACTGACGTCTTGAAGTCTAAGCATTACGGAAGTTCATCCTTTCGCAAAAGATAGACCATCGCATCTTCATTTTCAGTGGCTAACCATGTAAAGGGCACTTTGGGATAAGCCGCTTCACAGGCGTCTTTTCCATCACCCACTTCAACCACCATGACACCGCGGTTCGTGAGATGAGCTTTTGAATCCGTCATCAGGCGGCGCACGATATCCAGGCCGTCGTCTCCAGCACCTAGAGCTAAAGCCGGTTCGTGACGGTATTCACCGGGGAGGTTGTCCATCGCCTCTTGGGTGACATACGGGGGATTGCTGATGATCACGTCGTACTGACGGTCAGCCAATTCATTGAAAAGATCGCTCTTAATGAGTTCGATTCGATCCTGCATGCCATAGCGTTCAACATTGATTTTGGCCACATCGAGCGCGTCCTGACTGATATCCACGCAGTCAACCTTGGCATTGGGGAAGACTTCGGCCGCGATAATACCTAAGCAACCCGAGCCCGTGCACAAATCAAGCACGCGCGTAACGTTTTCAGGATTAGAAACCCAAGGCGTCAATTCGTCTTTTAAAAGTTCGGCAATGTAGGAGCGGGGAATAATCACACGTTCATCACAGTAGAAGGGATGGTCAATTAACCAAGCTTCTTGCAAAAGGTAAGGTGTCGGGATTTTGTCAACGGCACGCTTTTCGATTCGTTCCAAAAGCATCTTGAGCTCCGCATTGGAAACGCGAGCGTCCCAGAAGCGATCCGAGTCTTCGAAGTTAAGCTTTAATGAACGCAACACCAAGAAGTAGGCTTCCTCGTACGTGTCGGCGCAACCATGACCGCAGAAGATATTATTAATCTCAAATTGCGTCATCGCATAGCGGATGACATCACGGATGGTTTGTAGTCGGCATTGATGAACGTCGTTATCGGTAATCATAAAAATTCTTTTAAAAATCAAGCTTCAAAACAGGGTCCTATTTTAACCCAGAACGCTCGTGGAGGGGAGCGTGAAAAGAAATTCAAAAATTCTGAAATATTGCCCAATCAGAAGCGTTTCTTTTCAGTTTCGGTCGGTTTTCTTTTGATCAAAATGAAACTGAGCACGATGATGAGCCACATGACGGCAATCCAGAGGCAAAATCCGTTTGCAATGGTTGTCATGGAAATGTCTTTAGCCAATTGACCAATTGAAAAATTCGGAATGCCGGATCCCACGTAGGCTCCTAAATATAAGGCGGAAATAAGACCGGCTCGCTCACGTAGCGTGGCATCCATGAGTAATAGTTTTAATCCGCTACAGCAGGTGCCGCCTTGCGCGGCGCCGCAAATGAGGACAAAAATCATAAATAGTGCAGGAGATTGCATATCAAGCGTTAGAAAAACGCCTCCCGCTCCAAAGAGAAAACCAGTGCTCATGAGCAAAAGTGTTTTACTCGGATTAAAGCGTCCGCTTATCAATCCGAAAACAGCGATCGGAATAATTAAAAGCAAGTACGTGATCGCTGCGAGTAATACGCTGCTTTCTCCAAATACGATTTGAGCAAATTGAGCGGAGAATCCTTGAAAGAAACTGCTCACACCCCATGTGCCGATAAAGGCGGTGATGCTCAAAATGAAGAGCCGTCTTAAGCGGGTGGGAATCGCGATTTTGGGAATAAGCACTGGGCCGATGCTTTCGGTTCCCAATCGCATGGTTTCGGTACCCAGGACAGATAAGACAATGCAGAAAACGAGCAAAGCCACACAGGCATCAAAAAGAAGTGTCGGATTGAGGACGTTGTATTCAATGATGAGCCCCGTGAGAAGTGTTCCAAGCGATAGACCAATGTTGGGGCCGGCTGAAGTCATGGCTGTGCCTAACCACGCTCGGGCTGGTGGCGCTGTATCTACGACCCAGGACATGCAAGCGCTGGTTGCCAGTCCGCAAGAAAGTCCCTGAAGAAATCGCCCAATATAAAGATCGCTTGCCGATTGTCCGACAGAAAATAAGTAACAGGCAATAGCGCCGAATCCAAGCGCCGCGATGACAACAGGTTTTCGGCCTAAAAAATTAGAAAGACGGGCAAAAAGGATAAGCGTGAGAACGCAACCGGCGAAGTAACTTACAACGCTCATGGCGACTTCTGAAGAGGATAGCTGCAGCTCACTCACCCAGTAGGCCATCATCGGGATGGCGGTCGCGGCAGTGACAAAACAGGTGATTAAACAAAAAGCGGCCACGAAAAAAGAAAAGCCACGCCTTTTAATGGCATCGCCCTCCGGATACGCAAGTGATTTCTTTTCAAATTCAATGGTCATGGATAATGACGATTTGGAATCGAAGCAATCCGATAAAAGCAAAAGCCCGATGGTTAATCATCGAGCCATTGAGTGACAGGGAATTATGTCACATTTAATGGATATTGAGATCAATATGAGAAGTTAATCCAATAAATGAAAATGTGAATAAAAAGAACCTATAAAAACACAATCGGCAAGTTTTTAGGCTTGCCGATTGATACTTAAAGAGCGAAATGACTAGAAGAGGTAATTGACTCGTCCGGACACAAGCCAAGTGTCAATTGTTTCACCGCCGGCTGTTCTTTCTACATCAACTTGGAAGGACATATTGTCTTTCCAATTTAAGTAGCCGCCGACACCGAAGGTTGCCCAAGTATCTTTATCACCCCACACAGTATCAACTCGCTCATTTCCAGCAGTAAGGTGCGCAGATTGACCATCAGTAAATTGATGCTGCACATCGCCTCGGAAATAGAACTCTCCTGAAGAATTACCAGAACTAATCTCTCGACCAAAACGCAAACCAACTCTACCGATAAAACTCGTTTCACTATCTGCTTTAGCCTTCATGCCTCGTTCAACAGAGTAATCAAAATCCTTTAAATAAGTCGCTTGAATCTGAAGTTGAGGTTCGATAAAGACTCCATTTTTATCCTTAAGGGTATAACCATATTCAGCCGATAATGCAACGTAATCCTGGTCAAAATCTCCAGAAGTTTTGTAGGCTCCGGAGGTACTGGTAACTGAGAATTCATTGCTCACTCGACCGATACGACCAACTAAGTCAATATACTGATTATTCAAAAGAATTGTGTCGTATACAGCCAGTTCATAACGATCTAAATCTGCGGATCCTCTAACCGAAGAGTAGTCTACATCACCTTTCGTATATGAGAACCAAGCACCCAATCGATTAGAGGAAGGAATGATATCTCTTTCAAAACCAATCGTTACTGTGTCAATATCATTTTCATATACACGAGATGCCCCTTTACGACCATGACTTGCTCGAATCCAGAGACCATTATTTGAAAAATTATTTTGGATGGATTCATGAATCCGGCGATCATAACGATCCATGTCAACAGCAAGGTCGTAGCCAGCGTAACCTGAACCTATCATACCGAGAGTTGATGAGGAATTTTGTCGAACAACTCTGTAAATTTCCCAATACGTACTACCTTCTGTATAGTCCTTAAGGATATCATCAAGACCTTCGAACTCTTCTTTATCTTTTAAAGCATTCAAATCATCTTCATTTTCGATTCTAATTGGTCGAATATCAAGTTCATAATTGAAAAGTCTGTCGCCTTCGACATTTTCAGTTTCGCTAAAACCTACACCTCCCTCAGTTGCTTCTTTAGAGACCAAAGCGAAAGTTAAAGTATTGGTATCAGATATTGAATTTAGTGTATCCAACCCTTCCACTTGAACATGATGGACGCCGCCTTTCCCTTCCTTAGTATTCTCAACAAAGATTAAGTCGCTTTTTGATTTATCTTCCCCGTTTGTATCAATTCTAAATATTCCCCCAGAGCCATTTAAGTAGCCGACGCGAACATAGTCGTGATCAACATGTGTAATTAAATCTGAAATTCCCTGTTCATTGCAGAAATTTTTAATATCATCGTCATAGAGATTGATGATGCCTCCTGATTCAAGGGTGATTTTTGATATGCGTTTTGTGTCAAAAGTGACAGTTATATTTCCATCGTCACTAGTGACCTCATCTTGATTCCCAAGATATGTCCACTGTGCGCCATTTTTAAAGGTGAGAGACAACTGATCGCTGATATATGGTTTTGCAGCTTCAAAAAGATTTTTATAATTTTCAGGGAAGGTTTGTGCATTAGCAAAACTATTGTCATCACCTAACCAAAATGAATTTTCTCCAGAAAAAGTTCCTGTTACTTTTGTTGCTAATAACTCTGCTCCGATTTTAAAGATGTCTTGAAGACCGTTGTACTCAGGTTTGTAGATAAAATCAATAGCTCCAATAATTTGATTATTTTGGGAAATTAAGTCTACTTTTCCACCCATTTTGGCACTGATAGCATCAGATTTATCTGCCACAACAAAAATTCTTGTGAAATTTTCTGCGCTACTGCCCAATGTTACTGACGAATTCTTACCAGCTGAATAGATAGCATTCGCTCCATATACGGAAGTAGTATCTTCAGCATCCCGAATAACAATATCCACATTTCCTTTCAAATCTATTATCCCGGAAGCACCGTGTAAATTGCCTGCACTGATAGCGTATGTACCATCGTTATTTTCGGATGTTGAAGGCCGTGGGAAAGATTCGAATTTTGTATCACCTTCGACAGTAAGGGTTGGAGGAAGAGTACCTTCTGAATAAGTGGCATTTACAGAGATTGCGTGTTTGTTGTGTCCAGATTCGGGGTGAAAATCAACGATAGATATTTTTCCAACTGTTTTGGACGTTGTTATATGAGTTCCTTCATCAAAATCATCTCCATCTTGGACTAGGTACTCATTGTCGATGACATCTATATCAAAAGCGTAAACGGGGAGAGTAAACAAAGATGCTACTATCGCAGCAATAGCTGTTTTTTTATTAAAAAGATAATTTATTTGCTGGGGGGGGGTATGAGTCATAATGGTTCCTCTTAAACATCTGAAAATATAAAGTCCTGAAATTTTCTCAAAACAAAAAATGACGATCAAGAAAATTGATATTTAGTATTAACCCTTAATAATTTTGAATTACCAATTAATAACCTATTGTATTTCCAATAAAAATCAACACGTATGGCCGATAGTAAAAAAAGTCGACCATTTTAAATTTTGATTAAACGCAAAATAGGCGATTTTTAACTGAAAATCGCCTATATAAAAAATCACTGAATAACTATCTAGAGAACAGAAGCAAAACTTCTCGCTACGTACTTCACATTCTTTTCATTTAACCCGCAAACGCAGATCCGTCCGTTTCTCACCGCGTAAATTCCAAATTCATTTGCCAGCTGGTCAACTTGCTCAGGCGTTAGTCCCGTAAACGAGAACATACCGGCTTGTTGTGTCACAAATGAAAAATCCCGCTTAGCGCCAATGGCTTTCATTTCATCGGCTAGAGCTTGTCGCATCGAAAGAATTCGGTTTCTCATGCCGGCCAATTCCGATTCCCAACGCTTAAATTTTTCAGGATCCGCTAAGACGCTTTCTACAATGCGGCCTCCGAACGTCGGCGGATTGGAGTAATTCGCTCGTGCGCAGGTTTTTAGATGAGTGGTGACCCGTTGGGCTTCATCTTCAGATTGCGTCACAACTGTCAAAGCACCGATTCTTTCTCCATAAAGATTAAAGGATTTAGAAAAGGAGGAAGCCGCCAGGAAATTAAGTCCTGAGTTCGCAAAAAGTCGGATGGTTTGAGCATCCTCATCCAATCCCTTTTTGAATCCCTGATAGGCCATGTCCAAAAACGGGATCAGGTGACGGGCTCGGCAAATGTCAATGACTTCCATCCATTGATCAACGGACAAGTCATAACCCGTCGGGTTGTGGCAGCAGGCGTGCAAAATAACGAGTGTTTTTTCAGGCAATGCCTTTAAGTCTTCTGCCATTGCGCAAAAGTCCACGCTGTTGTTTGATGCGTCGTAATAGCGATAACCCGTTACAGAATAGCTGGCAAGCCTAAGAATGTCATTGTGGTTGGTCCAAGTGGGTTTTGAAGTCGCCCCGACATTAAGACCGCAGGCCCAATGCATTAAATCGACACCAAGTTTAAGGGCTCCGGTGCCACCCAACGTTTGCACGGTGCAGGCTCGTTTGGAGGAAACAATTTCACTATCTTTCCCGAAAATCAGTTCCTGAACCAATCGGTCGTAGAGTGGAAGCCCTGTTTGAGGAATGTAAGTGTGGGGGCGGTGTTCTGCGGCAATGGCCAGTTCAGCTTCACGGACGACATCAAGAACCGGTGTGACACCGGTTTCATCCAAATACATTCCGACCCCAAGATTGACTTTACAGTCACGGGGATCGGCAAGAAATTTACCTGTAAGACTTAAGATGGGATCATCGGGAACCGCACTCACAGTTGAAAAAATGGATTCATTCATCGGCATTCCTTTCATAAAAGTTTACTTTCTCCAATATAGATTAGGTGTGTGAAGTGCGTGATTGAATTTTCTAAGTAAAAAACGGTAATTAAGGTTGAAAATTTATCGTTATCTACGTGCTTTTCACTAATGAAGATAAGAATTGAATCCTGAATAGACGAAAAAGGCGAAGCCTTTATGACTTCGCCTGGGCACAAAACGTAAATTAGTTTTGTGTTTACTTTTTCATGGCTTCAATAGCTTTTTTCACGCTTTCTTGTGTCGGACGGAAAGCCGTGAGGCGCTGTTGAATGATAGCCGGAGCTTGGGCAATCATGGTGTTGTAGCGATAGCCGCCCTTGACCAGCGTCTTTAAAACATTTGCAAAGTCAAAATAGCAGTCTTCGCGCTTAACCTTGGCGGAGTGTTGCAGGCCCATGAAGTCCGTCCAGGTCACTGTGTAAACCACACCCTTGTCGCTCACGTCGCAGTGCGTGACAGCCACAGCGTCACAAACCCAAACATTCGGTTCCTGTTGTTGGACGTTTTGTTCTTTTTGGGGTTCTTTCTTATCCATTTTTAACCTCATGATTGATAGAAAAGTTTAAGAAGCAGCGGCCTCGCGAGCTTTGTTCGCCGCTTCCGTCCGTTTAGTGTAAATAGTAGCGCAAACGCCGGAAATAATAATCATGGCCATGCCGACTAAGCCCAACATGGTGACCGTTTCACTAAAGAGGGCGAAACTGACCAGGGCCGAGAAGGGAATGGCGGAAAAGCCCAGGCAGGAACTCAAGAGCATGTTGCCGTAAGCGTAAGAGCGGGTGGTGCAGATTTGGCCCAGGGTAGCGCAGATGCCCATGCCGACCAAGTAGGCACCGGACTCCAGTGTCGGCATATGCATGCCGTCTTCAAAAATATAACTTCCCAATACGCCGAAAACCGCGCCGAACATGGAAAAGTAAAACACGATGCGCCAGGAGGGCTCCTTGAGATTCCCCAATTCTTTAATTTGCCAGTAAACAACCAAGTCGATGAAGGCAACAAAAAGACAAATCAAAGCGGGGATGAGGTAGCCTTCATCAAAGGTGGGCTGAAGCACGGTGGAGACACCCGCAAAGCCAAAAAGGATAGCCAGAATAACACCCCAGGGGGCTGATTCCTTTTTAATAAAAGCCAGAATGATGAAATTGGCCGCCATAAATAACGGGGTGGTGTAGATCAAGGTCATGTTGGTGCCAAGCGGCATTTCGCCGATAGTGAAGAACCACAGACCGACAGAAATAGTGCCTAAGACTGCGCGTTTGATGTGTCCGCCTAAATGTTCCGTACGAAGCGACAGGCCTTGTGAGCGCACAAACATGGAAATGGTGACAATGCCGATGAGCGACCGGTAGAACACGAGTTCAAGGGATCCGAAATGGCCGCTGCAGAGTTTTACAAAAACCGCCATAAAGGAAAAACAGGCGGCCGCCGCCAGCGCCCAAAGCGATTGTTTCATCATAAATAAAGAATCCTTTTCTTTTTTGCGCAGTTAAGTCCTGACATTGTATGCCTGTTATGTCTTTACCGAAAGGTAGTGTTTGCTCGGATGTTTTAATTAGTTTTTGACGGATTTCTTCTTTCAGCACTGGATTGCCTCTCTATAATTTTTGCTTCTTCAAAAATAAAGCAAAAAGAAAGGCAGGTCTTTCATGATCAGACAGTCGGCCCTTTTAGGACACAGTTGTGCGGCAGGCGCCAATATTATTTGGGGCATGATGGCGCCGATTGCCAAAGTGGTGATGGTCGGCGGCCTGGTGACGCCGCTTGTTTTAACCGACTTAAGAATTTTCGGGGCGGCGGTTTTGTTTTGGCTCGCGTCCTTTTTTGCACCATATGAAAAGGTAGCTAAAGCGGACTTATTCAGACTTTTTCAGGCAAGCCTTTTCGCCATTATTTTTAATCAGGGCAGTTATGTTTTTGGCGTTGGTCTGACGACACCGGGTAACGCCACCATTCTGACTTCGACGATGCCCTTGTGGGCGATGGTGCTCGCCGCGATTGTCTTGAAAGATCCGATCACTTTGAAAAAGCTCGTTGGCATTCTGATGGGAGCTGTCGGTGCTTTGACGCTTATTATGGGCAAAACGGATGTCGCGGCTAATCCCGCCATCGAAAGTAATATTTGGGGCGATTTGCTCGTAGCCAGCGCCCAATTGAGTTTTGCTTTTTACGTTGTGCGCTTTAAAGATTTGGTGACTCGCTACAACCTATTTACAACGATGAAGTGGATGTTTACATTCGCCTCACTTTGCATTTTTCCGTTTTCATTTTCATCATTAACCTC
>ENA-UERG01001401-UERG01001401.1-human-gut-metagenome-genome-assembly--contig:-NODE-1401-length-20109-cov-4.917183_pt1 | contig 20109 bp, 18 predicted proteins | sample MGYA00242954_ERZ507954 | MGnify/ENA primary metagenome ERZ507954 (study PRJEB26167, sample SAMN06115478) | human gut metagenome | host: Homo sapiens | place: China:Sichuan | collected 2015-01-21... | reverse complement strand
CCGTCGTGAGGCGGCGACGCAAAGCCTTGGGGACTTTTCCGGAAAGGGAAAGTCAGCCCGGTTGCAATTTGGATGGATGATACAGGTGTATCATCTTCCTTTGCAACCGGGCTTTGCTTTTTATCTGCATTTCAAAGCGGTAAAGGAGGGTTCGGAATGGCGAACAACAACCAAAACAAAAGGGTCGGCTCATTTGCCGCGATCAACGGGGGCGTGATTGAAGGGTGCTCGGCGAATGTACAGCTGAGTGGATGCCCCAACGGTGCGGGCTTTGTGTTCGGAAACAGCGGCGTGGTAAAAAACTCCGTTGCAATGCGCGTGGGGCGCGGGAAGGGCGTTACGGGCTTTTACAAGCGGAACACGGGCACAATCAATTCCTGCGGATATCTTGCAGACCCCAAGAAGCGCCGGATTGACCGCAGCGGCAACGTGACGGTTGCAACCGGAAATCCCGAGTGCTTCATGCCGAAGGGAACGCCTTCGGATCAACTCTATCATAAACTCGGACTTCAGAACCTGTGGAAGAACGAGCGCACCAAGCGCGGCTTTGTTCTCGAGCCTGACCGTTTCCGCAACCGCGCGGTGCTGTTCGGTGCGCAGGAACGCGTGATTCCGATCAAAACGGCGGCGGATCTGACGCGGATCATTACCGCTGTCAATTCGGGCGACCGCGCGGCGGCTTCGGCAAACTATATGCTGGAAGCAAGCATCAATATGCGCGGCGCAAAACTCGAGCCGATCGGACTTTCCGAAGCGCTCCCGTTCAGCGATTGCTTTGACGGAAACGGCAAGACGATCTACAATTTCAAGATCGACTGCACGGGAATGGAGTACGGCGGCTTCTTCGGCTACACCAAGAACGCAAAGATTGCGAACCTCACGCTTGACTATGTCCTGAAGGGCAAGCGCGGAATCGTGACGGGCGGAATGATCGGAAACGCGGTCGGCGGCGGCGTTGCAAACTGCCATGTCCGCGTGGGCATGACGGTTGGAAGCTGCGCAGGTGGCTTTGTGGGGAAGAATACGGGATATATTCAGAACTGCTATGTCTGCGGCAGTGTGGCAGGACCTGTTCCCGTGCTGCCGATTGTGACCTCGGTTGCGGCGGTTCTGCTGGCGGCAACCGTTACGACTTCGGTTATCGTGGTGAAGAAACTGACCTCGGACACGGTGTTCAGCCCCGAGGTGATCGACCCAAACCAGAAGCCCGCGCCGCCCGAAAAGGATCAGCCCGATCCGTTGCCCACGGGAACAAGCCGCCTGAGTCTGCGGCTGAATCAGGACGTGGACGTCAGCTACGCAACGGGCGTTGGCGTAATCAATTATGTCAATCCCGCATCCAGTACGCATGATATGGTGATTCGGCTCTGCATCTCCGACACGGAGCTGAAAAAAGCGGGTATCGACCTGATCGCGGCGGGAGTCCGCAAGCAGTCGGAAACGGAAGCCGATGGCTACGATCCCGACAAGGCATTGACAACCTTTTACCAGTCGGGCAGAGTCCAGATCGGCTATCAGTTGGAGAACTGCAAGATCACCGCGCTTCCGGGCGGCGACAAATTGCCTGTAGGAGAATACAAAGCCGTGATGGTGATCGAGCCGTATGACCCGAAAACCAACGAAAAATCCATCGTGAACGCGCAGGCAGAGATCACCCTTCGCATCCTCAATCGGTAATCCCTGCGCAGTCGAAAGACGAAAAAAATGAGAGGAGGTGGGAAATATGAAAACGGGATTTCGGAAAAAGCTCGCAGGAACGCTGGCGTTCTGCATGATTGCGGCAACGGTGCTTGCAATTCCGTTCGGTTTTTTGTTTCCCGCCTCTGCGGAGTTGGCTTTCGCAACCTTTTCTTCCGGCGCTGTGCTGATCGATTCTTCGTACAACGGGAAAAATGTCATCATCAAAAACGGCGTTTTCTCGGTTACGGTTGTCGGAGCGACGAATGTCACACTTCTGTTTGAAGGCGCGACAATGAACCGCAGATATGCCGATGATACGGAAAGCGGAAAACAGATTGAGGGGCTTTGGGCTGTTTCGCAGAAACTCGGATGGAACAACAAAGCGCAGGTCTGCCCGCTTCTGATTACCGGCAATTCGGAAGTCAAGGTGGCATTCCGCGGAGCAAACTATTTCTATGCGGGGGTCAATGGTTGCACCGTAAATTCGAGCAATTACTATACAAAGTCGCAAAGCGGCGGCGGATTTGCTGGCATTCAGGTTGACAGCGGTTCGACCCTGACGATTGAACAGAGCAACGGCTCGGTAGCCGCCTATGGCGGTCACTGGGTGAATGTAAACAACTCCTCCAACAATCCGAGTGATTCCACCAATTTTCCAAATGGCAGGGAATGGGAAGGTTACGGATCGCCCGCCGGAACTACAGCCAATAGTCTTGCAGGCGGCGCCGGAATCGGCGGCGGCGTGTCCGGTACTACCACAACCTGCGATAATACGGCGTATACACAGGGCACACCGGGAACCATCATGATCAACGGCGGCGAAATCCATGCGTTCGGAGGACATCAGGCGGCAGGAATCGGCGGCGGTGTAAACGGCGCGGCAACTTCAACTTCCATCACTGTTACCGGCGGAACAATCGAAGCCCACGGCGGACGCTGGGCGGCAGGGATAGGCGATGGAGACTCGCTTCCCTATCACCCGAGCAATCAGTTTTCAAAATCCTATTCCGTCAATATCTCGGGCGGAACGGTGACCGCCGTTGGCGGGGTTGGATGCGCGGGCGTTGGGTGTACCGATGATGTGAAAAATTCCGGAATGACAATCAGGCTGTCCGGCGGTAATATCACGTCGCATTCCGGCTATCCGGACGGATTCGATCCGAGCACCGGCACTTACAGAAACAACAAAGCACTGTCGGACAGTGATCCGACTCCGGCGGGTATCGGCGCAGGAAACAAATCCAAAATGGCTGAGCATTCGATCATCATCCGAGAGGGAACGCAAATTACAGCCGCTTCCTTCGGCCATTATTCCATTACGGAAAACGGATTGAACCAGAGCCAAGTCCCCAATATTTCTCTTGAGCAGTGCAGAATGTACAACGGTCGTTTTCCGAACCTGACCTCTTCTGAAGACCGTACCTTCCGGCTTCTGGAAGCGCAGAGAGAAGACATTCTTGTAAACGGAAAGGTCGGAAACTACATCAAATTCATTACACAGCCGAGCGACGGTTCTGAAGGAACGGTTTATTACTACGATTCCGATGAATTCATGCTTCTGAATGCAGACAAAACCGTTTATCCGCTGTCGGATGACTTGGAGACGCGCGAAAAGGAACTGTTGAAGCTCTTCGAGGATCATCATATGACGCTTTATGCCGATAAAACCTCAAAAGAGACGAGGCGCGTTGTGGCGCGGAAGCATTTCAAATCCATTGCAATGACGCTTCCCGATCCCGCATTGCACGGCGGCATTTACGCATTGGAAATCCCGACCTCCCAGTTGGTGTCAGTCCCCGACGGGGTAACCTTTCCGGAAAGCGAAAAGGTCTACATCACGATCAGCGCGCAGACTCCCGGAAACATCTGGGGCGAAATCGATTATCCGTTCAGCTACAACATGAAGCTTGACGCGGTTTCCTCTCCCTTTGAAAATCTCGACGTTTATCCGAGCGCAGATTGGCAGGGGCGGGACGACGGCTACATCGGAAACAAATATTCCGAAAGCCTGTTTGCCTACACGGTCTACATCGAAAGCGACGCAATCGAAACCTACGTTTACGCAATGTTTGTGATGGAGGACGGCGTTACCTACACGGTGAAGCTTGACAATGTGCTTCAGACAATCGAGACCGAAACGAAAACCGTGGACGGCATGACAGTCAAAATCGGCCATATCATGATGAAAGTCTCCATGGCGGGGTTGACCCAAAAAGTTCTGCAACTGGAAAAGCAGGACACCAACAACACAGTAGCCGCGCACTCCATCATTTACAAGATCACCATCAACCGCAAGGCAACCTACACCCTCAGCCTGAAAGACCTCAGCAAAACCTACGACGGCAACCCGGTTGTTCCCTCGGTTGAGGCGGTGCTGAACGGGAGCGGCGCTACGGCGGAAAAGGTGACTGTCCCGGAAGAGGATCTGAAGAGCGCAACCTTTACCTACGGCGTTGGTACAACCACGGGTCTGACCGAAGCGCCGAAGGACGCAAGCAACGGCGAGAATGGCTATTCCGTAACCGCTACAATCAACACCGAGACCTATACGGCAACGGGAACGGCTTACTTCTCCATTTATAAAAAGCAACTGTCGGTTACGCGCATCGGAAACTATCTGCTGTACGTCAAATCGAGCGACTACGAGAAGTGGAAAGATCAGGGCACTTACCCGATTTCCGACCCGGGTGCGATTTTCCTTTCGGGGCTTGTGAAGAATGAAAGCGTGACGTTGACCCACGGAAACGTTTACTATAACGACCTTTCCATTGGCTACGGCGCAACGAAAATCACGCTTGAGAATGTGCAGATTTCGGGCGACGCCGCAAAGAACTACACCATTGACCAAATGCAGACCGTGTTCGGACAGATCAACTATTCGCTTGACGGCGCGATCTTCCGCTCGGAGGACGGCGGGTCATGGGACAAGTTCTATCCGATTGACAGTGAAAACCCCGTAAACGGCACGAGCGCGGACTACCATTCGCCCAAAAACGCGGACGGAAGCTATACTTCGCACGCGGAGTATGTCTGGGCGAGAACGCAGGGCGGCGGCAAGGCGCAGGCAGTCTATGCAATGGAAATCGAGTTCGGCGCAATGTATTTCAACTATACCAAGGAAGTCTGGAACACCGACTCCATGAAGTACGAGCAAGCCGAAAACGGGGAATCCTTCTGGATCGGCTTTGACGGCAAGAATAACTGCGTAACGGTTGTCAACCGCTCCAATGCGGCGATCTTCTGCAACGTCAAACCCGAAATTTCCTTCATCTACGCCTCGCATGACGGCGGGCAGAGCGGCATTGTGGCAAAGGTTTACACCAAGAACGAGGCAAACACGAATTACCTTGTAACCGAAACCGAGGATGTGACCATTCCCCAAGCGACCCCGCCCGAAACCGTGACGGGGACGGGAACTGCCACGCGGCAGTCGTTCTACCTGATCCTCTCGGGAAACCCGCAGTCGGGCAATACCGACAGATATATCGCCGTTGGCGATATGATCGTAACCGTTAAGAAATCTTCCGATTGAAAATTGAAATCGGTTGATACATAAAAATTTTTTGCTTTTGAAAGGAGCAGAATTATGAAAAAATTTCTTTCCCTTATGCTCGCAGGCTTGATGTCCGCATCTCTGTTCGTCGTTGGTGCAGCGGCGGATACTTTGAAAGATGGTGTTGTCGGTCCGAATCATGGCGTTTTGGAAAACGAATTTAACACCCCTGTCAGTAACGGTGATAACAACATCAATGTCAAGGTTGAGAAGGTGACACACAAGTATGCGGTTGATTTAAAGTTTTCGTTTGGCGATTTGACAATCGGCAATCTTGAATGGAATGTCGATACCATGCGTTATGACACTGTAAAAGGCGAGGAATTGAAGAACACAACCAGAGAAATTACAGTTTCCAACCGTTCCGACCTGCCTATTCAAGCGTATGCAACCGTTTCTCCTGCTGCGGACAAAGCACCCGATTTAACTATTGGAATGACCGGAGAAGGCGATTCGGAGACGAATAAGCTGACTGTGTCAAAGGCGAACAAGGGTCAAGGAGAGGTGGATGGAACGCCCACCACGGGAAAGTTGACGGTCAAGTTGGAAAGCACTGCATGGGATTCGGTTGCGCAATATTACATAAATAAGCAGTTTACAACACCCGATAGTGCACAGACATACACAGTTGCAACCGTTACAGTTATCATCAGCAAAAGCGCACAATAAAAACACCTCCAAACGGTTACTCCGTCCCCCTCGGGTGACGTGGTGATAAATGGGTTCGATATTTTCGGAGAAAGGAGGATAAAAGGATGAAAAAGATTCTTGTTTGTGTGATGGTTCTGGCGCTCTGCCTCTGCGCAACGATTTCGTCGTTCGCAGCGGGAACAACTGCACCCGAATACAATGGCGAAACCAAGGACAATGATGTCAACATCACTATCAACGGCGAAATGGTTCATGTCTATCTGGTTGACATTGAGTTCAACGCTCCCACATTCACGTATTCTTCAGGCTCTGTCTGGGATCCCGAGAACTATGTCTACAAGCCGAATACTGAGGCTACGTGGAACGGAGAAGGCAAGGTTAAAATCGTCAACCACTCCGATCTGCCTGTTACTTACAAGGTAGAAGCCACGGATCTTGTGGACACCTACGGCGCGCTGACCATTCCCGTGACGAACGGGGACGGCACGATTGCAAAGTGCGCAGTCGGCGATGTTCGCGGCAGCCACAACGCAACCGCGACCTACACGGTCAGCGGAACTCCCACGGTTTCGGAAATCACCGCGCAGAAGCTCGGTTCGATTCTCGTTACCATCACAAAGTAAGAACCCCGCCCGGCGGGAACTGTAGCCCTGCCGGGTAGGATTCGCAAGGAAAGGAGAAGCAGATTCGTGAAACTGAGAAGAATTTTGGTACAATTGTTCATAGCGACCGCGGTTTTGCTTCTCCCGGTACTTGTTTTCGCCGAGCCGATTCAATCGGTTGGCGGGGGAGCGGATGTCGTGATTTCCGTGATCGACAACCGCAAAACCGTGCGCTATGAAGCCGACGTGGTATTCCGCAATACCACATACACCTACAATCTGGTCAGCGTTGCCGAAAATGTGGAAACCGGCGAACGCTACATCAACAGCGGCTTTTGGCGGGAGGCAAGCGGTGTGGAGGCGGATTCGTTTACCGTTTCGGTTAAAAACCGTTCCAACCGTGCCTTAACCGTTGAAACAGAGCCGAATACCGCCGACTTTGACCGATGCGGCGCAGGGGTGACCCTGTATGGGGGAGGAGAAATCACAATCCCCGAAGTCGGGCAGGCAGACGGCAAAACCGTTGCTTACGAGAATGTGTTTGAAGTCGTGTTCGGTCGGTTTCCGAGTCTGGATTCCTACAAGGGAGTCAAACGGATTACCGCAACCGTGCGCCTGAAGCATTCGTGAAGCCGATAAAATCGCGTCGAAAAGGAGGAGCTACCGGAACATGAAAAACAGAATCTTCCAGTCTATACGGGCTCTTTTCGCCGCCGTTTTGTCGGTTTCGCTCACCGTTTCGGTTCTTTCCGCCTTTCCTGCCGCCCGCGCGGAGGAAACGGGAAGCACTGCCGAAAAAAAGACCTATCAATACTCCGTTGAAATCGAGTTCGGCGCTATGACCTTCTGCTATGACTACGGGACATGGAATCCGTCCGATCTGCGCTATGAAGCCGACGAAACCGAAAATCCCGGTGCGGGAACGGTTGCGGGCTACCCGGGTTGGTACGGTTTTGACGGAACGGCAAACAAAATCAGCGTGAAATACCACGCAACCGAAGCCACCGGGGAAGCAAACAGCCTGTTGCAGGTCATGCTCTCTTACCGTGCGCTGACCGCTACCGACGGAGGCACGTCCATTGCGGCAGGCGTTGCGGGCGTAAAGTCCGAGTTATATGCCGATACGGCGCTGACCCAAAAGCTCGGCGATCTCGACGGGGACGGCATTGCGCTGTCGGTTGCAAAGAACGGTTCGGCTGAGGTCTGGCTGTCGCTGAAGGGCGAGCCGATGGTGAACGGCAACCCGTTCACGTCTCAGAACTTAATTCCCATCGGAATGCTGACCATTGCGCTTGCGGGATTTACAACGGATGGAGGAAACTGAAATGCACAGATACAGCACAACCCAATTGAAAAGGATTCTCCCCATCGGAGCTGTCTGCCTGCTTTTGGCTGCCGCCGTGGTTGCGGGAGTGGTATTCGCCATCCTGTTCAAACCGGAAATCTACGAGAAGCAAGCCATGGACGGCGCGCCGCAGGAACTGCCCGAGAGCTACGGTTACGTTTCCTACGAAACCGAGGGTGTTTGCAAGGTCTTTCTTGCCTGCACGCCCGCGTTTGACGGAACGTTTGCAGGCATCAATCTGACCAACCCCGTGGAAAACAACGTTTTGCTCAAAGCCGAGCTCTACTCGGTCAAGGTGGTGCAGACGGGCGACGGAAAAGCCGATTTTGCCCCCGATAAAAAGCTCGGGGAGACGGGATTCCTCCGCCCGGGCACTTATGTGGAGAATGTCAAGCTGAGCGGTCTGACCGCGGGCGAAGAAAACCGCGTGCTGGTCAAAATCGCCACCATGAATGAGGAGAACCGCACAAGCAACGGTTTCTTCTACATCCGAACCACCATTTCCTGATTACGCCTGCCGGCACACATCTTCTCCGTGTGTCGGCTTTTTTTTACCTTTTTTCGGAAAAACGGTTGAAGTGCGGCGCATTTCATGGTATAATAATACGGTATACAGAAACGGACCGCGCTGTGCGGCTGTGGGAGGTTTTTTATGTTGGATTTTATACGGGTTGCGGCGTGCGTGCCGACGGTTACGGTCGGGAACACCCTGCGGAATGCCGAGGCGATTCTCGGAATGGCGCGGAAGGCGGCGGAGAAACAGCCGCAGCTGACCGTATTTCCCGAACTGTCGCTGACGGGCTACACCTGCGCCGATCTGTTCTTCCAGTCCGCGCTTCTGCAGGGCGCGAAGGATGGCTTGCGCGGGATTGTCCGTGCTTCCGGCGCGCTTTCCTCTGCTCTGGCGGTCGGCTTGCCGTTGGAACTTGGCGGGAGACTGTACAACTGCGCGGCAATCGTCGCGGGCGGTCGGCTTCTCGGTCTTGTGCCCAAAACCTATATTCCGAACTATAACGAGTTTTACGAAAAGCGGTGGTTCACCCCGGGCGCGGAGCTGGCGCTCTCTGGAGTCAGCGCCGAGGCTCTGGGGCTTGGCGACCTGCAGGGGGAGGCTGTTCCGATCGGAACGGATCTGATCTTTGACGCGGGCGCGTTCCGTTTTGGCACGGAGATCTGCGAGGATCTCTGGGCAACCGTTCCGCCGAGCGCCTACCTTGCCATGGGCGGCGCGGAGGTCATGCTCAACCTCTCGGCAAGCAACGAGACGATTTCCAAGCGCCGTTACCGCCGCTCGCTTGTCTCCGCACAGTCGGCGGCGCAACTGGACGGCTATGTCTATGTATCGGCGGGCTGTACCGAGTCCACAACCGATCTCATTTTCTCGGGGCACAGCATGATCTGCGAGGCGGGCAGAATGATTGCCGAGAACCGCGAAACGATTGACGGGGACTATATCCTCTTTGGCGACATCGACCTCGGAAAAATGCGCGTGGATCGTCTTAAAATCAAGACCTTTGCGGACGGCGCGGCGCAGAACGCCCGCAGCTTCCGCCGCGTGGCTGTCCCGCTGGAGATTCCCGAAAACGACCTTTCCTATTATCCCGTCAGCCGCCTGCCCTTCGTGCCGGACGCCAGGAGCGACCGCACCGAGCGGTGTATGGATATCTTCGAGATGCAGGTCATGGGGCTGAAGAAGCGCATGGAGGTCACGCACGGGCGACCCGTGATCGGCGTTTCGGGCGGTCTGGATTCCACGCTGGCGCTCTTGGTTGCCACTGAGGCGGCGCGGCGCATGGGGAAGCCCACGACCGACGTGGTGGGTATCACCATGCCGTGTTTCGGCACGACCGACCGCACCTACCGCAACTCCCTTGAACTGATGCGCACGCTCGGCATTACCGCGTTGGAGATTCCGATTGCGGCGGCGGTCGAACAGCATTTCCGCGACATCGGGCAGGATCGCAACACCCTTGACCTGACTTTTGAAAATGCGCAGGCGAGAGAGCGGACGCAGGTTCTGATGGATTATGCGGGCAGAATCGGCGGCTTTGTTGCCGGGACGGGCGATTTGAGCGAGTTGGCGCTCGGTTGGTGCACCTACAATGCCGATCACATGAGTATGTACGGAGTCAACTGCGGCGTGCCGAAAACCTTGGTTCGCTGGATGATCGACAGCATTCTGCAAAGCGACCGTTTCGCATCGTCCGACGCCGTTCTGCGGGATATTCTGGATACGCCCATCAGCCCCGAACTGCTCCCGCCCGACGCGGAAGGGAAGATCGCGCAACAGACCGAAGAGATTGTCGGTCCTTATGCCCTGCATGATTTCTTTCTCTACTATACAGTCCGTTTCGGTTTCCTGCCCGAAAAGGTGTTTGCTTTGGCAGTCAAGGCGTTTTGCAACGATTTCGACCGCGCAACGATCAAAAAGTGGCTTCTGGTCTTTTACCGCCGCTTCTTTACGCAGCAGTTCAAGCGGAGCTGTCTGCCGGACGGCGTGAAACTGGGAAGCATCTGCCTCTCTCCGCGCGGCGACTGGAGAATGCCGAGCGACGCCTCGGCGGAGCTGTGGCTCGCGCGAACCGAGCGCATTGGGGTCTGAATGGGAGAACAACGGAAATGAGTGCAAAGCAATTGACCCTGAAACGGAAACAGCAGATTCTGATTGTAATTGCCTGTCTCGTCTACAGTTTTGCCTATACGGGGCGCTACAGCTACAACGCAAACATTGCGCCGATCATGGCGTTTTACAATGTCACGCGCGCGGAAGCGGGGCTGACGGGAACTTTCTTCTTCTTTGCCTACGGCGCGGGACAGCTGATTCATGCGATTTTCTGCAGGTTTTATCCGAGAAAGTATATCATTCCGGGCGTTCTCGGCGTGTCGGCAATCCTCAATATTGCGGTGTTCTGCGGCGTGCCGTTCGGAGCGATCAAGTATCTGTGGCTTCTCAACGGAATCTGCCAGTCGGTTCTCTGGCCTACGCTTGTGTTGGTTCTGAGCGATACCATGGATTCCGTGATGATGAAGCGGGCGGTGTTTGCCATGAGCCTGACGGTTGTCATCGGAACGGTGATTTCCTATGGCGGAAGCGCGATCTTCAATCTGTTTGATCTCTTTCGCGGCGCGTTCCTGCTCGGCGCGGTTCTGATGGTTGCAATCGGTATTGCGTGGCTGATCGGCTACGACACGCTGACCCTCGAAAATGCCGGTTTGGCGGAGGCGCACGCGGCAAGCTCCGAAGCGACGACTGCCGGGGGCGGATCGCGGAAGCGCGCCGCAAACGGGGCGCTGATCGGACTGTTCGCTGTGTGCGGGCTGTTCATAGCGGTGGATAACTTCGTCAAGGACGGGCTGAACACATGGACTCCCGTGATTCTCAAGGAGCGCTTTGGGGTGGGGGACAGTCTTTCCATCGTTCTGACCGTTGCCCTGCCGTTCTGCGGCGTTTTCGGCGCGATGCTGGCGCTCCGGATGAATCGGAAGATCAAGGATTTCCGAGCGCTCAGCGGCAGCCTGCTCCTGCTGCTTTCCGTTTGCATTTGCGGAATCCTTCTCAGCATGAAACTTGAAAGCATGGTGCTGACCGTTGCCTTTCTCGGCGTGGTCTCCTGCTTTGCGCACGGGATCAACTCCATTATGACCAGCATCATGCCGTTTGCCATACGGGATAAGGTCAACCCGGGCTTTCTTGCGGGACTGATGAACAGTGCGGGTTACGTCGGCAGTACTGCCAGCGCCTACGGGCTTGGCGTAATTGCCGACCGAACCGACTGGAACACGGTGATGTACATCCTGCTGTTCGCCTCGGTCGGCGTGACGCTGCTTGCGTGGGGGACGGTTCTTCTCGGGCATCTGCGGAAGCGCAGAACCGGACAGAAATCATAAATGACCCGTTCCCGACGAAGGTCGGGAACGGGTTTTTCAGCTTGGGACTTGTAAATCCGCCCGCTTTGTGCTATAATAAAAGCAACAGATCATTCGATTCGGAAGGAGTGTTTGAAGATGGACGAAAAGGCAATTCTGGAGTGTATGGAGACCAGACGTTCGGTTCGCGCGTATCTGCCGAATGCAGTGCCGGAGGAGAAACTGGAACGCATTCTCCGCGCAGGGCTTTATGCGGCAAGCGGAATGGGGCGACAGAGCGCGATGATTCTTTGCGTAACCGACAAGGCTTTGCGCGACCGCCTGATGCGGATGAATGCGGCAATCATGGGAACTCCCGAAAAAGATCCGTTCTACGGTGCGCCCTGCGTGTTGGTTGTTCTGGCGGATCGCAGCATTCCGACCGCAGTATATGACGGCAGTCTGGTGCTCGGAAACATGATGCTTGCCGCGCACGCGGAGGGCTTGGGAAGCTGCTGGATTCACCGCGCCCGCGAAGAATTCGATTCGGACGAGGGCAAGGCGATTTTGCATGACCTCGGCGTCGAGGGGGATTATGAAGGCATCGGACATCTGATTGTGGGCTATGCCGACGGCGCAGAGCCGGAAGCGAAGCCGAGGCGCGAGGGGCGGGTTCTGCGCGTCTGAATCTTTGGGGGAGAAATACACATATGAAAGAGAACAAGAAGCTGATCGGAGAGATCATCAAGGATATCCGGCATGATATGACCGACGAGGAGGTTCTGGCACTGCTTGCAGGCAGCCGTGTGTCAGTCAATACCGAAAAGGAAGCAAAACGGGCGTATTCCGTCGGGCAACGCGCGGCGGATGCGATTGCAAAGTTTGCGGGAAGTTGGGCATTCATCTTTTCGTTTGTCGGCGTGTTGGTCGGTTGGATGATTCTGAATATTCTGCTTGCAACGGGTGCGTTTGATCCGTATCCGTTTATTCTGCTGAATCTGGTACTTTCCTGTGTTGCCGCCATTCAGGCGCCGCTCATCATGATGAGCCAGAACCGACAGGAGGAAAAGGATCGCCGCCGCGCGGAAAACGATTATAAAGTCAATCTTAAAACCGAGATCATGATTGAAGATCTGTACGATAAGGTGAATCGCATTCTGGCGCGGCAGGAGGAACTGTCACGTCTGCTCGGCGGGCAGGCGGAAGGGAAGAAGCATGACGGAGAATGAGCCTGTACTTCTTCCCACCGAGGCAGTAGAAGCCCTGCTTGCATGGTATGGCGCTAACCGGCGGGATCTGCCGTGGCGCAGGACAAATGACCCGTACCGCATCTGGATATCGGAAATCATGCTCCAGCAGACTCGCGTGGAGGCGGTCAAGCGATATTACGCGCGGTTTCTGAAGGCGTTCGGGGACGTCGCAGCGCTTGCAAACGCGCCGGAGGAACAGCTTCTGAAACTTTGGGAGGGACTTGGCTACTACAGCCGCGCCCGAAACCTGCAAAAAGCGGCAAAGGTCATTGTCTCGGATTACGGCGGCAAAATGCCCGCTGATGTAAAGACTTTGCGTGCTTTGCCGGGAATCGGGGACTACACGGCGGGGGCGATCGCTTCCATTGCGTTCGGGTTTCCCGAACCTGCCGTCGACGGGAATCTCTTGCGGGTTCTTTCCCGCTTTGACGGTTGCACGGATGACATCTCGCTTCCCGCCGTCAAAAAAGCGTGGAGCGAACGGTTGCGATCCTCGATTCCGACCGAACCGTCGCGCGCCGCTACCTTTACGCAGGCGATGATCGAACTGGGGGCAACGGTCTGCGTTCCGAACGGCGCGGCACGATGCGAAAGTTGCCCGTTTGCGCCTTGGTGTCGCGCGAAGGCGGAGGATCTGACCGACGCATTGCCCGTCAAGGGGGAAAAGCGCCCGCGCAGAATCGAGGAAAAGACGGTTTTGCTGATTCGCGACGGGGAGCGAACCGCTCTGCACAAGCGCCCGGATAAGGGGCTGTTGGCGGGGCTGTACGAGTTGCCGAACGTTGCGGGGCATCTCGATGCGGAGCGCGTAACCGAACTGATCCGAAGCTACGGGTTTGAGCCGTTGCGCGTGACGCGCGCAGAGGACGCGAAGCATATTTTTACGCACATCGAATGGCATATGATCGCGTATGACGTGCGGATTGCCGCCGAGGAAGCGGGATTTCACGGAAAATCGGGGCTGAATCTGGTCGGAAACCGGGAGTTGCACGAGTGCTATGCCATTCCGTCCGCGTTTTCGGCATATACGAAATATCTTTGAGGGGTTGTAATCCGGCGCGTTTTGTGATATAATAAATGTAGTTTTGAATACGGAGGCTTGCAGATGAAGCACATTTTTATTCTGAATCCTGCGGCGGGGCGCATCAATTCCTTCGGAACGATTGAGGCGGAGCTGAAGCAGGTCTACGCGGCGGGCGGATTGGATTATATGATCTATGAAACCAAAGCGCCGGGGGACGCGACCGCATATATCCGCGACTACTGCCGCGAGAACCCCGAACCTGTCCGCTTCTATGCCTGTGGCGGGGACGGAACGCTGAACGAGGTTGTCAACGGCGCGGTTGGTTTTCCGCAGGCATCGGTCGGGTGCTATCCATGCGGCTCGGGAAACGATTTTGTCAAATACTACGGCGGGCAAAAGCTCTTTCTGAATCTGCAGGCGCAGATCGACGCAACCGAGCAGACCATTGACCTGATCCGGGTCGGAAACCGCTATGCAATCAACGCCGCGCATTTCGGGTTTGATTCCTATGTGGCGAAAACCATGATGAACATTCGCCGGAAGAAGCTGATCGGCGGAAAGAATGCTTATACATCCAGTGTGATTGCCGCGCTCTTCAAGGGCATGAAGAATCAATGCCGCGTAACGGTGGACGGAAAACTGCTGAATCCCTCGGACAAGATATTGCTCTGCACGGTTGCAAACGGGCAGTATGTAGGCGGATCTTTCCGCTGTGCGCCGCGTTCGGTGGACTGCGACGGGCTTCTGGAGGTCTGTCTGGTTCGCCCGGTGTCACGTATCCGATTCATGCAGCTGATTAAGGATTACACCAACGGAACGCATCTGGATAACCCGAAATTCGACGGGATTCTGGAGTACTGTCGCGGGAAACGGATTGATGTGGAGGCGCCCGAAGGTTTTATCTACTCGTTTGACGGCGAGCTGGTAACGCAGAACAACTTCACCATCGAGGTTGCGCACCGTGCAATCCGCTTCGCCGTCCCGTGGGGCGCAAAGCCGATCGTTGACCCGAAGTACATCACCCCCGAGGCGGTGGAGGTTTAAGTTCTTCTTTCCCAAGCATATCAAAAGGTCGCGGAATTTCTTCCGCGACCTTTTGGTTTGTTTCCGATTTGCACTTTGCGAGGCCTTAGTCTTTCTTCTCTTTCGCAAGCACGATGTTTGCAATGATACCGAGGATCAGCGCGCAGGCAACCGAAGTCAGGGTCACCTTGCCGAAGGTCAGCGTCATGCCGCCGATACCCGCAATCAGAATGATAGAGGTAACGAACAGGTTGCGGTTCTTGTCGAGGTCAACCTTCTGGATCATCTTCAGACCCGAGACCGCGATGAAACCGTAGAGCGCGACGCACACGCCGCCCATTACGCAGGCAGGAATCGAAGCGAGGAAGGCGACGAAGGGGGAGAAGAAGGAGATGATGATGCAGAGGATCGCCGCAAGACCGATGGTGCTGGTCGAAGCGTTACCCGTGATTGCCACGCAACCGACCGACTCGCCGTAGGTGGTGTTCGGGCAACCGCCGAAGAATGCGCCCGCCATAGAACCAACGCCGTCGCCGAGCAGGGTGCGATGCAGACCCGGCTCTTCCAGAAGGTCATGGTCGATAACCGTGGAGAGGTTCTTGTGGTCGGCAAGGTGTTCTGCAAAGACCACGAATGCAACGGGAACATAAGCAACCGCAACCGTGCCGATGTAACTCGGGTTGTCCGCAAGCGCCTTGAAGCCGCCGTCAAACGCGGTGAGGAAGGTGAAGTCGGGGAGTGCGATAAAGGTCTTGACGCTCACGCCGCCGTCAACAAGTGCCTTAAAGGGGGCGAAGCTGATGATCTTCATAGCTTCCACATCTGCCGCAGTTCCGATTAGGGTCAGAACCAACGCCAGCGCATAGCCGCAGAGGATACCAATGATAAAGGGGATGAGCTTGAGCTGCTTGGAGCCGTAGGTGGACACCAGCATGGTAACGAACAGCGTCACCAGACCGCAGAGAACCGCAAGGTAGCTGACCGGGTTAGCGGAGCTCGAGGTATTGGTGCTCAACTGGGTGATTGCGTTACCCGCAAGCGACAGACCGATGATTGCAACGGTAGGACCAATGACAACCGCAGGCATCAGCTTGGTAATCCACTTGACGCCGACTTTTTTCACAACCAGTGCGATGACAACATACACAAGTCCGGCAAAAATCGCACCGAAGATCAGTCCGAGATAACCGAGCGCCATGGAAATGCCGCCCGCAAATGCCGCCGACATTGAACCGATGAATGCGAACGAAGAACCGAGGAAGACAGGGCTTTTGAATTTGGTAAAGAGCAGATACACAAGCGTTCCCACGCCTGCGCCGAACATTGCCGCCGCAGCGGTCAGTCCGTTTCCGACGATTGCCGGAACTGCGATGGTTGCCGCCATGATCGCCAACACCTGTTGAAACGCATAGACGAGATTCTGTTTGAACTTCGGTCGTTCATTTACCTTGAAGATGAGCTGCATTGTTTGATCCTCCCGAATCATTTTATTTATCCGCACGGTCGGTGACCGCAAAGACCAAAAGAAAAAGCTGTCGGGGAACACGGATGCCAAAAAAGCAAAGGTTCGCCGGCAGGCTACAGGTACAGCAACAAAGGATATTCAGTTCTGTCACATACGCATCTGCCGTTTGTGTTCCGCCCGTAAGTATACCATATTTTCCGCGTTTTGTAAACCCCTTTTTCAAAAAAAAAACACATTCCCGTCAATTTATCTTTTTTTTACAATTTACGGGTCGGAAAAGAGCGAAGAAACGGTGATTCCGACGGATCGGGGCGGGAGCGCTTGACTTTTGCCGTCGGATGTGCTATAATGATAGCTCAGAAAGAAAGCGGGTGGCTTATGAAATCTTCTGTATCGCCGTATCGGTATCGGGACGGCTTGCGCGACGGTATGCCGATCGGGCTTGGCTATTTTTCGGTTTCGTTCGGATTCGGCATTTCCGCCGTCGGGCAGGGGCTGCGGGCGTTGGAGGCGGTTCTCATCTCCATGACGAATCTGACTTCGGCAGGGCAGGTTGCGGGCGTTGCGGTGATTGCCGCAGGCGGAACCGTGCTCGAAATGATTCTGACCCAGTTGGTCATCAATCTGCGATACGCACTGATGGGGATTTCCATCACCCAACGGCTGGACGACCGCGCAAAGCCAATCTGGAAGAGGCTGCTGCTTTGCAATGCATTGACGGACGAGATCTATGCGGTTGTCATGACAAAGCCCGATTCCGTCGGTTCGTCCTACATCCGGGGCGTGCTGACCGTTCCGTACCTCGGTTGGATATGCGGCACACTGCTCGGCGCAGTGCTTGGCGCAATTCTGCCCGCGCGGTTGGAAGCGGCGCTCGGAATTATGCTCTACGCGATGTTTCTGGCGATCATCGTGCCGCCCATGCGGCGGGAACGGGGTGTTTGTCTTGTGGTTGCGCTGGCGGCGGGCTTCCGTTGCCTGATGACCTATCTTCCGCCCCTGTCCCGCATTTCGGAAGGCTTTGCCATCATTCTTTGCGCTGTGCCTGCGGCGCTGATCGTCTCGGCCTTCTGCCCGACAGCGGAGGAGAAAGTCCATGATTCCAACTGAACATCTTCTGCTCGGCGTTGCAATGGCGCTGACAACCTACCTGATCCGTATGCTCCCGATGACCCTGTTCCGTCGGGAAATCAAAACGCGTTTTGCAAAGCGGTTCTTTCATTATATCCCGTATGCGGTTCTTGCGGCAATGCTGATTCCCGCGGTGTTTTCGTCCACGGGAACGCTGCTCACCGCCGTTGCGGGCATTGCGGTGGGGCTTGCGCTGTCCTTTTTCAATCAGTCGCTGATCGTAGTGGCGTTGGCTTCCGCGCTGACTGCATATCTTGTCTCGTTTCTCGTGTTCTAAAACCGGATTTCCTCCCATATACTGTACCAACATCGGATCAGTTATGGGAGGTTTTTGTATGCCTGATTATTCCATCTATAAGGACATTGCCGAGCGGACAGGCGGCGACATTTACGTCGGTGTGGTCGGACCGGTTCGCAGTGGAAAATCCACATTCATCAAGCGGTTCATGGAGGCGGTGGTTCTGCCGAACATCGGCACAGGCTACTCCCGTGACCGCGCAAGAGACGAACTCCCGCAGTCGGCGGCGGGAAAAACGGTCATGACGACCGAGCCGAAATTCATCCCCGAGGAGGCAGTTCCCGTTACGTTGGACGGAAACGCCGCTCTGCGCGTGCGGATGATTGACTGCGTGGGGTATCTTGTTCCCGAGGCGATGGGTGCATTGGAAAACGGTCAGCCCCGCATGGTGCGCACGCCGTGGCAGGAAGAACCCATGCCCTTTGCAGAAGCCGCCGAAATGGGGACGAAGAAGGTTATCACCGAGCATTCGACCATCGGAATGTTGGTTACGACCGACGGAACGATCGGCGAAATCCCGCGCGCTTCCTATGTGGAGGCGGAAGAGCGCATTGTGCGCGAGCTGAAGGAGATCGGCAAGCCGTTTGCCGTGGTTCTCAACTCCGCCGACCCTGCGGGCGAGGCGGCGCACACGTTGGCGCATGAGTTGGAGGAGAAATACGGAGTCCCCGTGGCGCTTGTCAACTGTCTGGAGTTGGACGCGGAGGACATCCGCCAGATTCTCGGTCTGGTTCTGGAAGAATTCCCGGTTTGCGAGGTTACGGTGAAACTGCCCGCATGGACAACTGCGCTGAACGCCACGCACCGCATCCGCACCTCGCTGACAGGTTCGCTCTGCACCTGCGCGGGAAATGTGACCCGCATGGGCGACGTCCGCGCGGCATATGAGGCTCTGGCGGAGAACGAGTATGTGGGGAGCGTTGCGGTCGACCGTCTGGACATGGGTACGGGCAAGGCGGAGATAACCCTTGGGTTGCGGGACGGATTGTACTATGAGGTCATCAGCGAGATGACAGGACTGGCGATTGACGGTGAATGCGCGCTGATCGGGCAACTTCGTGAACTGGCGCAGACGAAGAAGCAATATGACCGCGTTGCCGAGGCGCTCCGTCAGGTCAACGAGGGCGGGTACGGAATCGTGATGCCCGAGGTGGAGGATCTGCGGCTGGAAGAGCCGAAGATCGTCAAGCAGGCGGGCGGCTACGGCGTGAAGCTACGCGCGGCTGCGCAGTCCATTCACATGATCCGCGCGAACATTGAGACCGAGATCAGCCCGATGGTTGGAACGGAGCAGCAGTCCGAGGACATGGTGAAGTATCTGCTGAAGGAATTTGAGGAAGATCCGCGCAGCATCTGGGGGTCGAATATGTTCGGAAAATCGCTTTACGAGTTGGTCAACGAGGGCTTGCACACCAAACTGGAACATATGCCCGAGGAATCGCGCAAAAAGCTTTCCGAGACGTTGGAGCGCATCATCAACGAGGGCAGCAACGGTTTGATCTGCATTCTGCTCTGACCCGCTTCTCCCGCTGTGTTTTCCCACACCTTGACAAAATCCGTCGTTGGGTGTATAATAGGGGAGAGAACACAGCGGGAGATGATTTTTTATGGCACATCCGATCCGACATTTCCGAACCATTACCAAGCACCGCCACAAGGTGATTGCGCACTGTTTCCGTGCGGGCATCGGTTGGCAGGGGTTATTTCATGATCTTTCCAAGTATTCGCCAACCGAATTTTGGGCGGGCGCGAAGTACTATCAGGGAACTCGAAGTCCAAACGAGCGGGAGCGCGAGGAAAAGGGTTATTCTGCGGCGTGGATGCACCACAAGGGGCGGAATCGGCATCATTTTGAGTACTGGACGGATCTGAATATGCAGACCAAGCTATATGAACCGGTGAAAATGCCTGTGCGTTATGTGAAAGAGATGTTTTGCGACCGTGTTGCGGCGAGCAAGATTTATCAAGGCAAGAATTATGCCGACTCGCACCCGTTGGAATACTTTCTGCGCGGCAATGCGCGCCAAAAGATGCACCCCGAAACCGCCGACCTTCTGGAAAGCTGGCTTCGCCTTCTCTCCGAACGCGGTGAGCGCGAGGCGTTTCGCTACATTCGATCGGTGGAGGGGTATTGATGGGGAAGACCTTGGGACTCTGTCCCAAGCCCTGCTTGAAAACTTCTTGAAAGAAGTTTTCAAGACTTTCAAGAACTTTAAGCAAGGGGATTTTTGCCCCTTGCTT
>ENA-UERG01001398-UERG01001398.1-human-gut-metagenome-genome-assembly--contig:-NODE-1398-length-20160-cov-6.889708_pt1 | contig 20160 bp, 19 predicted proteins | sample MGYA00242954_ERZ507954 | MGnify/ENA primary metagenome ERZ507954 (study PRJEB26167, sample SAMN06115478) | human gut metagenome | host: Homo sapiens | place: China:Sichuan | collected 2015-01-21... | reverse complement strand
GACATCAAACTATAATGAACGTGAACATGAATTGGATTATATTGGCTTTATTATTGACTATTTTACTTGTTCAGCTCTTAATTTATAGACAGTTGTCCACAAACAAACAAGAGAGGAATAAGGTTGAACTCCATCAAGCATTTGAACGAATAGAGAAAAACTTCCGGGAAGATTTCAAATTGAACCGCGAAGAAAGCAGGGAAATAGCGAGAGACAACCGGGAAGAATTGGCTGCCTCTTTGAAAGAATTCAAACTGACGTTTGAAAAGGCTATTGATAGTTTTAATAATATCCAACGTGAGAAGTTTTCAGATTTGAAAGAGGAGCAGCAAAAACTCATTTTGAATACGGAAAAACGATTGGATGAGATCCGTATTACTGTTGAAGAGAAATTACAGAAAACCCTAAACGAACGAATTGCCCAATCATTCAGGCTTGTAAACGAGCAGTTGGAGAATGTCCAAAAAGGTTTGGGTGAAATGCAAGCGTTGGCGCAAGACGTGGGAGGATTGAAAAAAGTATTGACTAATGTAAAGACCAGAGGAAATATAGGAGAAATCCAATTAGGCATGCTTTTAGAGCAAATATTGGCACCGGAGCAATACGAAGCCAATGTTAAAACGAAAAAGGGATCTGATGCTTTAGTAGAATATGCCGTCAAACTCCCGGGCAAAGACGATTCATCCGAAACGGTCTATTTGCCTATTGATGCCAAATTCCCCAAAGATATTTATGAACAGCTTCTTGATGCTTATGATACGGGTGATTCGCAACAAATTGATGCTGCCGGGAAATTGTTGGAAAGCACTGTTCGCAAAATGGCAAAAGACATATCTGACAAATACTTGGCTCCTCCATCCACAACGGAGTTCGGCATTCTGTTTTTACCGTTTGAAAGCATTTATGCAGAAGTCGTAAGAAGAACGGCTCTGTTAGAGGATTTACAACGCAATTATCATGTTGCTGTAACTGGTCCGACGACTCTTGCTGCCATATTGAATAGTTTGCAAATGGGATTCCGCACCCTTGCCATCCAACGTTGTTCCGGGGAAGTTTGGAAAATATTAGGAGCCGTGAAGAAAGAATTTGAACAGATGGGAGGAATGTTGGAAAAAGCCAAAAAGCATATTGAGACGGCAAATAATCAAATTGACAATGTCTTGGGTGTCCGTACAAGAGCCATCCAACGGACACTAAAAGATGTTGATGCTCTTAGTGCACAAGAAGCTCGTAGGATTATTCCTGAAATCGGTCCATTGGAAGAGAATTATGTCATAAAAGAGTAATGAAAGGAGAGAGAATGCTTCGCATGGTGTTGCTTGCAAACGTTATTTTTCCGATTTTCACTTTTTTGCCGTACATTTGCAATCACAACAGAAAAGTATATGATAGACAACTCCATATTTGAAAATAAGAAGGCAGCTTATTATACATTAGGTTGCAAATTGAATTTCGCAGAAACATCCACGATCGGCAGGATTTTATCGGAACAAGGAATTCGAAAAGCTCGCCAAGGGGAAATCGCTGATATTTGTGTTATCAACACCTGCTCGGTGACAGAATTGGCCGACAAAAAGTGCAGGCAAGCCATACGCCGCATTGGGAAAGAAAATCCTGGAGCCTATATTGTCGTAACTGGCTGTTATGCTCAGCTCAAGCCGGAAGAAGTTTCGCATATCGAGGGAGTCGATTTGGTATTAGGCGCAGAGCACAAGTTGGATATTTTATCCTATCTGGACGGGCTGAACAAAAACGAGAAAGCAGGAACAGTCATTACATCAGCTTCTAAAGACATTCGTAAGTTCACTCCTTCATGCTCGGCAGATGATCGTACTCGTCATTTCTTAAAAGTGCAAGACGGATGCGACTATTTCTGTAGTTATTGCACCATTCCTTTTGCAAGAGGAAGAAGCCGCAATGGTTCTATTTCCTCAATGGTCCAACAAGCCGAAGAGGTTGCCAAAGAGGGAGGAAAAGAGATTGTCCTTACCGGTGTAAATATCGGGGATTTCGGAAAGACGACAGGGGAATCATTCATCGATTTAATCCGTGCCTTGGACGAGGTGGAAGGAATCGAACGCTATCGGATTTCATCCATCGAGCCTAACTTAATCACAGATGAAGCGATTGATTTTGTTTCAAAGAGCAAACGTTTCGCACCTCATTTCCATATTCCTTTGCAGAGTGGAAGTGATGCCGTATTGAAATTGATGCGTCGTCGATACGACACCGCTTTGTTCCGCCATAAGATAGAGAAAATCAAATCAATCATGCCAGATGCCTTCATCGGCGTGGATGTCATTGTCGGGACAAGAGGGGAGACGGATGAATATTTTACAGAGGCTAAAGAGTTTATAGAAAGTTTGGATATCACCCAGTTGCATGTGTTCAGTTATTCAGAGCGGCCTGGTACGCAAGCCCTGAAAATAGATTATGTGGTTGATCCTAAGGTCAAACATTCTCGAAGCCAAATATTGCTTGACATATCTGACAAGAAATTACATGCTTTTTATGAAGCGCACAAAGGGAAGAGTGCCAAGGTGCTATTTGAACATACTTCAAAAGAGGGGATGATGCACGGCTTTACGGAGAATTATATTAAAGTGGAAATTCCTTATGACGAATCGTTGGTGAATGTGACTCGTCTCATCAAATTAGGCGATTGGAATAAGGATTGTTCTGCTCTTACGGTTGAAGCATTTATTGATTAAGGGAATGGGGAATAAATTACTCTACATATTTATATATAGCTGGGCAAAAATACATGCTCTGCTTCCGATGAACATATTGTATGTCTTGTCCGACGTATTTTATGTAATCATCTATAAAGTGCTGGGGTATCGCAAAAAGGTGGTAAGGAATAATTTGGCCGCTGCTTTCCCTGATAAAAGTGATGCGGAAAGAAGGAAAATAGAACGAGACTTTTATCATCACTTTTCAGATTATGTAGTAGAGACCATCAAATTGGCACACATCTCCCTGAAAGAGATTCAAGAGAGAGCATATATACAAAACCCGGAACTCATCGACGAAATGATGGAGAAAGGTCATCCTTGTTGTCTGTTATTGATGGGACATTATGGGAATTGGGAATGGTATTCTGGTTCAACAAGCCGGTTTAAGGATGCTAAAATTTACCAATTATACAGACCTCTGAAAAATAAAGCCGTGGACAATCTGTTTATCCGACTCCGGACTCGCTTTGGTGCTTATGTCATCCCGAAAAACGATGCGGGAAAAGAGGTGATAAAACTGCAACGGAACAAAGTCCGGTCGGTTGTTATTTTTTTGGCGGACCAAACACCCAGTCCCGCAAACTTGCACTATTGGACTTCATTCCTGAATCAAGACACCGCTATCCTCACAGGAGTAGAACGCTTGGCTCGTAAATTGAACCTTCCTGTCATCTATTTAGATGTGCAAATGCTCAAACGGGGTTATTATACTTTGGAGATGCAGCTTCTTTCCGAAAACTCTAAAGAGACTCCGGAAAATTGGTTGACGGAAGAATATGCCCGTAGAATGGAACGGAGTATTCTTAGAGATCCAAGAGGATGGCTATGGACTCATAAACGATGGAAATATAAACGTAGTGATGCTATAACTCATCATGAGAACAAATAAGAAAATTGCAATTGTCATTCTCAACTGGAATGGAGAGGCATGGATGGCAAAGTTTTTGCCTTCCGTCCTGAAGTATTCTCCAAGCGAGATTGCAGAGGTTGTTGTAGCCGACAATGGTTCAACGGACAACTCACTCCCTATGTTGGCTCAAAAATTCCCGACTGTCAAAATAATACAGTTGGATAAGAATTATGGATTCGCAGAGGGATATAACAAGGCCATTAAACAGTTGGATAATCCTTATTGCGTATTACTGAACAGCGATGTGGAAGTAACAGAAGGATGGTTGGATGCTCCATTGGCTCTTTTGGAAAAAGAAGAGGCTGTGGCTGCCGTGCAACCTAAAATATTATCCGAACGCAATCGGCAATTGTTTGAATACGCAGGAGCTTGTGGCGGATTCATGGATAAATATGGTTATCCTTTCTGCCGGGGCAGAATCTTCCAAGATATTGAAACGGACAATGGACAATACGATTCTCCGATAGATATTTTATGGGCAACCGGAGCATGCCTTTTTATCAAGACACACATATATATAAATGAAGGAGGATTGGACAGCGGGTTCTTTGCCCACCAAGAGGAAATAGATATGTGTTGGCGGTTGAGGAGCAGAGGATATAGGATTGTCTGTACACCGCAATCGAAAGTTTATCATGTTGGAGGCGGCACATTGAACTCGGAAAGTCCCAGGAAAACTTTTCTGAATTTCCGGAACAATCTGTTGATGTTATATAAGAATCTTCCCAATGGATATTTGGAACCCGTATTGCGTTTACGCACTGTGCTGGATTATGTAGCTGCCTTTAAATTCTTATTAGAAGGTAATTGGCAAAATGCAAAGGCTGTCTATTTGGCTCGCAAAGAATTTCATTTGCTTATTCCTGAATACAAAGCAAAACGGGAAGAGAACCAACGGGCAACAACCCTGAAGGAAATACCAGAGCTGAAATCGTATAGTTTACTTTGGCAATATTACTTTAGAGGGAAGAAACATTATAACGAACTTCCACAATAAACTGAATTATTTCACGTTATCCTCTGCAAAAGCGGTAGTGATTAAAAAGATATGCGGCAATATGAATAATAAAAAACATTTCATCCATATAGGACTTGGGTTCATTTTATCTGCGGTTTTCCTTCTCTCTTGTAAATCGGTCAAACTAAGCGATGCGGAAGAGAAACTAAAAAGCCTCTATATATAGAAAAGTTTACACAAAAACATCTCCTTCCAAACGGGATTTACGTGGTTATATCGCATATCGCATGGCTGAATGTAACCGGATGATCAATAATACGGACAGAGCCATCAGCGGGTATATGAATGCATTACGCTATAATTATCCGGACTCTATCATTAATTTGCGGCTTGGACAAATGTTGCAACGGAAAGGAAGATATGCAGAAGCCATCAAACAGTATGATTCTTACCTTGCCTACAACCCAAGTAGCCAATTGGCTTTTAATGGAATAGAAGGAAGTAACAATGCCCCTTTATGGAAAAAGTCTCCTACACGATATGAAGTGAAACGCATGGAAAAATTCAACTCACGCCGCAGTGAGTTTTCTCCCATGTTGACAGGCGAAAAGCATGACCAATTGTATTTCGCTTCTTCTCGCACAAAGAATAAAGAGGCTAAGCTGAATGCCATAACAGGACAATACAATAACAATTTCTTTCAAGTAAAGCAAGATGAAAAAGGGAATTGGCTTTCTCCTGTTGAGTTGGAAGATGAGGTTAATACTGATTTTGATGAAGGAACACCTTCTTTCACGGCAGATGGGAATACGATGTATTATACCTATTGCTCACAAGATGAAACGGGAAACAGGACATCCGAAATTTATGTTTCAAACAGAAGCAGTGCCAAATGGGGGAAAGGTTCTCGTGTCAATATCGTCAAGGACTCGATTACGGCTTTAGGACATCCTTCCATTTCTCCAGATGGTAAATACCTTTATTTCGTATCTGATGCAGTGGGAGGATTCGGGGGAAAAGATATTTATAGATGTAAAATATCTGGTAGTGAAACGGGACCGATGGAGAATTTAGGAGAAGAAATCAATACCAGCGGTGATGAAATGTTCCCATACGTAAGGGATTCGGTAACTCTTTATTTTGCTTCTAACGGACATCCCGGAATGGGAGGGTTGGATTTATTCAAAGCAACAAAAGACAGCTTGGGTAATTGGAGTGTTGAAAACATGGGATTTCCTATCAATTCGTCCAGTGATGACTTTGGCATTACTTTTGAAGGCAAAAAAGAAAAAGGCTTCTTTAGTTCCAACCGAAATGATGCTAAAGGATTTGACCATCTTTATTCATTTGAGAAGCCTGTCATTACCGTTCATATCGAAGGCTTTGTCAATGATGTGGACGAATACCCGATAGAGAATGCCATTGTCCGCATTGTGGGTAGAGATGGGTTGAACGCCAAAGTCCCAACCAAGAAAGATGGTTCTTATCAAGTGGAATTGGAAAGAGACATCAAATATGTCATGATGGCAAGTGCGCAAGGATATCTGAACCAGAATTATGAACTTCATACAAGCCCGGAAGAGAAGAATGAAACTTATATCGTGGATTTCTATCTGTCTCCTATTAGCAAACCGGTTGTCATTGAGAATATTTTTTATGATTTTGACAAGGCTACTTTGCGGCCGGAATCCAAAAAGGCATTGGATGAAATGATAAAAATGTTGAATGACAATCCAAATGTGACTATAGAACTGGGTGCTCATACAGACAGAAAAGGCTCTGACAAATACAATGAACGTTTGGCTCAAAGAAGAGCACAATCGGTTGTTGACTACTTAATTGCCGGTGGAATTGCCCAAGACAGGTTGGAAGCTAAAGGTTACGGGGAAAGTGTCCCGAAAACCATTAACAAGAGAATGGCAAAGCAATATGACTTCTTAAATGAAGGTGATGTTTTGTCTGAAGAGTTTATATTGAAATTATCTCCGGAACAACAAGAAATAGCGGATCAAATCAACAGAAGGACAGAGTTTAAAGTAATCAGGACAAACTATAATTTGTTCTGATTGAAAGGATTTAAAAAAATGGTGTCTTGGAAAACTGGCAAAATTTACCGAAGTATTGGATACCATTAAAACAGCATTAAAACACCATTTAAACGCTGTTTTAACAGCATCTCCAAGACAGGTCTTGACACATACCGTTGTTTTAAAAAAAACGTCCAATGTTTTTTTGGAAACGTCAAACGTTTTTTCAAAAACGTCCAATGTTTTTTTAAAAACAACGGTATCTATTTTTGGATGTATACACTGTTTCCAACACCGATTTAATAACAGCTCAAATACCACCATCCGACCTCTTTTCAAAAAGGTAGTATGCTTTTTGTAAAAAGGTAGTATGCTTTTTGAAAAAAGCTCGTAACCTTTTGTCGGAAAATTTTAGATGAAAACTTACCGAAGTATTGTAACAATAAATACGAGGAGAATATACTTGCTATAGTCTTAGAATTCAAGTTGTTTATCTCATGACTTATTTCCAGCGACCAACAGTTTCCCGAATAAATTCAGAATACCTGTCACACTTTCCTTATCAGATACAGGTATCCGAATGCTAATCTGTCCTGTCTCCTTATCTTCCTCTACAATAGAATCAACCAAATTCTTAGTAGCTTCCGGTGAACTAAGAGTACGTGCCAGCCCACTAAGGAAAGAAAATCCCTGCTGAAGCAATTGCTCCGGATTATTATCTGCCGTATATACGGAAGGTTTCTTTTCCGTACTCACCTCTGTAGCCCCTTCTTCAGGTGTTTCTACCTCAGGCAATACCAATGAATCCGCATCAGTTGTTTGCAAACCATCCGTTTTCGCCACAGCTTTCTCTTCATTATCATTCAAATCAATACTGCTGCCTGCCATATGATTATGCGTGTCGCCCACTTCTTCAGACGGTTCAACCACCACTTTGAGACTTTCCATTATTTTATTGAACTTGCTGTCTTCTAAGAAGATAGTATCTTCACCATTATCGAGAACGCCCTCAAAAAGAGAAGTTTTGAAATTGAGAGTAGACAACATCCTCTCTTCAATACTCTGGCTGGCAACAAGATTAATCACTTGAATATTCCTTTTCTGGCCGATACGATAAATACGGGCAATACGTTGTTCAAGAACAGCAGGATTCCAAGGCAGGTCAAGGTTGATAAGTATAGACGCTACTTGTAGATTCAACCCTGTACTTCCGGCATCAGTTGACAAAAAGACACGGCTTTCCGGTAGTTCTGCGAAGTTATCCGTCAGATTTTTACGGGCTTCGGAAGGAATACCCCCATGAAGATACTCATACCGAATACCTAAGCTGTCCAATTCTTTCGCTATCAGACGAGTCATCCTTTCCCATTGGCTGAAAATAACCACCTTTTCATCTCCACTCTCAAAGACACTTTTGAGAATGTTCAGCGTTTCCTCTACCTTCGTATCATAACGGGTTTTCTGGTCAAGAATATAAGTGCTGTCACAAAGCATGCGCATTTGGCTAAGCATCAACAATAACCGTTTCCGGTCTTTCTCACTCAAGAAACGGGTTTTCGTCCATTTGAACACCAATTGGGACACGATAGACTGATATTCATCATGCATATTCCTCTGTTGCTCAGTCATCGGCACAAACAGAAGTTTATCCATCCGCCTGGGCAATTGGAGAGTTACATCTTTTTTCCGGCGGCGAATCAGTACGTTCTTAATCTGTTCGCCAATGGCATTCAGATTCTTGTAAGAAACCACCTTTCCAGTATCCGACCGGACAACAGTCTGGTCGATGAACTGATAATAAGGTCCCAAACAGAACTGGTCAACAAACTGCATGATGGAATAAAGCTCCTCCAACTTATTCTCCAATGGTGTACCGGATAGAATAACCGAATAATCCGACTCGATATGACGGGCAGCTTTGGCTATTTGAGTATTCCAGTTCTTCAGACGCTGCACTTCGTCCATGATAAGGAAATCAGTATGAAGAGACTTCAAGGTCTTAATATCGTTGCACACACTGTTGTAAGATACTATTTTGTAAAATTCTTCAGCTCCATATAGCACTTTTCTAGTCAGGTGATTCCCTTCTACCACAATAGCCTTGGTATTGGTAAAACGCTCTATTTCCTTTTTCCATTGATATTTTAATGATGTAGGACATATAATCATAGCGGAAGATATAAACTGATGCTTCCTCATCAGTTCGGCCGTTCCGATGGCCTGAATGGTTTTACCCAGTCCCATTTCATCTGCGATGATAGATTTTCCGGCACGAAAAGCAAAACGGATTCCTTCTTTCTGGTAAGGGTAAAGTTTTGTTTTCAGCAATGTGTCCAATGCTGTGTCCGAAGCATAGTTCTGTAGCAATTGCGATCGCCGTCGCAAATCACGCTGTTCAAGTATAAATCCTAATGCGTCTGGATACAAACGGAATGTATTATTTAGGCGGGTAGCAGCTCTCAAGAATTCAGTTATCGAGTCAACAGCGGCAGGGCGCATCACTCCGTCGGGGGAAAAGTAAGGACTTGCCAATTTGCGGAACTCTTCCTCATTGTCCGTACCGATTCGCAAGCAAACTTTACGCTCTCCATGATATGACAGGTATACGGACGAATACGATGGTGTGATGCGGCAAACTTTACGTCTTTTCTCTCTAATCCATAATTTGACTCCTTCCAAATGCTTGCAGGTTCCTAATTGACTTACCTTAAAATCCATACATGAACAATAATTCCAAGGACTCTTATGTCCTCTATATACTACATTATATTCATTACCGGATGCGGGATTTATCACTGTAAAATAACCAGGATATTCTTTTTTGTCTTTCTCGGATATTACAAACATCTCTTTCATTGCCGCCTGCTTCCGCAAAGCAATCTGCCAGTCTTTCAAAGTCATATTGTCTGGTCGGCAATGATAAGAAACTTTATTCACCGTGCTTATCGTCTTTTTATCTGTTTTTGTTCTTTTTACCATGCTTATTGTACCTCCAAAATTTTGTCAAAAATACGAAAAGCTTTTTATTTATCCTTACTATAATGTATGCAATTATCAGATAATTAGGAAGTGCAGACCATTTACGTAGTTGATTATTGCTTATGCCAGCCCATTATAGCTTCAAACCATATTTTAACTGTTAGAACTGATTCTGCCTTCAATTTTAGCACCTGGTTCTACTTCGAGTGTTTGTAAACAGATATCTCCCTTTACGATAGAGCTGGATTTTAAAACTAATTTTTCCTTAACATTGACATTCCCTTCAATTTGCCCATGTATTTCTGCATTTGCACATTGAGTATTGCCTTTTATTTCACTTTTGGGACCAACAACAATTTTGCCGCTGCACACGATGTCTCCTTCAATTCTCCCGTCCATTCGTAAATCCCCTTCAACTGTTAGATTCCCTTTGACGAACGTGCCTGTTGCTAATGTGTTGTGCAAGCCGGTATTGACCGCTTCTTCTTTTTGTTTACCTCCAATCATCATGCTTATATTTGTTTTTCTACAAATATAAGACTATTTTTGGAGTGAAAAGATTAAATTATTGATGAAAGTACAAATTGAATTAGATTCCATGAATTTTTATGCATTTCATGGAGTGGCTCCTCAGGAGAGAACCGTAGGTAATACTTTTATAGTAGACTTGTTATTGACAGCAGATGTGGAAGCTGCTACTGTATCTGACAATTTGGATGATACAATCAATTATGCCGAGGTTTATGCCGTTGTCAAGCAGGAGATGGACCGCCCTTCATTGCTCTTGGAGGCAGTCGCAGGAAGGATAGTAGCTGCATTGCATAAGGAGTTCTCCCGGATAATGAAAGTACGGGTAAAGGTGGCAAAACTGAATCCACCTTTTGGCGGGGATGTTCGTTCAGCCGCTGTCATTTTGGAGGAATGAGGCTATAAGCCTTTATACAAGGATGATAAGAGTATTGATAGCCATACATTTTGTTACTCAAACAGTCTATTGAGGGGAATGGTGTTTTGTCAAATTTCTCTATGATAGGAAATATGCTGCCAAAAGATATGAGTTGATTGGATTATATTTGCATTTTTGTCACGCCATTTGAAGATTTGTTTGTTTTTATTGCGATACTACGTTAAGTGATTTTTCTGACTTGGCAAGTTGTTACAAGCTTTGGACGAAATGAAAATTGCTGAGAACACGATAGTCGTGTATGTTTCTGACCAAGGTTATTTCTTGGGAGAGCACGGCTTTTTTGACAAGCGGATTATGTACGAGCCTTCATTGCGTATGCCTTTTGTTATCCGCTATCCTAAAGAAATACCGGCAGGAACGAGGAATAAAGACATGATTCTCAACATAGACTTTGCCTCTTTATTGGCGGACTATGCAGGTGTAAAAGCCCCAGAACAGTCGCAAGGCTGTAGTTTCCGAAAGAACTTGGCTGGAAATACACCTAAGGAATGGCGGAAAAACATGTATTATAGGTATTGGACGCACCATCTGAACCGTCCTGCCCATTTGGGTATTCGTAATGAACGGTATAAATTGATTTATTTCTATGGCGATCCGTTGACGATGACAGGCTCGGCTAAAGAAAAAACAGCTCCGGCTTGGGAATTTTATGATTTGCAGGAAGACCCGCATGAGAATCATAATGCATATCATGAAGAGCGATACCGGAAGATAATAGCAGATATGAAAGAGGATTTAATCCGCTTTCGTAAAGAATATAAGGATGAGGATACAATTCGGATAAAATAGTATATTGCTTGGTAAAGGGTCGTAGTGTTTTTCCAATGCTGCGACCCTTTGTCTTAAATTGGAAACTCAATAGTATCGTATGGTGTCGGTTTTCCCATAAAATCTTGCTCAAATCATCCTAAATCTCTATCTTTGAAAGTTTTTCTTGGCCGGGAAAAGAATGCTTTTTTCGGGAAAGAAGTTTTATTATTCATAGTCAAAACAATATTATGAGAATTGAAAATAACTATTCATTAGAGAAATACAATACATTCCATTTGCCTGCCAAAACGCGTTGGTTTATGGAGTATGAGAATGAAGACGACTTACAGAAGATATTGCGAGATGAGTATTTTCAAGAGTGTATCTCCATCCATATCGGCAAAGGAAGTAATTTGCTTTTCATTAATGATTTCAATGGAATCATCCTTCATTCTGCTATAAAAGGCATGGAAGTGACTCAAGAAAATGACGATTACGTTTATTTACGGATAGGAGCAGCCGAGGTTTGGGATGATGTTGTAGCTTATGCGGTTTCCAAAGGTTGGGGCGGTATAGAGAATCTCTCGTTGATACCAGGAGAAACCGGTGCTGCAGCTGTTCAAAACATTGGAGCATACGGAGTAGAGATAAAAGATGTCATAGAATCTGTGGAAGCTTGGAACCAACTTACCTTTGAGAAACATGTTTTCTCTGTAGATGAATGTGAGTATGCTTATCGTTACAGCCGGTTTAAAGCAGAGGGGCAAGATCCTTATATCGTGACTTATGTGACATTGCGTTTGTCCAAACACCCTGTGTATAAGATGGAGTATGGCGCTCTTCAAAAGCAATTGGAGCAAAAAGAAATTTCGTTGCAGGCTATAAGAGATTGTGTCATATCTATTCGCCAAGATAAATTGCCCGATCCGGACAAACTGGGTAATGCTGGTAGCTTTTTTATGAACCCTGTCATTACAAAGGAACATTTTGAGCGTATTCGTTCCGCTTATCCGACGGTTCCTTCTTATCCACTCGAAGATGGGAAAATAAAGGTGCCGGCTGGATGGCTGATAGAACAATGTGGCTTTAAAGGGAAAAGACATGGAGATGTCGGTGTCTATGAAAAACAGGCTTTGGTTTTAGTCAATTATGGTGGTGCGACCGGTGATGAAATCGCATTGGTGGCGGAAAGTATCCGGATGGCTGTCAAGGAACGTTTCGATATCGACCTTCTTCCCGAAGTTAAATATATCGCATGATGAAAATCGTTTTTTTAGGTACTGGAACCTCTACGGGGGTTCCTGAAATCGGGTGTCAATGCCCTGTATGTACCAGTACGGATAAGCGGGATTGGCGTTTACGCTGCTCTTCGTTTATAACAACCGATAAAGGTACTCGTTTGTTGATAGATTGCGGGCCTGATTTTCGTTGGCAGGTCATTTGCAATCACATTTATCGTTTAGATGCGATATTGCTAACCCATGAGCACTATGACCATGTTGGTGGCTTGGATGATTTGCGTCCTTTTTGTGCACGAGGGCAAGTAAATGTATATGCGGAAGAGAATGTAGCGGAGGCAATAATGACACGATTGCCTTATGTCTTTGTAGAACATAAATATCCTGGAGTCCCCAATATCGGTTTTCACCCGCTATCATTGGAATCCTTTGAAATAAATGATGAAACGATTATCCCAATCCGAGTAATGCATGGCAAGCTTCCGATTTTAGGTTACCGAATAGGTCGGATGGCTTATCTTACGGATGTCAAGACTATTCCAGAAAGTGAATTTGCCAAATTGGATGGATTGGATTTGTTAGTGATAAATGCTTTGCGTTTGGATAGCAAGCATCCGACGCATGCCGGATTGGAAGAAGCACTTGCCTACATTGAAAGAATCAAACCCAAAGAGGCTTATTTGATACACGAGTCGCATAAAATTGGATTGCACGCAGATGTGGAGAAATTGTTGCCTCCTCATGTACATTTGGCATACGATAATTTACAAGTAGAGTTTTAGGGCAAAGGAGTTTCTCCGTTTAACTTAAACTGCAAATAAAGGTACTTGTCATCTTGAGTATGTTGTATTAGAAGGGAATCATTGCATATTTGTAATAAATGGGCAATTTTATTGCGGACACTGTCGGAAATGACGGATGCAGTCGAATCGTTATACGCTTTCGGTGAGAGGGCAGAGAAGGCAATCATGTCAGTTCCTTTGCGGTAAATATCTGCTTGGAACCAAGGTTGGGAAATGCTCCAATGAGAAGAGTCGGGTTGTTGGATGTCTACATCGATGAGCGGTGTATAAATCCAAACATCAACTCCAGATTTCCTCTTCTTCTTTTCCAACGATGAATATATGGAAGGTGTTTCTCCCGAGTAAAGCGTTTTTTGCAATGCTTTGGTCAATAAAGGAGAGTTGTAACTTGCCACCCAATATCCGCCCTTTTGAAAAGTCCCAATGAATTTACCGTTCAAGTCTGCATAATATTCCATCGATTCCCCGTATTTGCATACTTTTTCCGGTGGGAAACTGCCGAGCAATGAAGAGAGCGTGTTCTTTAGCCTATTGGCATCCTTATGCGAAGTTTTGACATAACAAACTACTCCTGCCTCATGAAAACTAAATATCCATTCGTTCAAATCCATACTGCCCATGAGTTCTCCAAATAGCTTAGGCAAGAAGCGTTCCATTTCTTTGGAGCGAGCTATGTCTGTTCCAGTTTTTCTTTCTTTTATTCGCAGGATGGCGTTTGCCCTTTCTGGAATAAGCGCATAGCAATCCAATCGCTGTTTTTCCTGCTCCATGTGACGGAAAAATAGGGAGACAAATCCGCTCACAATCATCAAACAGATTATGAGGAAAGATATTTCTCTATGATACCGTTTCATAAGTGTGTTTGAAAATAATTACACCAACGTTGCAATCCGCAAATTTCGCATTTCGGCTTACGAGCCAAACAAGTATAGCGTCCATGCAATATAAGCCAGTGGTGAGCTATTGCTATCAGCTCCTTTGGAATATGTTTAGTTAATGTTTTTTCCGTTTCAAGAGGAGTCTTGCTGTCTTGGGTCAATCCTATACGGTTTGAGACACGGAATACGTGTGTGTCTACAGCCATGACCGGTTTGTTGTAGACAACGGAAGCAATCACATTCGCTGTTTTTCGTCCTACTCCTGGTAATTTCTGAAGGTCATCCACATCTGATGGGACAATGCCATGAAATACCTCTGTCAGCACTTTCGCCATGCCAACCAAGTGTTTGGCTTTATTATGAGGATAAGAAACGCTTTTGATATATTCATAAACCACCTCTGGAGTAGAGGCTGCTAAGACTTCGGGTTTTGGAAAAGCCTCGTACAGGGCGGGAGTGATTTGGTTCACCCGCTTGTCTGTACATTGTGCGGACAGAATCACAGCAATCAGTAACTCATACGGATTACTGTAATGAAGTTCAGTTTCAGCAATTGGAACATTGGCTTGAAACCAACCGAAAACATTTTTGTATCTATCCTGTCTCCGCATGCTTTCCGTTTTGCCAATAAAATGGTAAAACCTGTTTTTCACGAGTGTGTTTGCCCCGGACTAAGGTTATAAGTCCGGGGTTTGTAGGTACATGTGATTAGGTTACAATTTTAATTGGCTGATTCAAATTCTCTCAGGAAACGAACATCGTTTTCCGAGAACATTCGTAAATCTTTAACTCTATATTTCAAGTTTGTAATACGTTCGATGCCCATGCCTAATGCAAAACCTGTATAAACTTTGCTGTCTATACCGCAGTTCTCAAGCACATTAGGGTCTACCATTCCACAACCAAGTATTTCTACCCAGCCAGTGTGTTTGCAGAATGCACATCCTTTGCCACCGCAAAGGTCACATGAAATATCCATTTCAGCAGAAGGCTCTGTGAATGGGAAGTAAGACGGACGTAAACGTATTTTTGTTTCTGGACCAAACATCTCTTTAGCGAAATAGAGCAATGCTTGCTTTAAATCGGCGAAAGAAACGTTTTTGTCTACATACAAAGCTTCAACCTGGTGGAAGAAGCAGTGTGCTCTGTAGGAAATAGCTTCATTACGATAAACACGACCCGGGCAGATGATACGGATAGGAGGTTGTTGTTTCTCCATTACACGGCTCTGGACGGAAGATGTATGTGTACGTAATAAAACATCCGGGCTATGCTGAATGAAAAATGTATCTTGCATATCGCGTGCCGGATGATCTTCGGCGAAGTTCAATGAAGAGAATACATGCCAGTCATCTTCGACTTCCGGACCTTCTGCGATGCTGAAGCCTAAGCGTCCGAAAATATCACAGATTTCTTTTTTTACCAATGAAAGCGGGTGTCTTGTTCCTAATTCGATTGGATAAGCAGAACGTGTCAAATCAATTTCGTTGTCAGATGCTTGGGCATTCTCGAAGCTCTCTTTCAATTCGTTAATCTTGTTCTGTGTTTTTTCTTTCAATTGGTTGATAAACATTCCCACTTCTCTTTTTTGTTCAGCAGGAACATTTCGAAAGTCATTCATCAGCGAAGAGATAATTCCCTTTTTGCTGAGGTATTTGATGCGTAATGCCTCTAATTCCTCTGTATTCGCTGCTTTTATATTTTCTACTTGTTGAAGCAGTTCTTTTATCTGTTCAATAATCATTGTCTTCTAACTTTATGAAGTATTCGGGTGCAAAAATACTCCTTTATTTTGGATGCTGCAAGTTATCGGCTGAATAAATTTTAATTTTTATTTAGAGCTTGCATGAAAAAAGAGCATGCGCTTCTCTTCATGGATGCACATGCTCTTTAGGTTATGTGGAGCTTTTATTTGCTTAAAGCGGCAATACTTTCTTTGAGTGCTGCGATCTTGTATCAGTTACCATAATTCTCAATAATCCTTATTGCTTACAATATCATATACTTCTTTTATTAAATCTCTTTGATTAATTTCCTCTTTGTTTAATTGAGGAGCAAATGCTCTAAAGTCATAACAATATTTATAACCTCCTAAATAACGATATTCTATCATAACACCGAAAAGCTTGGCTATTTTTTCAAGCTCTATGGCGTTTCCTAAATCAGGAATGTTAAAATCTCGTAAGAATATTTCGTGACTAATTTCGCTATTATTTACTTTTTCGCTAATTTTAGATACTCCGTATCTTTCAGGTATTCCTGTTATCGTTGTATTTGACCAATCTTTCTCGTCCCAGCTCATGTTATAATATTAATTTTAATCGTTCAATACTTTCTTTAATTGATTGTATAGCTATTTCTGCATCAGACAATTTCTTTTTTTCAACTTCAATAATATGGGTAGGAGCTTTATTTATGAACTTTTCGTTGCTCAATTTTTTCTTTATATTTTCGGCAAAACCTAGTTTGTAATTTAGTTCACTTTCCATACGTTCTAATTCTTGATGAGCAATGTTTTTTCCTAAACTTAAAGCATACTTTTTCTCTCCTACAATAAATACTACATCGGTTGAGATATAGCTGTCTTCATCTATAGTAAAAACATTAGTTAATTTTCTTAGCAAAGACTTGAATAATGTTATTTCGTTATTCGCTCCTATTGTTAATGCATTTTCTTCCTTTTTCCAATTGATATTATATTTTTGATATATTTCTCTTATGTTTTTTATTACATCTTTTACGGTTTCAAACATATAGACAATCTTCTCATCGTAATTTTGGGTTATTTTTAGTGTCTGCACCATGATGCTTTCCCCTTCCTTGCGGTCATATAAGTGTTGCCATAGTTCTTCGGTGATGAACGGCATGAACGGATGCAACAGTTTCAGCAAGGTGTCGAAGAAATTCAAGGTCTTTTCATACGTGGCTTTGTCGATAGGCTGTCCGTATGCAGGTTTGACCATCTCCAAATACCAGCTTGAGAACTCATCCCAGAAGAGCTTGTAGACAGCCATAAGTGCCTCGCTCAAACGGTATTTCTCAAACAAGTCGTTCACTTCTGCCGCTGTCTTTGCCAGCATGGCGTCAAACCACTCTGTTGCCAGTTTTGCATACTCCGGTTGCTCTATATCGGCTACGTTCCAACCTTTCACCAAACGGAAAGCATTCCATATCTTGTTGTTGAAGTTTCGTCCCTGTTCGCACAACGTATCGTCAAACAAAATGTCGTTTCCGGCAGGAGCAGAAAGCATCATACCCATACGAACACCGTCGGCTCCGTATTTGTCAATCAGATCCAATGGGTCAGGAGAGTTTCCTAAGGATTTGGACATCTTCCTTCCTAATTTGTCACGTACGATACCTGTGAAATATACGCTGCGGAATGGCATTTCCTTTTGATATTCATAACCAGCCATAATCATACGGGCTACCCAGAAAAAGATAATATCCGGACCGGTTACCAATACACTGGTCGGGTAATAATAGTTAATCTCTTCGTTGCCTGGATTCAAGATGCCGTCAAACAGAGAGATAGGCCACAACCAAGATGAGAACCAAGTGTCCAAACAATCCTCTTCCTGACGAAGGTCTTCTACCTTCAAGTTGGCGTTGCCGCTCTTTTCTTTGGCTAACTTCAATGCCTCTTCTGCTGTTTCTGCCACAACGTAGCCTCCTTCCGGAAGGAAGTAAGCCGGGATGCGGTGTCCCCACCACAACTGGCGGCTGATACACCAGTCTTTAATGTTTTCCAACCAGTTGCGGTATGTATTCTTGTATTTGGCTGGATAGAATTTCAATTCGTCGTCCATTACCGGAGGCAAAGCCATGTCTGCAAAGTGTTGCATCTTCAAGAACCACTGCATGGAAAGTTTAGGCTCGATGGCAACGTTGGTACGTTCAGAGAAACCTACTTTGTTGGTATATGCTTCTGTCTTTTCCATTAATCCAGCGGCTTCCAAATCCTTCTCGATTTGTTCACGCACGTCGAAGCGATCCCTGCCGACATATAATCCGGCTGCTTCGCTCAAGGTTCCGTTGTCGTTGAAGATGTCGATGCTTTGCAAGTTGTATTTCTCACCCAGCATGTAGTCGTTCACATCGTGTGCTGGGGTTACTTTCAAACAACCAGTACCGAATTCGATGTCTACATAATCATCTTCTATTACCGGGATAACACGGTTTACCAATGGAACGATTACTTTTTTCCCGCTTAACCAACGGTTCTTCGGGTCATTCGGATTGATACACATTGCAGTATCACCCATGATAGTTTCCGGACGAGTGGTAGCTACGACGGCATAACGGCGACCTTGTGCGTCACGGTGTACGATCTCACCTTCAGCTCCGGTTTCACCCGTTCCATCGTCTTCGGCAACATAATATTTCAAGTAATAGAGTTTGCTATGTTCTTCTTTGTAGATGACCTCTTCGTCGGACAATGCTGTCAAAGCTTTCGGATCCCAATTGACCATGCGGACACCGCGGTAAATCAAGCCTTTGTTGAATAAGTCAACAAATACCTTGATAACACTTTTGCTGCGGACATCATCCATCGTGAATGCAGTGCGATCCCAGTCGCAAGAAGCACCTAACTTGCGGAGCTGTTTCAAAATGATGCCTCCGTGCTCTTCCGTCCATGCCCAAGCATGCTTTAAGAATTCATCACGTGTTAAATCTGTCTTTTTGATGCCCTGCTGTGCCAAGCGGTTTACAACTTTGGCTTCTGTTGCGATAGAGGCATGGTCCGTACCCGGCACCCAGCAAGCGTTCTTGCCCATCATGCGTGCCCTGCGAACTAAAATATCCTGAATGGTATTGTTAAGCATGTGTCCCATGTGGAGCACACCAGTCACATTAGGTGGCGGAATGACGACAGTATAAGGTTCTCGTCCATCAGGTTTAGAACTGAAAAGCTTATTGTCCAGCCAATACTGGTACCATTTCCCCTCCACATCCGCGGGGTTGTACTTACTTGCTAATTCCATTTGCTTCTATTTTTGTACGTTTCTTGTTAATTCTTATAGGATAATTTGAATGAGTGGCAAAATTACAATTTTTATTTGTAGCAGGATGCTATATCAGAAAAAAGTTTTATCCAATCGTTGCAAGCTTGTTTTTACTGACAATAGGGAACAGGTCAAGTAGGTGATGCTATGAATTTCACATTTCCCCCTCGCATTGTCGGGCAGTTCCCCATTCTCTTTCAAAAGGCTAAAAAAGCCCTCGGTACATGCCGAGGGCTTAAATGAATGCTTTTATCACTTGTCGTCTATCTTTTTCCGTAAATAGTAAAGTGGAACAACCGTTAATCCCATGTTGTTATTTGGATTTCTTGGATTTGACAACACAATCTGATCCGGTTGAAACCTTAAATTATCCATTTGTTTCACTAAATTAGCCAAATGTGTTTCTAAATCTTTTACATGCTTGAACGTTTCTTCCCCATTTGGAATACAAAAAAAATGGTGCTGGCAAGTTCCATCATGGAAAATCCACATATACCATTTAATGTCTTTAAGATAAGCATATTCCTCATCAGTGAGATTGGAGAATTCCTTTTTAAAGAGTTGTTGGCAATCTCTAAACCATTTTAGAGAACCTTCTCTTTCAAATGAAATATGATTCGCTTTATCAGGAATTGACTTTTCTTTACTTTTATCCTTTATTGATAGGAAGACTGATTTGTCAAGTTCGCTCTTTTTGAACTCAACTATTTCTTGACTTGCCGCATTCCAAGAATAAAGGCAAGAAAGTAGTAATATTGCTATATATGTTTTCATTTTATACTTGGTTTAATTTGTAATTAATATTCATTATTGTTCGGTTTGATAGGAGGATCGGCTTTTCTGAAATAGAATTCTAAAAGCTTAGGTGTCATGGATTCCTTGTATTCTCCAGGATATCCTTTCCATTGT
>ENA-UERG01001397-UERG01001397.1-human-gut-metagenome-genome-assembly--contig:-NODE-1397-length-20174-cov-12.271284_pt1 | contig 20174 bp, 15 predicted proteins | sample MGYA00242954_ERZ507954 | MGnify/ENA primary metagenome ERZ507954 (study PRJEB26167, sample SAMN06115478) | human gut metagenome | host: Homo sapiens | place: China:Sichuan | collected 2015-01-21... | reverse complement strand
GAAATTCTTCAGGACGACCGGTTCGCCGGCGGCTGCGAACAGCGCGGAACCGGCGATCAGGGCGGTGACGATCTGTCTGGTCATGGCTTGCTCTCCGTGTTCGATGGTGAAGCTTGGGTTTTTATTAAAATACTCCCCGGATTGCGAAATGCGAGCATTTTCCGCGCAAATTTTCCGGTTCGCGGACGAATGGCTTGACAATTAGGATTTCTGAATTATATTGAGGGTAAGCGGCCTGTCGCGGTTTATGGGCGGCTCCGGAGGAGAGGAACAATTTCAGAGGAGGAAAGGTTCGAGTGTCATGAAAAGTCTGGTGGTTTATTCGTCGAAGAGCGGAAATACGAAGCGGGTTGCCGAAGCGGTCGCCCGGGGGCTCGGGGAAGACACGGTGCTGGCCACTCCGGCCGACGCGCCGGATTACCGTGATTTCGATTTCGTCGCGGTCGGGTTCTGGATCGAGAAGGAACGGCCGAATTTCGAGGTGCAGAAATACCTGCGCCGGCTGAAGGGGAAAAAGGTCGGAGTATTCTTCACCCTCGGCGCCGATCCGGCTTCAGACCATGCGCAAATCTGTCTTGAGAATGTAAAGCCGTTTTTCGAGGAGAACGAAGTGCTCGGATATTTCATGTGTCAGGGAAAGATCGATCCGGCCCGGGTCAAATGGGTCAGGCAGATGCCGCCGTCGGAAATGCTTTCGACGGAACATCCGGCTCATTGGGACCGGGCGGCGCTGCATCCCGACGTGGATGATCTGGCACGCGCCGCCGAAACCTTCCGCTCAATGGCCGCCTCGCTCGATTGAAACCCGGCCTGGCGTCACTAAAGCGGGCGGTCCGCGGAATCGTTTTGCGGCTTTCCGCCGCTGCAGGGAAGCCGTTTTCGCGGGATATTCCCCGGCGTGCGGCCGGAAACGCGCTTGTTTTTACTTGTGCGGAGCACTGAAAAACGACGGTATCCGGCGCTCCCGCCGCCTTGCATATCCCCATCCATGCTTCCCCGCCGGACATCGCGGCCGGGGGAAGAATGAAAATGCCCCCTCCGAGTCCTGCAGTACAGCAGGCAGGCCCGGAGGAGTCGGATGACGGTTCAGTATTTGCGGCGGAGCTCGATCACCCGGCCCTGAATGCTGACTTCGGAGGCAGGATAGATTTGAACGTTGTATTCCGGATTGGCCGGACGAAGTTCGATGCGGCCCTGGGTCTTCGGGAAAAAGCTTTTGACTGTGACTTCACCGCCCTGCAGCAGCGCGACGACGATGTCGCCGCTGCGGGGCTTTACGGCGGTCTGGGCGACGATGACGATATCGCCTTCGTAGATGCCGAGGTCGCGCATGCTTTCTCCCTGGACGCGCAGCGCGAACAGATTTTCCGGCGGGCAGTCCGGCGCAAGCGTGGAGCTGATGCAGACTTCACCCTCCTTATATTCGAGGCTCTCCGCCGGGGCGCCGGCATTGACCCGGCCGAGCAGCGGGATCAGGAGCGCTCCCTGCGGCACCTTGTTGCGGCTGTTGGGACGGTTGATGAGGCTGATGCTGCGCGCCTTCGAACTGCGCGAAAGCTGCTTCTTGCGCTGCAGCGCGCGCAGATGCGCGAAGACCGTCGAGGTTTTGATGTCGAAATGGGCGGCGATCTCGTAAACGGTCGGCGCCATTCCCTCCCGGTCGAGAAACTCCTCGATGAATTCAAGGATGTTCTTTTGTTTCTCCGTCAGAGTCTTCATGATTTTCTCCCCTTTTTTATGGAATTGGTCACGTCTGTGAGAAATCTCTTTTAGAGACGGAATCCCGAGCCGCCGATGGCGTACTCGTTGTCGCCGACCTTGCCGATGCTGACGAAATAGAGAAAGTCGCGCCGGATCGGTTTCCCTTCGGAATCCTTCTTCTCATAAGTCAGTTTCCAGAGATATGACTGATAGATGATCTGATCGAGAACACCGATCAGCTCCATGTCGATGAGCTCTCCCTGCTCACGCTGTGAAGCGTCGAGAATCTCCTGGAATTTCTCGGGAGTCAGCTGTTTCTGCCGCTCCCGGGAGATGACCCGCTTGAATTTTTCGATGTCCCTGTCGCGGAAAGCGGCTGCAAAGTTCGCCATATAGTCCTCGGCGACCTTGCGGGCGCCTTCGTCGCGTTCGCCTGCCGACATCCGGGCCAGCGGCGCCGGGGCCGGTTTCTCCTCCGTGGTCGCGCAGCCCGGGAGCATGGCTCCGAGAACGAGCGCCGCGACCGGCAGCGTCCATCTGTTGCTCCTCATTTTCTTCCTCCTAACGTTGCGGTCAGTTGCCGTGCTCCCGGCAGAATGCGTCGAGCCGCCCGGCCGCGTCGCGGATGTTCTCCTCGGAGCAGGCGTAGGAGAGCCGGATCTGGCCCTCCGCTCCGAACGAGCAGCACGGAATGGCGGCAAGTTTTTCTTCGGCCAGAAGCCGGTTGCAGAACTCTTCCGAAGTCATGCCGAACGAACTGACGTCGCAGAGGAGATAGAACGCTCCCTGCGGACGGATGCACTTGACGCCCGGAATGGCCGAAATCAGTTCATATACGAGGTCGCGCCGCTTGGCGAATTCTTCGCACATGTGCCGGACCTCTTTGTCCGCCTTGCCTTCGAGGGCGGCGATGGCGCCGTACTGGGCAAAGGTGGTCGGATTGCTGGTCGTATGGCTCTGGAATGCGATGATCCGCCGCGCCAGCCAGCGCGGGGCGCGCAGGTAGCCGAGCCGCCAGCCGGTCATGGCGTAGGTCTTGGAGAAGCCGTTCACCGTGACGACATGCTCGTTGACTTCATCGGAAAGCGACGCGATGCTGACGTGCGGCTTGTCGGCGTCATAGGTCAGCTTCTCGTAAATTTCGTCGGCGAGGATCATGATGTTGCGCCGGACCGCGATTTCGGCGATCTTCTCGAGCGTCTCGCGGCGGTAGACCGCCCCGGTCGGATTCGACGGCGTATTCAGGATCAGCAGCCTGGTGTTTTCGGTGATCGCGGCTTCGAGATCGGCCGGGTCGAGTTCGTAGTTGTTCTCCATGCGGGTCGGAATTTCGACGACCTTCGCGCCGACGGCGGTGACCATTTCAGGGTAGCTCAGCCAGTACGGCGCCGGAATGATGACCTCGTCGCCGGGGCCGCAGAGCGCCGCGATGGCCGTGAAGCAGGAGTATTTCGCTCCGGGCGCGACGACGATCTCGTCCCACGCGCAGCGGATGCCGTTCTCCTTCTGGAACTTCGCGGCGAGAAGCTTGCGCAGTTCCGGGGCTCCGCTGGCGGGCGTGTAGGTTACCTTGCCGGCCTCAAGCGCAGCGATGCAGGCGTCCTTGATCGGCTGCGGCGTGTCGAAATCCGGTTCTCCGGCGCACATGCTGCAGACATCGTGGCCCTGCTCTTTCATCTCCTTGGCCATTGCCGTGATGGCAAGCGTGGCCGACGGATGAAGGTGGCACATGAAACCGGATGCATTCTTAAGATCGTTCATGATGAGGAACAACTCCCTGTTGGATACTCCAAAATTACGGTTCGGTGTGAATAAATATTCGGGTTAACACCTAATATAGCACAGCCCCGCCTTTAATTCAATATAAACCGGATTATTTTCTCTGCTTTTCAATCACTTCTGACAATTCGGGCACCAGGCGGAGCTCCTGCCGCCGAGCCGGACCGTTTCAATCATTCCGCCGCAGCGCGGGCACGATTGCCCGGCCCGGCCGTAGACGGCGATTTCCTGCGCGAATTTTCCTTCCGTGCCGTCCACATTCAGGAAGTCCGAGATCGAGCTGCCGCCGAGTTCGATCGCCCGGGCCAGAATCCGTTTGGCCTCCGCGGCCAGCGTGCCGCATTCGCGGCGGGTCAGCTTCCCGGCCGGACGCAGCGGCGAAATATTCGCGGCGAACAGCGTCTCCGTCGCGTAGATATTGCCGATTCCGGCAACCACCGCGTTATCCATCAGGAAACACTTCACATTGACGGTTTTCCCGCGCGAACGCTTAAAAAGATGTGTTCCATCGAAAGCCGGGGTCAGCGGTTCGACGCCGAATGCGTCGAGTTCCGCCGGGAAACCGCCCGGCTCCGGCAGCGTGCAGACCTTCAGCACGCTGAAGCGGCGCGTGCATTCGAAACGGAACGCACGCCCGTCGTCGAGATGCAGAAACACATGTTCATGCTTCCGCCTCGGAATATCGGTTGATTCGACGCGCACGACGCCGGTCATGCCGAAATGCATCAGAAGCGCGCGCCCGTCCGACAGCTCCTCCACGACGTAACGGGCGCGCCGCCGCACGTCGACGACTTTCAGCCCTTCGAGTCCGGCGGAGAGGAGCGGCGTCAGCGGTTCGCGCATCGCGGGGGTGAATACTTCGACTCTGGTGATCGTGCGTCCCGCCATGACCCGCTTCAGGGCCCGGCAGATATTTTCGGCTTCCGGCAATTCCGGCATAATATAAATATGAATCCCTTTATTGCAAGTTGATTGCGGTACTGATAGGTTGTAATATAATATGCTTTTCAGAAAATCAAATTCACAATAAATAATTTTTGCGAAAAAAATGCGTTTTCTTATGAAAACTTAATTGAGAGCCAGGCTTCTGGTGTATAATTCTTCGAATTCCGGCAGATTGTTGAGTGGAATGTCGCGGAAGCCGGGACGCTCCGATTCAAACTGGTCCAATATCTCCGGATCGGCCGCCGCCTGTATCGCCGCCGCGAGGGAGGTATTGCCGCAAATGCGGATTCGATCGGCCGCGACGGCGGGTAGAAGCCCCGTTGAACGGGCCGACGCGAGGTCGAGCGCGGAGGCGAAGCCGCCGCAGAGATAGAGCGCATCGAGCTCCGACGGACTCCGGCCGACGCTGCCGAGCAGCGCGAGAACGCCCGCTTCGATGGCGGCCTTGGCTTTCAGGAGCGCTTCGATATCGGCTTCACTGACGGCAAGCTGTGAAGAGAGGCGGCAGAGCAGGCCGGTTTCGGGCGTGCCGGCTTCGAGACGGCCGAGGGAACCGAGGCGCGCGCGGTTGTAGCGGCCGAATTCGTCGATCAGCCCCGCGCCGCGCATGCCGGCGAGAAAATCGACGAGTCCGGAGCCGCAGATTCCGTCGATCCGGCGCAGGTCTCCGCCGATGACGTGGAAACGGAAGTACCCGGCTTCGCTGACGGCCAGGTGATCGACGGCGCCGGGCCGGGCCCGGCAGCCGACGGCGGAGCTGCCCCCCTCGAAAGCCGGTCCGGCCGCGGCGGCCGCCGCCAGCTTGCGGCCGCGGTCGCTGAGGACCATTTCGCAGTTCGTCCCGATGTCGAGCAGGAGTTCGAGCCTGTCCGGGACGCGCCCGAAGCCGGTGACGGCGATGCCGCCGGTGATGTCGCCGCCGACGCTCCCCGAAATGGCCGGCCAGACATGGACCGGAGTTTCCGCATCGACCGCGAGGCCGAAGTTTGCGGCCGGTTCCGCCGGGAAACGCAGCCGGAGCGGCCGGAACGGCGAAACGCCGATCGACTCCGGCGAAAGTCCGCAGAAGATGTGGCTCATGACCGTGTTGGCGGCGACGGCGATGCGGCGCACGCTGCCGGAAGCGGGGGCGAGTTCGGCGATCAGCGGATTCAGGGTCTCTTCGACGAGAACACGGCGAAGCTCGGCTGCCGTTTCCGGCGATCTGCCGGCGGCGACGATCCGGTCGATGACATTGTCGCCGAACCGGCTCTGGGCGTTCGGCGCTCCGGCGGTGCGGAGCACTGCGCCGTCCTTGACGAGGGCGGCCGCCACCGTGGTTGTGCCGATGTCGAAGGCGAGGGCGGTCTCTCCCGGACCGGAGGCGGCGCCGGAAGAAGCGTAGCGGAAGCCGGTTTCGATCAGCAGGCCGTCCCGGAACAGCGAGGAATCCGGAATTTCGATCCGTCCCTCGACTCCTGCCGGGATGAGCCGGCAGGCGTTCGCCTCGCGCGGGCCTTCGCGGTCCGCGTCATACGCCTTCCCGGCAATGGCGAACCGCCCGGAGAGCAGCCGCACCCGGCAGCGTCCGCAGCGGTTGTTGCCGCCGCAGCGGAGGTCGAGCCGGATGCCGGCTTCCGCGAGCGATTCGCTCAGATGCCGCCCCGGCGGCGCATCGATGTCGAGGCGCCTGCCGCCGGAATCCACATGAAGCTTCATTGTTGTTCGGACCGGAATGTTTTCAATCGCACATGATTTTATGAAATATACAGCCGGACCGCCCCGGCGGCAAGCGCCGGAGGCGGAAATCATTGCATCCGGCGGTTACCGCAGGTCGATTTTCAGCTCCCGGAAGTAGTATTCCCGGTCACGGTCGTTGATCGGCCGCAGGACCCGGCACGGGTTGCCGACCGCGACGACCCCGGCCGGGATGTCTTTCGTCACGATGCTGCCCGCGCCGATCACGCTGTCGTCGCCGATGGTCACTCCGGGCAGGACGACCGCCCCCGCGCCGATCCAGACGTTGTTGCCGATGCGGACCGGCAGGTTGAACTGCGCGACCTTCCGGCGCAGGTCGGGGTCGATCGGGTGTCCGGCCGTGGCCAGCGTCACGTTCGGACCGAACATCACGCTGTCGCCGACATAGATGTCCGTGTCGTCCACCAGCGTCAGGTTGAAGTTCGCGTAGACGTTGCTGCCGAAATGGGTGTTCTTCGCCCAGTTGGCGTGGAGCGGCGGCTCGACGTAGCAGTTTTCGCCGACCTCGGCCAGCAGCTCTTTCAGCAGCTTTTGGCGTTTCTCCATTTCGGAGGGGCGGGTCTGGTTGAAGTCATACAGCTTGTCCAGGCACTGCAGCTGTTCGCGCGCGACGCTTTCGTCGGTGCAGAAATAAAGCTTTCCGTTTTTCATCCGTTCGCGGATATCCATCGGCAGGTCTCCTTTCCGTGGTTTCTGGCATTTCATGCGGTTCGCCGGATAAGATAGAGGATGATTCGCGCAAGTTCAAGTGCCGGAGCGCTCATTCCGGCGGGATTGCGGCCGGACCGGTCGAAATCCGGCGGCCGCTTTGCACTCAGCCTTGTTTCGCCCTGCAACGCGGAGCATTGCATGGAGACGCAGGCCGCATCGTTTGCGGGTCAATTTCGCAGTGTTTCGCCGGGAAGAAAAACGGCGGCGACCCGTTCGACACGATGCGGAGAATTCGGATTCTGTTCACGCCAGCGAATCAATTCCATCGCCCGAAAAGCAATTTCGCGGGTGCGAGGACAGTAAATCGCCGGACGCGGCCAGTAGTAATAGGACTCCTGGCGGTCGCCATAACAAAGAATGGAGACATCTTTCGGAATGTTCAGGCCCGATTCGCAGAGACCGCGAACTATCCCCCAGTAATAACTGAGCGGAGTGACAATCAAGGCGTCTTTGAAACAATCCTTTCCAAGCTCGCGTATTTTGTCCCCGATCACCTTGTGCGGCAGTTCGAAACGCGGAACTTCAAAAAGAAGAGAACCGCTGTCAAACTCGACATCCGGATAGCGGGAGGAGAGATATTCCCCGATCCGGTGCATCCCGGGATTGATGAAGCGAGGAATTTTACCGGAAAAGACCTTCTGCTCCACCTGCAGGACTCTGCGGTATCCTCTATGATAGAGGTCGCGGGCCAGTTCCGCCAATCCCAATTCGGGGGTGTCGATTACGGCATCGACGCTCTCCGTACCGTCTACCGTTCCAAAAAAGACGACCGGTTTCTCTCTGCTGCGGAACGTTTTCATCAACGCTTCGGGAATCATCCACAAATCCCGGATCGTCAGGCAGAACATTGCGTCGGAGTTCTGGTAAAGATCGGAAATCGCCCGGTCTTCCCAGTTGCGCGCATGAACCGTTTTCACCAGCCAGTTGGCTTTTTCGGTCGCTTCGGTGATGTGCATGCTGAAGTCGAGGTATTCAGGAGCTGCCCAGGCCGGCAGTACCGCTCCAAGCTGCTTCTGGACCTTGTGTTCCGGAATTTTACTGCGGACGAATGTTCCGATGCTGTGAGCGCGTTCGAGATAATTTTCATCCACCAAAGCGCCGACCGCCTTACGGAGCGTCATGTAACTGACGCCGAATTCGTCCGCCATAATCCTTTCCGGCGGCAGAAGAGAGCCGCGCGGATAGTTGCCGATCCGTATTTCCCGGAGAATTCGTTCCCGGACATGTTGTACTTTATTTGGACGCATGCTTATAATATTCCATCTGCTGACGGAAAATGCAAATCGCTCACGGGCGATAAAGGAAACGAACGTTGCGAATCAGGAACGTGATATCCGATGCCAGGCTGTTCAGCCCGATGCGCAGCAGCTTTACTTTCTCCGGCTCGAAACCTTCCGGAAACTGTACGGAATGCTCGGTCCACTCTTCGCTTGGCGCGTTGATTCGCAGATGGAGATCCCGTTCGTCTTCGCCCGTGACCGCCATAAGAAGCATTTGCCTGACGGCAGAAACATCGGACACCTTCATTTCAAAAACGATTCCAAGCGCTCCTTTCAGTGATTCCTGCGGCAGTTGCAGTGTGTATTCCGGGTAGACCCAGCGATCCTCAATGGGGGGGAAACGGGTATGGAAGCGGACGGCCTGTTCCGCTTCGTCATAGGTGATCTCCATCTCGCCGGAGGCGTTCCGCCGCCAATTGGCGGAGTCGTGCATTGCGGTAATCTCAAGTTTTTGTCCGGCGCCGGTCATGGCCTGGAGACCCTGTACAGGAATCACCAGGGGGGTCGTTTTGCGTCCATTGAAACTGCCGTCGATCCTGAGTTCGGTTTTAAAATCATCGTCGAACACCGGCATGAAAGTGAGCTCAAGTTCCGTTTTTCCGAACGGTGGGATGATGATTTTTTCCGGGATTCCGGTGCAATTTCCGCCGGAAACGGTGATAACGCCTTCTTTCGGACGGTCGGAGAGATTCCAGACCTGGAGATTGAAGGCCGCTCCGTCTTCGCCCACATCAACATAATCCTTTCCGGCGGACAGGCGGAAGCCGCTCGAAAGATCGGTACGATAAACGATTGTTCTGTCCGTCGCGTTTTCCTCCGACTTCCGTGTCGCCGGAGCGATGGCGGGTGTCTTGACCGCCAGTTTGCCGACATCGTCGAGAAAGGCGGGAAAGCGGGTGGCGATAATCGGCGTCCCGTTCACCGTGAAAGGAGTTCCGAGCATATCGGTCCCGTGCAGCGGTGACGGCTGTTGCGGCAATCGAAAAGTGCGTTCATGACGATTGGCTGCCGAGAGGCCCGGTCGCACCGGTTCCGTATCGAGTTCGGAAACGCTCCAGTAAACCAGCGTGCGGGAGCCGTTGGGATGTCGGTACAAATACCCTTTTATCCCTTCGCCCGGTTCGATCTCGCCTTCCGGCTCCGCTCCGCCGAGCTTGTCGACCAGTGTGGCGAAGGCGGCGAAGCCGGGTTTCACGGTATAGTCGCGCCGCATCAATCCCCAATCTTTGTTGCCGCCATACTCGGAATAAGGCGGGAGAACGAAGAAAAAATCGCGGTCGACTCCAAGCATCTGCATGGTAATCATCATCTTCTGCAGATATTCGGCGATGAGCAACTCTTGATCGGGAGAATGCATTTTTATGCCCGGCAGAAAACTTTCCAAAGAGCCTGCTCCCTCCATCCCGGAACCGGTTTCGGTGAACCAGATCGGCCGGCCTTCCATGCCGTGCCGCTTCATATGCGCCCGGATGTCCTTCAGGATTTCGGAAAAATCCCGGAGCGGACGGTAGGTGTGGACGTTGAAGATGTCGAAGTATTCCGACGCTCCGTTTTTCATTACCGTATCGGTGTACGGCAGGAGCGGAGTGATCGCAAAACCGCCGACTGCCACCGTCGCTTCGGGATTTCCGGCCCGGAAGCCGAGTGAGGCGGCCTTGAATGCTGCGGCGTAATCCCAGGCGCTCTCGATGCCGAAGCCATGATCCTGCTCATTCCAGAACTCCCAGTTGGTCATTTGTCCGCGGAAGGCTTCCGCCGCACTTTTGGCAAAAGCGTAAGTCGCGGTCAGATCGACCGGCAGACACGTATTTCTCCTGGTCCAGTCAGGAGCGTCATGGTATATGCCGGAAAGCGCGATTCCGCGTTTCGCCAGCAGCTCGGCATTGGTTTTATAATAGGTCCATTCGTAGCGGCCGGGAGCCGGGTTCGTCTCGGCCCAGCTCATTCGGTCACGCACCATCTGCACACCGGAACGGCGGGCGACTTCGGAAACGACTTCGAACGCGTTTTCCGGCCGCCGGGGGTTGTTGTCCGGCCTGGCCAGCCAGCTTTGGGCGGAGTCCAGGGCAAAAAATAAATCGGGATCAGCCGGGCGATTTCCGGGATCGGGAACCACGGCGAAACTTCGGGACCCGGTGAAACCGGAGAGCTCAAGTCTGTAATATCCGTTCGGCAGGGGCGGCAGAAGCAGTTTGCCGCCGTTTGAGCTTTCCCGGCGCAATACCTCATTCCGCCAGTTGCGCAAGGTCCATTCTACCGGAGGGACAACCGGCTGTTTCAGGGTGAATTCCAACGCTTCACCCTGCAGAAAGGCTGCGCCGGGCGCCGCCGCAACCAGCACCTCGGCGGTATCCGCGGCGGTCAGGCCGATCGCCTGAACCATACAAAGAAGTAAGATATATTTTCGCATGGCTGTCTCAGAAGTTGATCTTGGCGCCGTTGATTACGAGCGGAACCTCGGAACCTCCGGAGTGATAGGTGAAGATTTCCTTCAATCTGACACGCTCGGTCGCCGTCGCATGACCGTCGAAAAACCACATGTTCGCCCGGTCGCTGTGCCGGAGCGCATACCCGGTATTTTGCCCGGGATTTACATACCAGATCTGCAGATCCGGCTGATCGTTGGTCTTGGCCGAATCCGCAAGTCCCCAGCTCTTGTCGCCGTCTTTCATCCGCTTGATGTGAACATAGCAGGATGGATTGCTCCCTCCCGACCAGGTTTGAAATTCTCTCCGCAACCCGAACGAGGGATCGCCGGCGGGAAAAGGAATCGCATAGACATAAGGGTGATAGTTCGTTTCATCCGGCAGGCGTTTCGGGGTGGAAGGGCAATTGTTCAGCTTCCAGTTGTAATAACCGAGCTTGAAGTACATCGGGGATGGTTGGTTTTTTGCCCAGTCGGCAGTGCCTTGCCAGCTTGGTGAATCGCTCAGCAAGGCGTGATAGGAATGCCAGTTGCCCGCGCCGCCGACATTGCAGGCCAGCATGAGGCTGCCATTGTAGTCTTCGGCATAGAACAGGAAACCCATGCCGATCTGTTTCTGGTTGTTCAGGCAACTGCTGGCATGGGCCCTTCCTCTGGCCTGATTCAACGCGGGCAGCAGCATGGCGGCCAGAATTGTGATGATCGCGATAACGACCAGCAATTCGATCAGGGTAAAGAATCGTTTTTTCATTATTTTCTCCATATTTTATGAAAGGCGGTTTTGTCGTCGCTCAGCCGTTGTGATCATTTTTTGCAATCGGCAGCTCGGCCTGATAATGAATTTAGTGCATGCATGCCTCCTGACTGGTGATGATATCGATAGTATTTTATCGTCAATGCTATATATTATGGCTCAAAGATATATTTTTGTCAAGAGCTATTTCGAAAAAAGAGTAAAAATTTTTTATTTCAGGTTGCCGGCGTTAAATGACTGACGATTGCTTGCGGGCTTCGACTGATGTGGAATCCCGATGAAAGCGCGGCTGATCAACCGGTTATGGTTATGCGCGGCCGGGGGAGAGCCGGAATTCGAGATGGCAGTCGCACGGTTCAAGTTCGAACAGATCCGGCATGAGCTCTTCCGCCTCCGTGCAGTTCAGCGCGCGGTAGAAGGCCTGCGTCTCTTCGGCGGAATGGGCGGAGATGTAGAGCCGTTCGGCCCGCAGTTCCGCCGCCCGCCGGCAGGCCGCCCGGAACAGGAGCCTGCCGATGCCGCGCCCGCGATATTCGGCCGATACGTGAAGGTTCGAGAGCTGCAGATATTGATTTCGGGAGCCGCGGGGCCGATTCTCCAGCGAGGCGAAACCGATCAGGTTTTTTCCGTCGAACGCGCCGAAAACCGCGCCGCCGGCGGCGACGGCGACGCGCAGAGTTTCCGCGAGAAGCCGGTAATCCTCCGCGTTCCATTGCTCCGTAAAAGCGATCTCCTTCAGGACGTTGCGGCCGTTTTCCCTCCGCCGGCACCGTTTCACCTCCTGATAGCGGTTGAAGGAGGCGAAAAGCCCTGTTTCGATTTCTCCGGCCGGAAGTTCCCGGTACGTAATCTCCGCCGGCCCGAGCCGGCGCCAGCGCGTCGCGGAAACCGGCTTGAAGCCGCACCGGGCGAGCACGCGGCGCGAGGCCGTGTTTTCCGGTTCGGTTTCCGCGATGACGCCGGTGACGCCGGGCTGTTCCAATGTCCACGCCGCAATCGCGCGCAGGGCTTCGGTCATGAATCCCCGCCGCTGGAATGCCGGGGTGATGCCGCAGCGGATTTCAACTTCCCCGGTTTTGTCCGGCACATTCATGAAACCGGCGCTGCCGACGGAGCAGTTCCGCTCCTTCCAGATGATCTGCCAATTGGCGGCCCACGGGCAGGAGGACGGAATTTTCTCCGCGAGCTCCGCCGGGGAGGCCATCGCTTCGTGCTCGAAGCGGGGCATCCCTTCGAGCCGGAGTTTCAACTGCGGCAGCGGCAGGATTCTGAGGCGTTCGGTTTCCAGCTGCATGTTCCTGTTGTCGTTATCGTGGTGAATGAATGAAATCCGGAACGGCCTTTACTATAAAGGCCGTTCCCGGAAAGTCAAGCCGCGGCGGGTGCATTTGCTGCCCGGTCCGTCTTTCTCGGCCGCGGCGCCGCCGGGCTGCGGGAGGTGCGGATTCACCGTTACGACGCGGATTACCGGAGTACGGCCTGTCTCGTTGTGACGGCGGAGTTCGGTTACCCGGCCCACGAGCTCCCGGTCCGTTATGAGATCTGCTGCTATCCGGGCGCGCCGGGCGTTCGAACCCGGCTTTACGTGAAAGGCACGGTCCCGTTCGATCCGGACCTCCGGCCGAAGCATCTGATCGGTGCTTACACCGAGAGCCTGGCGCTCCCCGCCGGAACTTTCGAGCGGATTGCGTTCGGTTATTACAGCGACACACAGCACCGCTGCCACCGCGACCTGCCGATTCTGAAGGAGGAGCGCGCCTCCGGCCCGATCGGGCGCGGAGAGGTGTTCGACTTCGCCAACGGGCTGATTCTATGCGGAAAAGACGGTTCGGCGGTGCTGGTCAAGGAGTCGCACAAGTGCGTGAACAATTCCGGCGTGGATACCGGCGAATTCATTCTGCATGCCGACGGCGTGCGGGTCACCGGTCTCGGACTGGCCGCAGCTTACGAGGGGTCCTGGTTCGACGACCGGGAATTCCGCGGCTGCTGGGCCGGCTGGTGCATCGTCTGCTCCGGGGGGGAAGCGGCGGCACACCGGGGACTCATCACCGCCGGAATTATCTGCGGCTTCGCATTTTGTCTCATCGGCGTGATTCTCATCCTCTGCAACTATGATTATGCGCTGACCGGAAATTACAATCTGTTTCTGCTGAGTGATTACGGCTATCAATTGGCAAAGTGGTTCGACAAGCTGTTTTCTATTCTCCTCTACCTGGTTTTCTGCCTCGGTTCGATCTATGTGAATGTAAAGCTGATCTGGTTGTCGGACCTGCTTCTGCTGAGTACCCGGGGGAAGATCGCGCCCGGCATTCTGCGGCTGGTTCCGGTCTTTTTCGTATTCTGCCTGCTGGCGGTCGTTCTGACGCTGCTTTGGTTTGCGCATTCGCCGTTGTTTCTGTATGCGCTGACGCCCCTGCTCGTTTTGCTGCCGGTTCTCTTCGTCGCTCCGGTTCCGGAAGTCGTCAACGTCGAGGTCGCGGAGCGGAAAATCGGAGAGGTTCTCGTTGACGCCGTCGCGTTCTGGCTGCGGTCGGTGCTCAAGTTCCTGCCGCTGATATGGATCGGGGCGAGCTTCGCCTCTTTGTGCTCCTTTTCGCATCATGGTGTGCAGCCGTATTTTCTGCTCTTCCTGCCGCCGCTGCTGGTGATCAACATCCTGCTCAACTTCCTGGTGCTGGAGCTCCTGAAGGGGATCCTGTCGATTCCGGACAAGCTCGACGCGCTGAAGAAAGACGCAAGGTGACGCCGCCGCCGGGCGAAATCACTCGTCCTCCCACTCGCGGATGACGTCGAGGAAGGGCGGAATCACCGTCTGGGCCTTGACCGGGCCGATGCCGGGGACCTCCTGCGCCTCCGCGAGCGTCTGCGGCCTCTGTTCGGCCAGCCCGATCAGGGCGGTGTTCGAGAGCACCACGTAGGCCGGCACGCCGCGCTTGGCGGCAATCTCTTTGCGGAGTTGCCGCAGCGCTTCGAAGAGGGTCTCCCCGCCTTCCGGGGGCGGAACTGCCGCGGACGGCTTCGAACCGGAACGGCGTTCGCGTTTCTCCCGCTTCAGCTCCGGCATGTCGATCCGGGCGCGGGTGTGGCCGTTCAGCACTTCGAGCCCGCGCGCGGTCAGTTCGAGACAGGGGAAGTCGCCCCGTTCGATCCGGCCGAGATAGCCGCCGAGCTCGAGCGATTTCAAATAGGCCATGATTTTGGTCTGCTTGAGCGGCGCCAGGCGGCCGAAATGGCGGTTGCGGTGGAATCCGCGCCCGGTCAGCTCCGCGCTCTTGCTGCCGGAGAGAATCTGGCTGAGTTTGCCGGCGCCGATGCGGCCGTCGAAATCTTCGACCGCTTCGAGAATGCGGCGGACAACCCCCTCTTCAGCCGCGTCCGTGACTTCGCGCAGGGCGCCGCCGCTGCCGGAAGAGCTGCCGGTGCAGTTGTCGCAGCTCCCGCAGCGCCACTCCCGCAAATCCTCGCCGAAATAGCTGACCAGCACGGCCTGGCGGCAGCGGTGCGCCCGCGCATAGGTGCAGACCTCGTCGAGGCGGGCCAGTTCGAATTCGCGCTTGTCGTTCATCGCCTTGAAATCCATGTCGACCTGCACCTTGTCCGGATTCAGGAGCTCGGTGCCGCGCCCCGCGAACGGGACGCTCCATTCGAGGCAGTCGCCGTCGAGCGCCCTCAGTACGCGCCTGACCTGCTCGACGGAGAGTCCGGCGACGGAGGCGAGCTCGTCGAAGGTGAACGGCTTTTTTTCGAGCAGTTCGAATCCGAAGCGTTCGATGCAGCGTGCGATGAACCGCGACCGCTGCGTCGCCTGCGCCATATGTTCGGAGGCGAGAAATTCAAGGTCGCCGGTGAAACGCAGGAACCCGCGGTTGTTGCGCCGGAAGCCGCGGTCGACCAGGTTCGCCTTTTCGAGAATGCTCATCGCGGCCGAGAGCTGGCTGTCCGACTTCGCGCCCGGTACTTCCGGGACCAGCTCCGACAGCGTCACCTCGAGCATCGTCGTTCCGCGTTCGGCCGCGAGCTCGCGCAGCCGCGTGTAAAGCTCCTGCACGACTTCGGGCGGCGGATTCGACAGGTCGATCAGGAACTCCTGCACATAACGGTCGCGGTAGGCGTAGAGCAGCACGCAGTCGGCCGCTTCGCCGTCGCGCCCGGCGCGCCCGGCCTCCTGATAGTAGGCCTCCAGCGAACCGGGCAGATTGAAGTGGATGACCTGCCGGACGTCGGGCCGGTCGATGCCCATGCCGAATGCGTTGGTCGCGGCCAGCACGGGGCAGGGGTCGTTCATGAACCGCTCCTGCGCCTCCCTGCGCGCGTCGTCGGACATGCCGGCGTGATAGCCGATGCAGCCGAATTCGGCGACGAGCTGTTCGACCGCCTTGCGGGTCGATGTGTAGAGGATGGTCGGTTTCTTCTGTTTCAGCCGCCGCCGGATCTCGGCGATCTTGCTGGCGTCGGACGGGCAGTCGACGACCGAAAACGCGAGGTTCGGCCGTTTGAATCCGGCGACGTGGAGATCCATCTCCGGCCGGTGCAGCTGAGTGCGGATGTCGTCGCGGACCTTCGGCGTGGCGGTCGCGGTGAAGGCGCAGACCTGCGGAATCCGGTACGAATCAAGCACTTCGCCGAGCCGCCAGTAGGAGGGACGGAAATCGTGCCCCCACTGGCTGATGCAGTGCGCCTCGTCGACGATCATGACCGAGGGAGGCGTGGCGGAGAGGAAGCTGCGGAAGAAATCCGTGTGGAACCGCTCCGGCGCGACATAGAGAAGCTTGATCTCTCCGCGTGCCGCCGCATCGGCCGCCCGCGCCTGTTCGGAGAATGGGATCGTGCTGTTGATGAAGGCGGCCGGGATGTTTTTTTCCAGCAGCGAATCGACCTGGTCCTTCATCAGCGAGATGAGCGGCGAAACCACGATGCCGTAACCCGGACGCATGAGGATCGGCAGCTGGTAGCAGAGCGATTTTCCGGCGCCGGTCGGCATGATGACGCAGAGGTCGCGCCCGGAGAGGATCTCTTCGACCACCTCCTCCTGATTGTCGAGAAAGCCGTCGAATCCGTAATAATATTTGAGTGCTTCGAGTGTATCGCTGTTCGTTTCCATGATATTGGATAACGTACACCGGGATTGCTCCATTTTCAATGAAAAAATGAAAAACTGCGGGTTGTATTCCGCCGAACGGCGGTTATTTTAGGAGTGAAAGTTCAAGCGGGAGACGGTGTGTCGATTCCATCGAAACATGAACAATGCCTTTCCCTGTAGAGAGCGCGGGGCCCCGGGAAGCGGCCGAAGTCCGCCGGAGGCGGGGATCGGAGCCCGGGTCCGAAGACCAGGCAACTTTTCGGGGATTGCAGGAGGTTGGCGAATATGGCGATGAGTGAAGAAGCCGAACGGCTGCTGAAGAATCTTCTGGTCGAAGACTCTGAAATCGATTTCAGGATCCGGGTCGGCACCGAGCTGTACCGGAAGGGGTTCGGGCGTATTTTCCTGAAGGGGGCCGACGGCCGGCCGCTCTCCGGCGCGACGGTTCGGCTCCGCCAGCTGGCGTCGGAGTACAAATTCGGCTGCAATGCGTTCATGGTGGATCAGTTTCCGTCGGAAGAGCAGAACAGGCGGTACGAAGAGGTGTTCGCCTCAATTTTCAACCTGGCCGTCGTGCCGTTTTACTGGTCCGATCTTGAGCCGGAGGCCGGCAGGCCGCGGTTCGGCTGCGGCAGCGAGCCGGTTTACCGCCGTCCGCCGCCGGACCGCGTCCTTGAATTCTGCGACCGTTACGGCATCACGCCGAAGGGACATCCGCTCTGCTGGCACCAGTTCAGGCCTTCCTGGCTGCCGGGGGATCGGAAGTCGGTGCGGCGGCTGCTCGAAAAGCGGTTCCGCGAAATTTCCGATCGCTACGGGGACCGGATCGGCATCTGGGACGCGGTCAACGAGGCGCAGACCCGTTACCCGCTCGAATACAGCCGTGACTTTCCGCTCGGCGACGATCATGTCGAGTTCGCGTTCCGTCTTGCCGACCGCTGTTTTTCGCCGTCCGCGCAATTGATCTACAACGACGACTGCCGCTGGTGGGATTGCCAGGGAGACTATTCTCCGGTCTATCTGCTGGTGCGGCGGCTGCTGGACCGGAATCTGCCGGTCGGCGGTCTCGGGCTTCAGTTCCACATGTTCGAACCGATGCTCCGCGACAGCGAGCGCGCTTTGAATGCGCGGATCATCTTCGGCTGTCTCGACCAGTACGCGAAGCTGAATCTGCCGATCAACTTTTCGGAGGTCAGCATCCTGAGCCGCCGCGATCTCGGCGACGGCGACCGTTTCCAGGAGCTGGCGGTCGAGCGGCTCTACCGGCTCTGGTTCAGCCATCCGGCGACCGAGGCGATCGTCTGGTGGAATCTGGTGGATGGAACCGCCGCTTATGCGCCGCTCGGCAGCGAGGAGGGCGAAAACCGTCTGCGCGCCGGGCTGGTCGGCTACGACTTCGCGCCGAAACCGGCCTTCCGGACGCTGGAACGGCTGATCCGGACGGAGTGGCGTACCGAAACCGGTTTCGATTACGCCGACGGCGGCGACAACCGTTTCCACGGCTTCTACGGCGACTACGCGGTTGAAGTCCGGTACGACGGCGGCAGTTTCACGCGCCGGATCACGCTTTCGAAGGACGGCGTCCGCGAATTCACGCTCTCCCCCGACTGACGGAAAAACGACCGGAAGGCCGGAGCCCTCAGAGCGCGGATTTGCAATAGGCGCGGACTTCGTAAAGCCGGCCGGGAAAGGTTCCGGCCCCTCCGAAGTGGAAAGTCGGTCCCCAGGCGGGTGGTCTGCCCACGTCGGCCTCCGGGAAAACCGTGTCGTTTACGATGATTGCGAACCGATTCCGTTTCCAGGTGAAACCGATCGTACACCTCTGGCCGCGGGGCAATGCGGTTTCGTTACGGAGTGCGGAGACATAGTTCCATTGATGCTGTTCCCCGGCTGCCATCACGCCGACCGTGATGTTGCCGGGCTTGCTTTTACTGATGATATCCAGATACAGTGCGACGCCTTTTCCGTCCTTGTCGGCCCGGAACAGGAAGAACTGCCGGCTCCACTTCCCGGCTTTCTGCACGGCGGCGTGAACCTCCGCTGGATCGAAGTCATAAGCGATATCCATCAGGAGCGTTCCCTCTGTGTGCGTCAGATTGCCGGTCAGGGGAAAAGTCAGCGCGCCGGAACCGGGATTCCGAAACCGGAGCACTTTCCGGCCGTTTTCTTCGGCAAGTTCCATATTGCCCGGCAGGTACGTTCCAAGGACCGAGCCGCCCATTTCCGCCAGAGCGGGCTCATCGGACGGAACGTAGCGAAAGACGAGTTCGTTTTCTCCTGGAATTTTCCCCGCTCCGAGCGGAAGAAGACCGGCCAGTGCCGAAAGCAGCATGATGTGGAAGAGCTTCATGTTTCTCTCTCTTTACCATTGTTCATTGTAATACGGTGTTGTACCGAATATCTCGAATATGCTTTGTCCCGGCAGGTAGGCGGACTTCGCCGTTTTGTTTTGTCCGGAGGTGAATTCCAGCCGCAGCTTGCCGTGGACAATACCTCCGGCGCCGGCGTTGTCCTCGACCCGGACTGTGATCGTATTTGTTTGTCCATACCGGATCAGTTGTTCCGGCACCCGGTAGACGCGATTGGTCGTGTAGGTTTGCGGGCCGAACGCTGCGTTCATTCCGCCGATTTTCCGGCCGTTGAAGAAGGTTGTATCGAAATCGTCCACAACTCCGAGATTCAGGATGCATTTCCGCCCGCGGAGATATTCCGGAATCATGACTTCAAACCGGTAGAAGGCGATGCCGTCGTACTCCGGCGCGGCGGGAGGCGGATTCGGCGGACCGAAATTTTCCAGAAAGGGCGTTTTTTCCCAGGCGCCGGGTACTGTGATTTTCCGCCATTCGTTCCGGTTGACCGCGGAATTCGGCAGATACCAGTTGTCCTTCAGGCCGATATCGTCCGGATCAAGACGAAAATCGGCGCTTCCTCCGAGCGGAACGAACATGGAGGCTCCCGCCGACGCGAGCATTTCACCGGCATCGAAACTCTCATCCTGAATGCCGAGCGATGTGAGCAGCACCGACCAGAGCCGTACGGGTTTCATGCGGTAAATATTTTCCGCCGGCAGTTCTGTCGGCAGATTGCAGTAGATGATTCTGCCGGAACCGAACGGTACTTCGCCGAGCAGCGGGGAACCGGTTCCTCCGGCGAACTGCCAGCCCGGCAGCTGAACCGGAGTGCGGAAGAAGAGATCGGAGAGGCTTGCCGGCAATCTGTTCTGCCGGGCTTCTTCCCACGAGGAGAATCCGTTGATGCCTTCGAAAACCGCCGGTTCGGGCCGAATCGGCAGCAGTGCGGCCGGAGCGCCGGGCAGCGTGAGAACCGTTCCTCCGGAACGGAGGTGTGATTCGACAGCCCCGGCGGTGAGCTGCCGATCCGCTTCCGGTCCGAGGATCAGAAGCGGATCGCCCGGCCGGAACGCTTTCGTACTGCGGCCGAGTCCGGACAGGAAGGCACGTCCCGTCTCATTGCCGGCGTATCCGGCCCGGACCGGCTTCCGTTCGGACGGTTCGAGGGCGAGTTTCAGCAAATTCTCCGCCAGTAGTGTTGCAGCCGGATCGAGACCGATCCGGTTTGTAAGATCAAGCTGGCAGAACCAGACCCGGCCTGAACCGTGATGGAGTTCCAGCAGCGGCGTGAATTGCAGGTCGAATCCAGATTCCAGAATCGGGATAAAATTTCCAACATGCGGCTTTTCGATGGGATAACTCGCCACAATTCCATCCACGCTGGTCACGATCGGTTCACTCCAGTGGAATC
>ENA-UERG01001395-UERG01001395.1-human-gut-metagenome-genome-assembly--contig:-NODE-1395-length-20181-cov-12.755422_pt1 | contig 20181 bp, 19 predicted proteins | sample MGYA00242954_ERZ507954 | MGnify/ENA primary metagenome ERZ507954 (study PRJEB26167, sample SAMN06115478) | human gut metagenome | host: Homo sapiens | place: China:Sichuan | collected 2015-01-21... | reverse complement strand
GCGGTGAACGTGGCGGCGTCCGTGACGCTGATGGACGGCGGCAGCTTGGAGGGCGTAAAAACCGCCTTTTCTCAGGGCTTGACCGCCTTTTTCCGGGACAACGCCCTGCGGACGCGGGTGGTCAGCCACGGCAAGGCGCTGCGTCTGCTGCTGGACTGCGCGGGCGTGGCGGATGTGTCCGGCTTCACCATGAATGGCAGCGGCGACAGCCTGACGCTGGCGGAGGGCGCTGTGCCTGTACTGGGCGTGCTGACGCTGACGGAGGTGAGGGCATGAGACTGCCGGAGTTTTTGACGGAGCTTTCCCCCGTCCGGGAGACACTGGCGGCGTTGGAGCAGGGGGAGAACGCCATGGCGGAGGCCGTGGCGGAGAAGAACAGTCAGGTGTGCGTGACCACCGCCATCGGAGGGCTGAACCTGTGGGAACGGGACTACGGCCTGCCCGTCCGGGAGGGGGTCCCGCCGGAGGACCGCCGTTCCGCCATCCGGGCCGCCATGCTGGGAGGGCGCACCCTGACCCCCGCCTTTTTGCAGGAGCTGTGCGTCACGCTGGGCGGCGGCGACCGGGGCGTGGTGGAGGAGGACTTCGCCAACTGGCGCGTTACGGCGCTGACCATGAGCGAGGGGCGTGTTCCGGCGGACGTTCCGGCCCTGAAGCGGGCGGTGGAGCGGCTGAAACCGGCCCACCTGTCGGTGACGGTGCTGCCCACGGCGGACTTGACGGCCCACCGCCGGGAGACGGCCGCAGGGGGCGTGATGCTGGAGGTCTGGGGGTAAAAGGAAAAAGGCGAAGCGCCGCCGGGGGCGAAAAGACTTTTTCGACACGCTGAAACAGCTATCGCAGACGGGCACGGCCCGTTCTGCGGCAGCTGCTTTTTTTGCGGGGCGGCATGGGCGCTTTCACTAAGGGAAAACGGATTTTCGCCGGGGATTCGTAAGATTTCTTCCGAAGTTCAAAAAAGTTCTTGCATCGTACACTGGTGTACGGTGTATGATTTTATCGCGAAAAAAGAGGCCAAATGCAGAAGGAGTGTTGACCGGCAGCGGCGGCCGCTCCGGTGACATTTCATGTCGAAAAAAGGACGTTTCATGCAGACGGCCCCACAAAGCGCGGAAAAGCTGGTACACTAAATCCGTGAACCTGTAAAAGTGTCCGGGGGACGTCCCCCGGACCCGTAGGGGAGACCCCTACGGGATACCACTCTGCCCGCGGGAGATAGGACCCGGGCGGGGAAAAACCAAAGGAGGACAACTATGAAAAAACGAATTTTGAGCTGCCTTATGGCGCTGGCCCTGTGCCTGACGCTGCTGCCAGCCACGGCACAGGCGGCGGAGGAGGACACGCACACGCACTGCCTCTGCGGTAAGAGCGGCTGCACCGAGGCAGACCGTGTGGAGATTGCCTTTTCTAAGTGGCTGACCAGCGATAGGGAGCAAACTAGTAATTCGTGGAGATTGGATTGTGGTAACGTGGGTGACACTACCGGTAATCGGGTGGACTCAGAAAACGGTAATGGTAATTGGGTTTTGGAAGATGGTCGCTATTATCTAAGGACTGGTGTTGAAAATTATACAAAATACAGTGAAGTTAAGATCGACCGCACTATTGTGATCAGAGGCGACGTCACCATCTGCCTGAACGGCCAGACGCTCGAAAGCAGCGCCAAAGATCAGCCCGTGTTTCTGGTTGAAGCCGACAGCACGCTGACCCTGACGGATTGCAAAGGCAATATGGGCAAGGTCAAGCACACCAGCGACGGCTCCGGCAGCGGTGTGAAAGTGGAAAGCGGCGGCACCTTTAATATGTATGGCGGCACCATCACCGGCAACACGACGACGCAGCGAGGCGGCGGCGTGTGTGTGACCGGCACGAACAGCAAATTCAACATGTACGGCGGCACCATCACCGACAACACGGCGACCAAGGGCGGCGGTGGCGTGTATGTCAGCGGCGGCACCTTCACCATGAACGGCAACGCCAGCGTCACCAGCAACAGAGCGACCGACCGGGACAACGGCACCGGCGGCGGCGTGTATGTGGTGGACGGCACATTCACCATGAACGACAACGCCAGCATCACCGGCAATACGGCGACCTCCACTGACGGCGGCGTGGGTGTGTACACCACCTCCACCACCGCCACCTTCACCATGAACGGCGGCACCATCAGCGGCAACACGGCGACCAACGGCGGCGGCGTGGGTGTGTACGGTACGGGCAGCGCCTTCGCCACGAACGGCAGCGCCTTCATCATGAACGGCGGCGCCATCAGCGGCAACACGGCGACAAACAACGGCGGCGGCGTGTATGTCAGCAAGAGCGGCACCTTCGAAATGCACAACAGCGCCAGCGTCACGGGCAACACGGCGTCCGACAACACGGCGGACCAAGGCAATGGCGGCGGCGTGTATGTGTACAGCGGCACATTCGAAATGAACGACACCGCCAGCGTCAGCGGCAACACGGCGACGAACAGCAAATCGGAGAACACCACCTACGGCGGCGGCGTGTATGTCAGCAGCAACGGCACCTTCAACATGAACGGCGAGGCAACGAGTGTCAGCAACAACAAGGCGACAAACGGCGGCGGCGTGTATGTCAGCAAGAGCGGCACCTTCAACATGAACGGCAACGCCAGCATCAAGAGCAACACCGGCAACGGTGTGTGTGTCGGAGAGCGCGCCACCTTCACCGTGTCCAGTGCGCCGACCGTCACGGGGAACACAGTGAAAAATACTGTGGGAAATGCTGCCAGCAATGTGTATCTGAATGGGGGCGCCTACATCACCATTGGCAAGAACGGTCTGACCGACGGCGCAAGCATCGGCGTGACCAAGAAGAAGGGGGTCGACAACGGCGTCATTGCCAAAAATGTGAGTACGGATTACAGCGGAAAATTCTTCAGCGACGACAAAACGCGTGAGGTCAAGTACAAAGACAACCAGCTGGTGCTGGCAGAGAAGGACACGTCCGCCGAGACGCACACGCACTGCCTCTGCGGCAAGACGCATACCGCCATCGGCGACCACCAGACCGAGCAGGAAGTCACTTTTGCCACGGAACTGAAAATGGAAAATGGCAAGCTAATGAAGGGTGGTCGTGAGTGGATAAAGAGCATGGTTAACCGCGCTGATGGTGGCAGAGAACAAAGAGGCTATGTCCTTTCGCAGGGCGAGTATTATCTGTACGGGGACATTACTCTCAGCGATGCGGCTATCCTGATCAACGGTGATGTCAAACTCTGTCTAAACGGACACACCATTGATCGTGCAAACAAAACTGGGGGCATCGACTATGTGATTTGGGTCCTTGGCAATGACAAAGCGCATCTGACCCTGACCGACTGCGTAGGCGGCGGTACGATCAAAGGCGGCGGCAACGGCGGCGTAGATATATTCGGCTTCTGCACGCTGGATATGTTTGGCGGCACCATCACCGGCAACACCAACAGAGGCGTAGGCGTTGGCCAATTCGGTGAATTCAATATGTACGGCGGCAAGATCACCGGCAACAGTGCTGGATTTGGCGGCGGCGTGTATAACGGCGGAACCGTCAACATGTACGGCGGTGAGGTCAGCGACAACACGGCCAGCAACAAGGGCGGCGGTGTATATATGGAGGCTTCCGTGGGGAATTACCAAGGCGGTATCCTCAATGTTTCTGGCGCGGCCAAGATCACCGACAACACAGTAAAGGGCGTGGCGAACAACGTCTATCTGCCCAGCGGAAAGACCATCGCCATCGGCACGGGCAGTCTGAGCGGCACCATCGGCGTGACCACGGAGCCGAAACCGGCTGCGGGCAAGCCTGTGAAGGTCATCGCGGATACCAAGGGCAACGCCGGACTTACCACCCACGTTGTCTCCGACGATAACGCATACGAAACCGCTGTTCAGGGCAGCACCATCGTGCTTCAGGTCGTGGGCGACGGCGGCACGACACCCGCCGGGAAACCAGCCCCGAAATACACCCCGCCCACGGCAAAGACCGGACTGGTTTACAACGGCACGGCGCAGGTGCTCATCAGCGAGAGCCACGTCGAGGGCGGTATGATGCAATACCGCTTGGACAACGGCGCTTACAGCCCCGACCTTCCCACCGCGACCAACGCGGGCATCTACACTGTTTACTATAAGGTCGTGGGTGATGCTTCTCACAACGATGTAGCGGAGAAGTCGCTCAAGGTAACGATTGCAAAGGCCTCACTCAGCGGCACGCCCGCGTATACGCTCATCACCTCCATCGGCAAGACGCTCGCTGACGCAAATCTGACCGCCGGTGACATCAAGCCTGAGAATGGTCAGATCAAGTGGGTGGACGAGAACGGCGTGGAGCTGGCTGTGAGCACCGAGGTCAAGGCGAACACCGCCTACCGGTGGAAATTTACCCCCGATGATACCTCCAACTACGAGGAGTTGACCGGCAGCATCACGCTGTATCCCGCCTCCACGGACGGTGGCGGCAGTTCCGGCGGTGACGGCGGTTCCTCCTCCGACCGGGACAGCTCCGACAGCAATCCAATCATCAAGACGGAGACGAAGAACAATCCCGACGGCTCCACCACCAAGACCGAGACCCGGAGAGACGGCTCCGTGACCCAGACCACCACCGGCAAGGACGGCGGCACCTCCAAGACGGAGACCAAGCCTAATGGCAGTTCCGTCACCGAAAACAAGGCCGCTGACGGCTCCACCGGCACGGTGAAAACCGACAAGAACGGCCAGACCACGGCGGAGACGAAGGTCAGCGCCAAGGCCGTGGAGGACGCCAAGCGCAACGGCGAGGCGGTGAAGGCTCCCGTGGAGGTCAAGGCTTCCCGCGATTCCAGCACCGCGCCTGTGGTGAAGGTGGAACTGCCCAGAAACTCCGGCGAGACCAAGGTGGAAATTCCCGTTTCCAACGTGAAGTCCGGCACGGTGGCGGTCCTCGTCCACCCCGACGGCACGGAGGAGATTTTGAAAAACTCCATTCCCACCGAGGACGGCATCCAGTTGACCGTGGACGGCAATGCCACGGTGAAGATCGTTGACAACTCCAAGGGCTTTATCGACACGAGAAATCACTGGGCCGAGGACGCCATCGACTTTGTGAGTGCCCGGGGACTGGTGAACGGCATGAGCGCCACGATCTACGCTCCCAACGCCTCCACCACCCGTGCCCAGTTGTGGACGATTTTGGCGCGGCAGAACGACGCGAATCTGAACGGCGGCAGCATCTGGTACGAAAAGGCCCAGAATTGGGCCAAGGACAAGGGCGTTTCCGACGGCGCGAACCCCAACACCGCCATCAACCGTGCCCAGATGGTGACGATGCTGTGGCGTGCCGTGGGCCAGCCCGCGGCGGGCGGTACGGCGAACTTTACCGATGTTTCCGCTGACGCTTACTATGCGGGCGCGGTGTCCTGGGCCGTGGAGAACGGCATCACCACCGGCGTGGGCGGCGGTCGCTTTGACCCCACCGGCGCCTGCACGAGAGCGCAGATCGCCGCGTTCCTGGCACGGCTGTACACGGAAAAGTGAGATCAAGACCTCTTATAAAATCCCTCCCCGGTTCAAAATGAACCGGGGAGGGCAGGCGTCAAAGCAGGCGGCAGCTAAGAGACAATCGTAACGGAACGTTTCATCCTCATCTTTTTTTGAACGCCGCAAAATTCTGCATTTTTCTGGAAAAAGATGCGGATAACACTGGCATAATCTAATGCCGCTTGGCGAACGTCAAAAACCCTAAAAACCGGCTAAGAACCGTATCCATCAGGACCTGTGCGGCGATATTGACAACGATTGAATAAGCTGTCTGTGTGTCTCCTGCGGAGAGGGGACCGCACAAGCGGATCTCCGAGGTTTTTGCGTTGACGGATGAAAGGGGAGGTGTTACAGTATATCAAGAGAAACCGACACAGACCGAAAAGGTGAGCGTTCATGATACAAATTGGCTTTTGCGACGATGATCTATCCATATTGAGTGAGCTACGGGTGCTGCTGGACCGCTACCGGGTGGAGCGGAACGTGGAAATTGCCTCCGCAGCCTTTCAGAGTCCCTTGGAGCTGCTGACAGAGATTGAGCGGGGGACCCGCTTTGATATTCTGCTGCTGGATGTGATGATGCCGGGGGAGAACGGGATCGATACCGCCCGGGAGATCCGCCGGTATGACCAGAGCATGAAAATTATTTTCCTTACCTCCTCAGCGGAATTCGCCGTGGAGTCCTACACCGTGGGGGCCTATTTCTACCAGCTCAAGCCCATTTGGCAGGAGAGTTTTTCCCGCTTGCTGGACTCCGTGATCGCGGAATGTGCCAAAAGCGGCAGTATGAGCCTGATCCTCCGCTGCAAAAGCGGCATCACCCGGGTGGAACTGGACAAGCTGGAATACTGCGAGGTGCTGGGCCGGGCCCTGTGGCTGCACTTGACGGACGGCACGGTGCTGGAGAGCGGCGGCGGTATGGACCATCTCTGCGAGCAGCTGACGGAACATGACAATTTCCTGCGGATCCACCGGTCCTATCTGGTGAATCTGGATCACATCAAGTCCATCGTGCCCAAGGCCATCACCATGGATTCTCTGGCGGAATTGCCCGTCCCACGGGGAAAATACGCGGAATTGAAGGATCTGTATTTGGAATACGCCTTCCGCAGAAAGCAGGTGTTTTTGACATGACGGCGGATGCGATCCTTTATGCATGTAATACCGTGGCGGTGGGACTGTTCGGCATCGTGCTCTCCGCCGCCTTCTGCAACATCCGGTGGACCCGGCGGAACGTCTGCTGCATGGTTGCTTCCACCCTGGCCATTTTCCTGATCCAGGGGATCGTCTATCTGGGGATCGACCCGGCGCTGGGGCCGTATCTCTACCCCCTCCATACTCATCTTCCTCTGGCGATCACCCTCTGCCTGCTGAGCCACGAGCGGCTCTGGCCGGTGATCTCTGTGCTGACGGCGTATCTCTGCTGCCAGCTCCGGCGGTGGCTGGCGCTGGTGTGCGTGTGGGCCTTTTCCGGGGGCGATCGGATGCAGTATGCGGTGGAGCTGATCGTGACGCTGCCGCTGCTGCTCCTGCTGCTGCGGACGGCCCCGGCAGTGCGGTCTATTTCCCGCTATTCAGTGACCGTCCAGTGCCAGTTCGGCTGCACGCCAGCCCTGTATTACGCCTTTGATTACCTGACCCGGGTCTATACGAATCTCCTTGCCGACGGAGACCCGGCTGTGGTGGAGTTCATGCCCTTTGTGTGCTGCGTGGCGTATTTGATGTTTCTGGCGCGGCTGTCGAAGGAGCAGGAGGCCCGGGCCCATCTGGAGCAGCTGCAAAACAGCCTGAATCTGCAAGTCGGTCAGGCGGTGCGGGAGATCGAAGCTCTCCGGGAATCCCAGCAGAAAACCAGAGCCTACCGGCACGATCTGCGGCACCATCTGCAATACCTGTCCGGCTGTCTGGAAAACGGACAGTACGAGCAGGCCCAGCGGTACATCCACGAGATCAACGCGGAAATCGAGGCGGCTCGCGTGGTGACCTACTGCGAGAACGAGGCGGCGAACCTCATCTTCTCCGCCTTCGCGGCCCGGGCGGAGGCTCAGGGCGTGAAATTCTCCCTGCAGGCGGTGCTGCCGCACATCCTGCCCATCTCGGAGAGCGATCTGTGCGTGCTGCTGTCCAATGCGCTGGAAAATGCCCTTCACGCCTGCAAGGAGGCAGATGACAGCATCGAGGTACAGACCTACGAGAGAAACGGAAAATTCTTCTTGCAGGTGGTCAACGATTGCCGGAAGGCCGTGCGGTTCGAGGATGGAATTCCGGTAACGGACCGACCGGGCCACGGCATCGGCGTGAGCAGCATCTGCGCCATTGTGGAGCGGTATGGCGGGCTTTACAGCTTCTCCGTGAAGGAGGGAAAGTTTGTCCTGCGGGTCTCCCTCTGACGGCCAAATTACATTTCATGTCATTTTGGGGACGTTTCGTGCAGAGACGTCCCTTTTTCATGCTTCCCGGTGTATCATGACCATAACAAGAACCAACAGCAGCTTTTCCTGTAGCCGTAGCTATGTTGATAAGAAAAGGAGGGCCATGATGGGAGCATTCAGTGATAACAAAGAGAACTGTCCGGTCTGCGAACGTGTCAACGAGCGGCCCTTAACAGAATCTGAGCCGTACGCCGCCGCGCTTCAGGAGAATCAGGCTTTGCAGGCGACGTTCCAGTCCACATACTGCTTCCGCGCCGACCAGGGGGACGGTCCCCTGTTTCTGGATGAGGAGCACGGACTGCTGTGCGTAGGGGAGGACGGCTGGGTCCTGGAGGGGAAGGCGCTGCGCTCCTTCCGCATTTCCGAGGACGGCGCGCCGCTGTTTGAAAGCGGCATCGGTACCTTGAAATGCACCGTCAGTGATGTGCCCGACCAGGTGAACGTTATGGCGGCGGAGATCGCCCGGTTCCATCTGGAGCGCCAGAGATTTGAGCGCTGGGAGGCCATGGATGGCCTGCACCGCGCGGGGACCGAGAGCAGCGAGGAGCGCCGGGAACGGGAGCGGACCAACGATTTGCGCCGGCCCCGGTTCGATGTGCCTGCCCCCGTCAGAGAATTCCGGGTGGAGCTGACCTTGGATCACCCTTACCAGACCGCCTTCGACGCGAGGATCGCCGCTCCGGCCTTTGACCGGAACTATCCGCGGGCGGAGGATTATCTGAAGTCCTACCGGGAACAGACAGAGGAGCTGCATCTGCTGGCCGCAAAGCTGATGCACATGATCGCCCCCGGCGCGGGGGAGACCCAGAGCGGCTTTGGCTGGGTGCGTTCCATGCAGATGGCGCTCAGCCGGATGCCGCGGACGAGAGCGTTCCTCTTCTGATGCCGGGCCCAGCCGCCGTGGCGGCGGAGGTTGATCGAGCAAAAACGAATACTCTTGGAGCTACAAAAACCCCGGGCGCTGTGCTTGCACAGCGCCCGGGTTCGTCTCTCTTGCCAACAGGGAAGGGGTCAAATAGGTTTTCTGCTTTCTTGCCGGGGTCAGCTCGTGGGACTCATGGGAAGGATCAATTTGCATTTGTCATGATATTCATTACATAAATAAAGAATAGTGTATCCGGTTGGGTTGTCCCTATCATTTTCGCTTATCCAGATACAGCCTGCTTTGAGTGTGATATCCTGTCCGCTTAGCTGGAAGGAAGTGCGACCTGGTTTTCCCCATTCCCAGAAATAATCCTCGTTGATCTTCCCCGTCTCCATGAACTCATATTGGAGCTGGGCGTAATAGCTCCGCACGTTGGCCCAGTCGGTTGCGACGCGCGCCTTGTGAAGCTGTGAACTGAAGGTCGGGATCGCGACGGCCACCAGAACGGCGATGATCGCCACAACGATCAGCATTTCCATCAGTGTAAATCCGTGATTCCGTTTTGCGGTTGGGGTTGTTCTCTGTTTCGTCATTTTGCCACCATTTTCCATACCGTATCGGCGCGGGCCGCCCATAGGGAACAGGGGGCCTGCCGTATATGCTCTGTTTTGCCCGACTCTCGATTCAGGTGTGAGCCGGGTCGGAGTTTTTATTATATGGATAGCACCTGCCGCTGTCAATTCTTTGCGGCAAACTTTTCAAATTTTGTGCATTTTGGTGAAGAAAACGGGCACTTTGCAGGATCATTGGACGGAATATGGCGGACATATATCCGCAAATGAACAACAGCAGCGGCAAATTGCCGCTGCTGCTCTGCGTGTCGAAAAAGTCTTTTCTCCCCGTTGTGCGTCCGAAAGGGGGGAGGCCGTCACTGGATGGCGAAGATCAGCTCCGCGGTGCAGGCGGTCTCGCCGTTCACCGTGGCGGTGCAGACGCCGATGCCCACCGGACCCCGGCGCTTGGTGAGGGTACATTCCAGCTCCAAAACGTCCCCGGGGATGACCTGCCGCTTGAAGCGGGCGTTTTTCACGCCGCCGAACAGGGCGATCTTGCCCCGGTTCTCCGGCAGGGATAGAATCGCCACGGCCCCTACCTGAGCCAGCGCCTCTAAGATCAGCACACCGGGCATGACGTGCTTTTGGGGGAAGTGGCCGCAGAAAAACGGCTCGCCCACGCTGACGCACTTGATGCCCTTGGCCCACACGCCGGATTCCCCGTCGGTGATGCGGTCCACCAGCGCGAAGGGGTAACGGTGGGGCAGGATCTCGGCGATCTCATTGGAATTTAACTGCAAGCCCATGTCAGTCCTCCCATTTCTTCAGCAGAAGGCTGCCGTTGTGTCCGCCGAAGCCCAGAGAGTTGCTCAGGGCGTACCGGATGTCCGCCGGACGGCCCTCGTTGGGTACGATGTCCAGATCGCAGTCCGGGTCCGGGGTCTGATAGTGGATGGTGGCGGGGAGGAAGCCGTCCCGCAGGCTCAGGGCGGTGAAGATGGCTTCCACGGCCCCGGCGGCTCCCAGCATATGCCCGGTCATGGACTTGGTGGAGCTCATAGCCAGCTGATAGGCGTGAGGGCCGAACACGGTTTTCACCGCGGCGGTCTCCCCGGCGTCATTGAGGTGGGTAGAGGTGCCGTGGGCGTTGATGTAACCCACCTGCTCCGGCGCAACGCCGCCGTCGGTCAGGGCCATGGCCATGGCCTTGGCGCCGCCGCTGCCGTCCGCAAGGGGGGCGGTGATGTGGTGAGCGTCGCAGGTAGCGCCGTAGCCCACCACCTCGGCGTAGATCTTCGCCCCGCGGGCCTTGGCGTGCTCCAGCTCCTCTAAGAGCAGCACGCCCGCGCCCTCGCCCATGACGAAGCCGCTGCGCTCCCTGTCAAAGGGAATGGAGGCCCGATTGGGGTCCTCCGTCTGGGTCAGGGCCTTCATGGAGGTGAAGCCGCCGATGGACATAGGCGTGATGGAGGCCTCGGTGCCGCCGCAGAGCATGACCTCGGCGTAGCCGTCCCTGATGTAGTGGAACGCGTCGCCCACGGCGTTGGTGCCTCCGGCGCAGGCGGTGACGGGGCAGGAGCACATGGCCCGGAAGCCCGCGTCGATGGCCACCTGACCCGCCGCCATGTTGCAGATGGCGGTGGGGACATAGAAGGGGGATACCCGGTCAAAGCCCTTTTCCAGGCCCCGGCTGTGCTCCGCTTCCGTGATGGCCTGTCCGCCGATGCCGCTGGAGAGGATCACACCGCAGCGGTCCGCATCCGCCTGCTCCACGGAGAACCCGGCGTCCGACAGGGCCTCCCGCGCCGCCGCCACGGCGAACTGGGTGAAACGGCCCATGCGCTTGGATTCCTGACGGCCCAGCAGGGCCTCCGGGTCGAAGCCCTTTACCTCTGCCGCCAGCTTCACCTTCTGGGCGGCGGGATCGTAATGGGTGATGGGGCCGATGCCGCACACGCCGTTTTTCACGGCCTGCCAGCTTTCTCCCGCCGTCAGTCCAATGGGGGTCACAGCCCCCAGACCGGTGATAACAACTCTGCGTCGTTCCATGTCGCGTTCCTCCTCACATACTCATGCCGCCGTCAACGGCTAAGACCTGCCCGGTGATGTAGCCCGCGTCCTCGTCGGCTAAAAAGGCCACGGCCTTGGCCACGTTTTCCGGCGTGCCCATGCGGCCCATGGGAATGGAGCCGAGGGCGGCGTTTTTCGCGGTCTCCGACAGTGCGGCGGTCATATCCGTGTCGATAAAGCCGGGGGCCACGGCGTTGACGGTGATGTTCCGCCCCGCCAGCTCCTTGGCAAGGGATTTGGTCATACCGATGACGCCGGCTTTGCTGGCGGCGTAGTTCACCTGTCCGGCGTTGCCCCGGAGGCCCACCACGCTGGAGAGGTTCACGATGCGGCCATAGCGCTGTTTTACCATCTGCCGGGCCACGGCCTTCATGCAGAGGAAGGCGCCCCGGAGGTTGGCGGCGATGACGGCGTCGAAATCCTCCGGCTTCATCATCATGAGCAGGCCGTCCTTGGTGATGCCCGCGTTGTTCACCAGAATGTCGATGCGGCCAAAGGTTTTGAGGGCGGCGTCCATCAGGGCCTTCACCTCGTCCTCTTTCGACACGTCGCACCGGATGGCCACGGCCTTGGCTCCAAGGGACTCGCAGGCGGCAACGGTCTCATTGGCCGCCGCTTCGTTGCCCGCGTAGCAGAGCACCACGTTGGCTCCGCCCCGGGCCAGCTCCAGACAGATCGCCCGGCCCAGTCCCCGGCTGCCGCCGGTGACGACGGCTGTTTTTTCAGAAAAATTCATAGAGATGCTCCTTTGAGGGTCTCCGTCAGCTGTTCCAGCTCCGCCGCGGTCTCCACAGCGTACACCGGCAGCTCCGGGACGGTTTTCTTCACAAAGCCGCTGAGGGCCTTGCCCGGGCCGATCTCCACCAGCGCGTCCAGCCCCATGGCGGCCATGCGGCGGAGGGAATCCTCCATGTAGACGCTGCTCTGCACCTGCCGCACCAGCAGCTCCGGGATGGCAGCGCCATCGGGACGCTCCGCGCCCAGACAGTTGAAGATCACGGGGATCTGCGGCTCCCGGAACTCCACGGTGCGGAACCGTTCCGCCAGCGCGTCCCCGGCGGGGGCCATGAGGGGGGTGTGGAAGGGGCCGCTGACCTTCAGCGGCAGGCAGCGGCGGGCACCTTTTTCCTTTGCCAGAGCCGCCGCGGTCTCCACGGCGGCCTTTTCGCCGCCGAGGACCAGCTGGCCGGGGCAGTTGTAGTTGGCGATGACCACGCAGCCCTCCTTGGCGGCCTCGTTGCAGGCGGCCTGCAAGGCCGCCCGGTCCAGCCCCAGCACCGCTACCATGGCAGAGGGCCGTCCGGCTGCGGCTTCCTCCATGGCTTTGCCGCGGAAGGCCACCAGCTCCACGGCGGTGTCGGCGTCAAAGACCCCGGCGGCGTGGAGGGCGGAATACTCGCCCAGAGACAGTCCGGCGGCAGCGGCGGGGACGATGCCCCGCTCCGCCAGCAGCGCGGTCATGCCCGCGGCGAAGGCCACCATGCAGGGCTGGGTGTAGCGGGTCTCGTTCAGAACGCCCTTCGCGTCGGTGAAGGAGACCTCCTTCAAATCGAAATCCACCTGCTCCGCGGCGCTGTCCAGCCCGGCGCGGAAGGCGGGGAAGCGCTCATACAGGTCAGCGCCCATGCCGGGGTGCTGGCTGCCCTGTCCCGCGTATAAAAATCCTAACTTCATTGTGCGGACCTCCATTCGTCCATGATCTGAGCCATCTGCTCCGGCACGGTGGAGAGGGCGTTCACCTCACCGCCGGCGGCTCCGCAGAAAAACAGGCCGTTCTCCCAATCGCCGTCCCGGGCGGCGATAAGGGCCTTGGAAATGCAGTAGGGGGCGTTTTTGCCGTCGCAGGTGACGATGCACTTCACGCACCGCTCCGGAGGCGGCTGAGTGCCGTCCTCTACCCGCCGGATCAGGGGACTGCGCAGCGCTCGTCCCGGCATCCCCACGGGGCTTTTCACCAGAGTGATGTCGTCGGCCTTTGCCGCTAAGAGCCGCTGCTTGTAGCCCTCGGAGGCGTCGCACTCCGCCGTGGCGATGAACCGGGTGGCGAACTGCGCCCCGGCAGCGCCCTCCTTCATGTAGCGGGCCATGTCTGCGCCGTTTTTCACGCCGCCGGCCACGAAAACCGGAATGTCCCGGCCTGCCTTGTCCCGGAAGGGGGCGATGGCGGTCAGGACCTCCCGCAAAAGGTCGGAAAGGGAGGGGGGCGCGTCTAAATCCTGCCGGGAGAAGCCCAGATGCCCCCCGGCCTCCGGTCCCTCCAAGATCAAAAAGTCGGGGATGCGGCCATAGTGCCGGTCCCACAGCTTGCACAGCAGCCCCGCCGCCCGGCCGCTGCTGACGATGGGGGCGATGGCGGCGTCACTGTCGGAAACTTCGGAGGCCAGCGCGGGGAGATCCTTGGGTAGTCCCGCACCGCAGACGATGGCGTCAGCCCCCGCCCGGAGGGCGGTGCGGACGCTGTCAGCATACTGGGTGGTGGCAACCATGGCGTTGACGGCGATCAGCCCCGCGCCGTGGGCCAGTTCCTTGGCATGGCGGACCTGCCGGTCCAGCGCCCGGAGGTTGGCCTCAAAGGGACGTTTGGCGAAATCCGGCTCCTGAAAGCCGCAGACGGCGGTGGAGAGGGTCCCCATGCCGCCGCAGGCGGCTACCGCTCCGGCAAGGCCGTCCAGACTGATGCCCACGCCCATGCCCCCCTGCAAAATGGGGAGGGGGAGGGTTTTTCCCCGGATCGTTACTGCCATGCTGCCTCCGTGGCCTTCAAAACGGCCCGGCTGCTGTTGTACAGTTCCTCGAAAATTTGCCGCAGGGGCTTGATCTCGTGGAGCATACCGGCCACCTGACCGGCCATGACGCTGCCCCGCTCCATGTCTCCCTCGAACACCGCGCGGCGGAGACCGCCGAGGGTGACGTGTTCCAGCTCCTCCAGCGTGGCTCCACGCTTTTCCAGGGCGAGGTATTCCCGTGCCATTTTGTTTTTCAGCACCCGCACCGGCCCGCCGATGGAGCGGCCCGTCACGGTGGTGTCGCTGTCCTTGGCCTTCAGAAGGGCCAGCTTGTAGTTTTCGTGGATGGGGCACTCAAGGCTTGTCAGCAGGCAGGTGCCCACCTGAATGCCGCAGGCCCCCAGAGCGAAGGCCGCGGCCGCCTGCCGTCCGTCGGCAATGCCGCCGGCGGCGATGACGGGGACGTCCACCGTGTCGATGACCTGGGGTACCAGCGCCATGGTGGTCATTTCCCCCACATGGCCGCCGGACTCCATGCCCTCGGCGATGATGGCGTCGGCTCCCTGATTCACCAGCCGCTTGGCAAGGATGGAGGCCGCCACCACGGGCAGCACCTTGATCCCGGCCTCCTTCCATGCGGGGATGTACTTGCCGGGACTGCCCGCCCCGGTGGTCACCACCTGAACGCCCTCCTCTATGATGATCTGGGCCATTTCGTCGGCGCAGGGGTTCATCAGCATCAGGTTCACGCCGAAGGGCTTGTCCGTCAGGCTCTTGCAGATGCGGATCTGCTTGCGCAGCAGGTCCGCCTCCAGCATCCCGCCGGTGGCGATGACGCCCAAGGCTCCCGCGTTGGAACAGGCGGCGGCAAATTCGCCGGTGGCGATGTTGGCCATGCCGCCCTGGATAATGGGGAACTCCGTCCCCAGCAGCTCGTTGAGTTTTTTCATAGTGTACTCCTCAATTTCACGCCATTTCCAGCACCGCGCCGCCCCAGGTAAGACCGCCGCCAAAGGCGGTCAGCAGCAGGCGGCTGCCGGGACCCACGCGGCCCTGCTCCACCAGCTCGCTGAGGACCAGCGGGACGCTGGCAGCGGCGGTGTTGCCGTAACGGTCGATGTTTTTGTAGTATTTTTCCGGCGGGATGCGGTATTTCCGCACCGCCAGGTCAATGATGCGGGCGTTGGCCTGATGGAACACGAAGAAGTCGATGTCCGCCGGGGTCAGTCCAGCCTTTTTCAGCGTGGCGTCCATGCAGGCGGGAACGGTCTCCACGGCGAATTTGAACACCTGCGTCCCCTCCATGGAGAGGACGTTTGGCTCTCCCCGGCCAAGGCCCGGCAGACGCAGGAGAACATCGTCCCCCCGGCTGCCCAGCACGGCCCCGATGGAGGGCCAGCCCTCCCGGCACTCCACCACGGCGGCGGCCGCGCCGTCTCCAAAGAGGATGCAGGTGCCCCGGTCCGTCCAGTCCACCACTTTACTGAGGGCCTCCGCCCCCACCACCAGACCGAATTTCCGGGAGGAGGCGTTCAGCAGGCACTCCATAGTGTGGAGAGCATAGACAAAGCCGGTGCAGGCGGCGTTCAGGTCGAAACAGGGGGTATCTTCCGGCAGACCCAGCGCCCGTTGCAGCATACAGGCGGCAGAGGGCACCACGGTATCCGCCGAGACGGTGGCCACGATGCACACGCCGATGTCCGCCGGGGTGATCCCGGCCATGTGCAGGGCGTCCCGCGCGGCGCTGACGCACAGCTCCGTGAGGGTCTCTTTTTCACAGCGGTAGCGGCTGCGGATGCCGGTGCGGGCGGCGATCCACTCGTCATTGGTATCCACCAGCCGGGAAAGATCGTCATTGGTGACGGTATTGGCGGGGACACAGCGGCCTGTGCCCCGGAGCTTGATCCCGTTCATGCGTCCTCCTTCCCGCGGCCAAGGGCGCGGAATTTCTGATAGCGCCGTTCCGTCAGGCTGACGGCGCTTTCCTTCAGCAGGGGTTCCAGACAGGCGGTCAGCGCCCGGTCCAGGTTCCACAGCGTCCGGCTGGGGTCGGTCTGCGCGCCGCCCTCCGGCTCCCGGACGATGCCGTCGATAACCCCCAGCTTTTTCAGCTCCGGGGCGGTGAGCTTCATCAGCTCCGCTGCCTCGCCGGAGCGCTGGGCGTCCTTCCACAGGATCGAGGCGAAGCCCTCCGGGGACAAAATGGCGTACACGGCGTTTTCCAGCATCAGCACCCGGTCGGCCACAGCCAGCGCCAGCGCGCCGCCGCTGTTGCCCTCCCCGGTGACGACGGCGATGACCGGCACCGTCAGACGGCTCATCTCAAAGAGATTCCGGGCGATGGCCTCGCCCTGACCATGCTCCTCGGCCTCCAGACCGGGATAGGCCCCGGCGGTGTCGATAAAGGTAAATATAGGGCGGCGGAACTTCTCCGCCTGCTTCATGAGCCGCAGAGCCTTGCGGTAGCCCTCCGGCCCCGGCATCCCGAAGTTGCACCGGAGGTTTTCCTCCAGCGTTTTGCCTTTCCGGGTGCCGATAACGGTGACGGGCCGCCCGTGGAACAGGGCGATGCCGCCTAAAATGGCGGGGTCCTCCCGGCAGGCCCGGTCTCCCCGCTGCTCAAAGAAATCGGTGAACAGTCCGTCGATATAGTCCGTGATATTGGGCCGCTGGGGATGGCGGGCCAGCGCCACCCGCTCTGCGGCGGTTTTCTCAGCCATGGCGTTCTCCTTTCCCGTGGAGCTTCAGCAGACGGATGAGGGTGTCCCGCAGGTCTTTCCGGGGGACCACCGCGTCCACAAAGCCGTGCTCCAACTGAAACTCCGCCCGCTGAAAGCCCTCCGGCAGGGTCTCGCCGATGGTCTGCTGAATGACGCGAGGTCCGGCGAAGCCGATGAGCGCACCGGGTTCGGCCAGAATAATGTCACCCAACGAGGCAAAGCTGGCGGTGACGCCGCCGGTGGTGGGGTCCGTGAGAACGGAGATGTACAGCAGTCCCTTTTCCGCGAACCGGGCCAGAGCCGCGCTGGTTTTCGCCATCTGCATGAGGGATAAAATACCCTCCTGCATCCGCGCCCCGCCGCTGGCGGCAAAGAGGATCAGGGGCAGCTTGTTTTTTCCGGCGTACTCGATGGCCAGCGTCAGCTTTTCTCCTACGGCGGCGCTCATGCTGCCCATGAGAAAGCGGCTGTCCAGCACGCCTACCACGCAGCGGCTTCCGCCCACGGTTCCGGTGGCGGTGACCACGGCCTCGTTCATGCCGGTCTTGCGGCGGGCGCTGTCCAGCTTGGCCCCGTAGCCGGGGAAGCGGAGGGGGTCGCTGGCCGTCAGCTTTTCATGCAGCTCCCGGAAGGAGCCGGGATCCAGCACGCTGCTGAGCCGGTAATAGGCCCCCATGGGGAAGTGGTAGCCGCACAGGGGGCAGACGGACAGCGCCGCCGCCACGTCCCTGCGCTGGCTCTCCCCGCCGCAATGGGGGCAGGTGACTAACTTTTCACCGGGGACGTAATTCTCCCGCATGGCTTTCATGGCCAGCAGCCGCGCCCGGCGTTTCGCAAAAATGTTTTCCATGTATTATCCTTTGTGATCGTCTATCCGGCGGCTGAATTCCAGCAGCTCCGGCAGGCTTCGGTCCAGAAAGGCGGTGGTGCAGCCGCCCCGGACAAAGGTGGGGTGGAACAGCAACTCATAGGACAGCTCCGCATTGGTGGGGAAGCCCTCTAAGGTAAATTCCTCCAGACAGCGGCGCATCCTGCGGATGGCCTCCAGCCGGGTGGGGGCGTGGACCATCACCTTGGCGGCCAGAGAATCGTAATAGGGGGAGAGGGTGCAGCCGTTATAGAGGGCGGAGTCCACCCGGACGCCGGGGCCGCCGGGGAAGTGGAGAAATTCCACCTTGCCGGGGCAGGGCCGGAAATTGGCCGTGGGGTCCTCGGCGTTGATGCGGCACTCGATGGCGTGGCCGGTGAGGGTCACGTCCTCCTGGGTCAGGTCAAGGGGCAGACCGGAGGCGATGCGCAGCTGCTGACGCACCAGATCCACGCCGGTGATCATCTCCGTGATGCCGTGCTCCACCTGGATCCGGGTGTTCATCTCCATGAAGTAGAAATGCTGTCCGTCGCTGTCCAGCAGAAATTCCACAGTGCCCGCGCCCTCGTAGTGGACGGCCTGCGCCGCTTTCACGGCGGCCCGGCCCATCTCCTCCCGCAGCTCCGGCGTCAGGCACCGGGCGGGGGCTTCCTCAATGAGCTTCTGGTTCCGGCGCTGGATGGAGCAGTCCCGGTCTCCCAAGTGGATGACGTGGCCCTGCCGGTCCGCCAGAATTTGAAACTCGATGTGCCGGGGCTCCAGCACCAGCTTTTCCAGATACATCTCGTCGTTTCCGAAGCAGGCGTTGGCCTCCGCTTTGGCGGCGGCGTAAGCGTCGGGCAGGTCTTTAGCGCTGTCGCAGCGGCGGATGCCCCGGCCGCCGCCTCCGGCGCTGGCCTTCAGCAAAACGGGATAGCCTACCGTCTCCGCCACGGCCAGAGCGTCCTCCACAGAGGATATCGGCCCGTCGGAACCGGGGGTCACGGGGACCCCGGCGGCGCGCATCAGGTCTCGGGCGGCGGATTTGGAGCCGGCCTTCCGGATGGCGTCCCCGGAGGGACCGATGAAGGTGATGCCGTTTTCCGCGCAGGCGTCGGCAAATTCCGGGTTTTCCGACAGGAACCCGTAGCCGGGGTGCAGACCGTCGCAGCCGGTGGCTATGGCGGCGGAGAGCAGCGCCTGAGGATTTAAGTAGCTGTCAGCGGCCCGGGGAGGGCCGATGCACACGGACCGGGTGGCCAGCTGGACGTGGAGGGCCTCCGCGTCCGCCTGCGAATACACCGAGACCGTCTCGATGCCCGCCTCCCGGCAGGCCCGCCGCACCCGGAGGGCGATCTCCCCCCGGTTGGCGATCAATACCCGCTTCAGCATGGCTGATAGCGGAACAGAGGCTCCCCGAAGGAAACCAGCGCGCCGTTTTCCTTCAGAACCGCCGTGATCTCGCAGTCACAGGGGGCGGGGATCTCGCTCATCATCTTCATGGCCTCCAGCAGGCAGACGGGCTGGCCCTTGCGTACCCGGTCGCCCACCTTCACAAAGGGGGGCTGCTCCGGGGCGGAGGCGGCGTAGAAGGTACCCACCATGGGGGCGGTGATGGCATCGCCCTCCGGTTCGGCGGCCGCGGGCACTGCCGGGGCAGCAGCCGCTGCCGGGATCACCGGCGCGGCGGGAGCGGAGATGGCCCGCTCCATTTCTATGGTAAATTCCTGGGTGGACAGCTTCAGTTTGGACAGGGAGCTTCCCTCGAAGCGGGCCAGCAGGTCGTTCAGTTCTTGATTGGTCATGGAATATCCTTTCCTCGCAAAACTGGACCGCCGGAGGGTCTGTACCCTCCGGCGGACGCACGTTAATTCTTGTGAGCGGCCAGATAGGTCATGATGTCGCCCACCGTTTTCAGGTTGGCGGCGTCCTCCTCGGCGATGGAGATGCCGGCGGCCTCTTCCAGGGCCATGACCAGCTCCACGGCGGCCAGAGAATCGGCGCCCAGATCGTCAGCCAGAGAAGCGGTAGGGGTCACAGCTTCGGCATCGCAGCCCAGAGTCTCGACAATAATGTCACGCACTTTTTCAAATTCCATGATATATCTCCTTGTTTCAGTGAAAGTCGGCTCTTGTTAGTTAAAAACATTTACTTAAAATAATTTAACTAAAAGAATTGAACTATATAATAGCGGACGCCCCTCCCATTGTCAAGACAAAAATTGTGAATAAACGGTTAAAACCGGGGAAAGTGGGGGGCACAGCCTATTTTTTGATTGACAGGGGAAACTGGATGTACTATCATCCAATCAGAAAGATGTATCTGCAACTATTTCTCGACCGGGCACAGGCTCCGGGGAAAGGAACGCTGTCAATAACCCCCACCAAATCTAACGATTTGGAGGGGGCTTGCGAGAAATCGTAAGCCCTGATTGACTACCCTAAG